>ERZ773260.2533-NODE-2533-length-19769-cov-3.475956_pt1 | contig 19769 bp, 17 predicted proteins | sample MGYA00511387_ERZ773260 | MGnify/ENA primary metagenome ERZ773260 (study PRJEB29015, sample SAMEA2737745) | human gut metagenome | biome: human gut; feature: human-associated habitat; material: faeces | place: China | collected 2012 ... | reverse complement strand
TCCGATCTTGTTCATAGATTTCTCTCAGAACCGCAAGGTCGGCTTTCCTGCCGTCGTCCATGATAACAGTCAGAGTACAGTGATCTTCTTCATCATCTGGATCGCCGGCATGGCTGTCTGCGATGACTGCCGGATAATGTCTGGCCGGGCCGCACAGGGCTGTATTGATATAATAATGAAAGCCAAAGGCTGTGCAGAAGCCAATCAGCCCCATGAAAAAACCTGCTCCCAGACGCAGGCGTTTTGGGGTACGCACAAGCAGCATAACCGTCAGAAATACGCCGATAACCAATATCCGTACCAGGCTGAACCAGCTGTCGTCCACAGCCTTCCCAGAAGTAGTGAACCTGTCCCATATAGAGAAGAGCTAGAAGCAGCGAAGGAATCAGAGGCATTTTTATGTGCATGGTGTTCCACTCAGGCGTAGCGTTTTTGGGCGGATCGTCAAAAAGCAGGACAGGAGCAAAAACGATGCAGAACACTAAAAATGGAATGGGGGCAATGGCTGCAATCGCCATTGCAGCGCGGAATTTTATATCGGCAAAGAGAGCCAGAGGCAGCGGAGCAAGCGTACCGGCAGCAAAGAAAAGCAAAACCAGCCATTTTCCTGCCCGGACAGCCTTCATATGAGCGTGCCAGCGGGTTCTGTACTCTTCCCGCCACTGGACAGTTCCCTCTGCCTTCGCTTCCTGCTCTGCCTGCTTTTCCATGGCATGAGTCAGAGAAGCTGCGAGATCTAAACACTCAATCCACTCTGCCAGCCGGGGAATGCCTTTCATATTTGTTTCCACCGAAACCAGCTTTTTACCATTGCTGTCCAGCAGGCGGATGGAACGGCTGGCAGTAAGCTGCACAGCAGTTATCTGGCCTGGCGCAAACATTTTCTGCTTTCCAAAGCTGCTGGTATACAGAACAGAATTATCCTGGAATATCAGCAGGCTTCGGCTGCGCCCTGCTGACAGCATCCAGATTCCAAGCACCATAAACGGCAGGCCGATGGAGGCAGTGACAATTGTATAAACGGCCTCGAACGGAGGTGTTCCAGATACAATAACGGAAAGGAGCATCATAATGAAACCGAGAAGCCATAAAATCATTCCAAAAACCGTCACAATATTCCGTTCCCGTACGGCGACGATTGGCTGCCGTATTGCTTCCAGCTCCCTGTGGCGGCAGAAAATCAGTACCATCCCCAGTCCGATAAGCAGCAAAAGAAGCACTGCCGCTATTCCGACTCCCAGCGGATCCAGCGGTTCATCTGAGACAAACAAAAGCGGAAAAAGGAACAGAGACAGAGCGGCTGTAATACTGCCAGCCAGCAGACAGGGCCATTTTTTTTCCAGGTTTAGGCAGATCACAGGACGGCTCCAGCTGCTTTTTCGGCATAGTGCTTTCCGGATGAACCGGTTCCAGTTCTGACGGCTGTTCCAGTATCTGGCCGCAGCAGGGACATTGAAATACATACTCCATTTTGGGGAAACGGCTTTGCTTATCTAAGGGAAGAGCCTCTCCGCATGCCGGGCAGACCCAATGGGTTTGAAACGCGCGCTTATGGATCAGAGCCAGCGGCACAAAGGACACAAACGGGAGAATCAAGATCGGTGCAATCCACCAGCGGTTTCGGGTGATGAGAAGCGAAACCAGGCAGATCGTAAGAAAAAGGCTCATAGAAAGCATCAGGCGCGTAGTTCCCCGGGCTGCCTGCTTCTGAGCAGAACGATAGGTTTCATTCCCGCTCTCCATGCCGGAACGCTGGAGTTCTAAAAAGAATAATTCAATCAGCTCATAAAGATCATCGGGATTGTTTACCTCCTCACTGGTAAACTGATCATACAGCGTCTCACCTGTATACAGCTTTGCCCCTTCACAATTTATCACAGCTCTGCTGCGGAGTCTGGCGATCGTCAGACAATCGCCTGAAAAGTCCAGCTGATACTGTGGATACTGTGCTTTCAGGCGGTCATAAAGGGCTCTCAGTTCCGTTTCACGATACATAGGCAGGTTCTCCTTAAAATACAGAATATGACAGATATTGTCTATTATACCTGATTTCGCTAAAGAATTAAAGAAATTTTTCAGTAAATACTTGTCAAGAAAACTTTTTTATGCTAGAATACAATCGTTCTGAATCATATGGGGATATAGCTCAGCTGGGAGAGCGCTTGAATGGCATTCAAGAGGCCGTGGGTTCGAGTCCCATTATCTCCACTTTTTCAAACCCTTGCATTTGCTGGAAAATATGAAGTTTTCCTTGTAAATACAAGGGTTTTCGTTTTTAACGTGAATGTTTGATATCTCTCTGTGATAGGAAAATATTACCGTTTTCAGCTCAAATATCACACAAAACCGAAGATGATACAATCAGAGCGGCTCCGGCGCATCCTTTTTCACCTCCTTCCTGATTTTAGGGTAAAAAAAACAGCGCATACGTATCTTGTAATTTAAATACGCATATGCTATAATGCCAGTAGGCAAAGAGAAGTAATGAATCCATGTGATTCAGCAAAATGAAAACCCCAGAGCTGCAACTCTGGGGTTTTCTATTCCCTGTTTTGGCACGGCAAGGCTTAATACCGTAGGATGGTTACCGACTATTTGTCACTATCCATCCATTTGATGATGCAATGGCAAATTACACCACCCACAACAGTGACAATAAGAGAAGCAATATATTCCATGTGATTCACCTCCCTTCCGTACCAGTCTAGGAGGCGGTAACGGGAAGAGTATACCACAAAGTTTCTACTTTATCTATCTTTCATAAACAGTTTCTCTCCTCTAAAACTTTCAAAAGTAAATTCCACCGTCCGTTTATGCGGTGGAATTTACTTTTGAAAGTTTTAAGATATTTTTTGATTTTTCATGGGGATTGACATATTTTCTGAAGTTGCATATAATAATAGTATAAGGTGGGCAACGGCGTGTGTCTGCCAAAGCGTTGAAGCATAACAGCGTACCGGGATGCCTTGTTATGCAGAGCTTTCAGTAGGGGTTGTACAGTAACCTCAAACCGGAGTAGGCTGCAAAGCCGAAAGAAAATGTTCAAAGCCGCCTTGCATTACAGGGCGGCTTTCTTTATGGACAGAGAGGTTTTATGGATAAATTACAAAAGTGCGCAAAAGCATTTGAGAAATTGTTAGAAATACAATATCGGATCGTGATTGGCCGAAAGGGAAAAACCGTAGAGTTAGTGATTGGCTTTTCCAAATTGGACTTTCATCACTTGATGGGTCTTGGAAAACTGAAAGATTTGCGGATCGCAAAACAAAATCGTGGTTCTGTATTTGATGAAATCATAACCGGAAGCACTACCTATGAGACTTTAACGAAAAGCCGTTATCTGGCTCAAATTGAGAACCGGTTTGAATCATTAGCACTGATTGAACAACTCTTGGACGATAATCGTCTGGTGTTCCGGTACAATGCAAAATTGAATCAGTTCTCTTTAATTGAAGCGGACTATTTATTATCAACTCCGTTGGAAAACAGCGATATTTACATTTTTATTGCGGAACACAAGGACACGGGAAAATATTTCTGCCGGTCTTTCTTCCCGAAAGAGAAGAAAGATTACACAGAGGGACAGCCACGCTATACCATGCTCTATAAAGAAAAAAAGAATTTAACTACCGGAGAGACCATCATCCAATATGACCGTCTAACCCCGAAAACACAAGCATAATTTTCCGAACGCTTTAAGGAGGTGTAACCCAATAATGCAACCAATTTCTGTTGAAGCGTTTGCTAGTATGGTCATGAAGAATAATAAAGGCTATCGAAAAAAGGAACTGGTAAAAACACTGAATGACACACTTACTGCCAAGAAAAACGGTGCAAAATGTATGATCTGTGGTGCACCGATTTGGGCGGCGGGAAGTGCCATTACTGGCAGCAACCTATGCTTTACCTGTACAACAGGTGAAGCAAATGACAGCGACGATTATGAGATAGAGTAACAGGGTCTCGGGAAAATCCCGACACCCTGTTGCTCTTATTTATTCTCTGATAGTACATCGTGTTGATCTGCCGTTTTAACTGTCGGACGATCCACGCAGACCTTAAGCATTCTTCCACATAAAAGGTTCGTGTCTATTCATCTGCTACACGCATCAAAAGGCGATAATGTGACCAACTCAATTCAAGACATGGTGTGTCTCGAATTGGGAATTTTTACCCATACACCCAATCCTGGATCGCAAATTTCAAACTCTGCACCTTACCCAGCAGCCAGATCGCAGCCAGCGGCAGCCCCATCGGGCTAATCAAAAATGCCATGACCAAAAGGATCACACCATTCTGTGGGGAATAGGTAATAAGCACAGCCACACCAAGCAGAGCAATTACAGTGCTGAGCAGACCAAGCACTAAACCGGATATGTAGATCATCCCCATGCAGAGCCAGACAAAAAGAGTCATGTCCTTCTAATCTCTTAACAAAATCTCGGAACGCTGATATCGTTTTGTATTGCTGGCCTGCCATTGCATGAGCCATCTCATGAATTGCATGATCTTTTATGCTTTTTCCTGCAAAATAGCCACTTTCATATCCGGCAGAAACCACCTCTCTGAATCCGTTAAAATCAAATCCAGAATTTATGATAAAATCAACCCTTTTCATTCCAGAATCATCACCAGACTGAATCATATATGGGGTATCTGGAAATTGAATGCTCATATCTCGTACCGATATAAAAGCTATTTTTGCATCGTACTCAAGCAGAATTCCATCGATACCGGACTGGATTTCATCAACTATATCCGCTGTAATATTCTTTGCTGAAAGAGCGGCGGAAGGTATCCTGATATTTTTCATTATACCAGAGCCAGTTTCCTTTGCAACATTTTTCGCCCCTGCTTTTGTCTTGGCTACATTAACGACTTTCTCTATGTTGTCCGGTATTTTCTCGCCTTTATCCATACCCAGGAACTCTTCCGCAAATGCCTCATAAGGATTTTCCGTGGCATATTTACTAATCTTAGCTGCATCTATTTTGGCTTTAGCGGAGTATCTTGTATTGATATTATACTTCCAATCTCCGTTCATAAGCCCTCCGCCCAGCTCTTTCGCCCGGAAAACTTTTGATTTCTGAACATAGTCCGCTTCTGCATGCCTGTGTATGAAGTAGCCATACTCATGTGTGAGCACATCCATAAGGTCTTCCCTTACCGCCATGCGTTGGATATCTCCCCTGAAGATAGGCCCGTTTGCTGGCAGTCCGAATGGTCATATCTGCATAGCATTCGATTGCTCTTCCCTGCTCCATGCCCCCTGTTTCCCTGGCCTTTCGAATCAGCTCCTCAATCTCTCTGTTCAGAGACTGGAGCTTCCCAGTATACCGCTTCTTGTTCTCCTTCTTGTATCTTTCCAGGGCTTTCAGCCGCTTTACCTTCTCCGCCTTCCAGGTCTCTTCCTGCTTTCCAGGCTTAAACAGACATTTTTATTTTCCCCGGTGTGTGGGAGCTGGCTTGACAATGAGTGTTTTAAAGGATATGATTTCGTCAGAGAAAGTTTTTGCTTTCTGATTTTTCGGGCGGCTTGGCGCAGCGTACAAAACGGTTGTTTCTTGGCGCTAAGCTGTGATAGGAGGAGGTACAAAAGGATGGATCAGACGAAAAAAAGCACCAGCGAAAAAGCGGTTAAATGGCTGGCAGATCGAGGAATTGTAAACCACATTGATATGATAGAAGCCATTCGGATAAAGCAGGCTGAAATTTTATATGCCGAACAGGACGGAGTCATGATTTATGAAACAGACAGCCAGACCTGCATGATTGCGGCAGAGAATTTTGAACCATGCCGTCAGATTTTGTCCCAGAATACATACCACCAGTTTGCCGTTCATCAGAAAGAGCTGGCGGAGGAAATACAGGCGCAGTATCATTTTGCTACCAGTGTACTGACGAATCAGGCGGCCTGGATGCAGAAAAACGCTCCTGAATTCGATGATTCAGGAATCATTGCTTTGAAAAATGAGCATGCCAAGGAAGTGTGCAGCTTTTACGGCACGATGGAGGATCCTGGCGATTATGTGAGGGAATTGATTTCGCGCGGACAGCTGTGGGGGATTTTTGAGGGGGATCGGATGGCTGGCTTTGCAGGCGAGCATCTGGAAGGAAGCATGGGGCTTTTAGAAATTCTTCCAGAATACAGGCGGAAAAGATATGGCTTCCGTTTGGAGGCCTTTCTTATCCGCCATTTTCTGGAACACGGAAAGCTTCCGTTCTGCCAGGTCATAGAAGGAAATACAGAATCCATGAGCCTTCAGAAAAAGCTGGGCATGGAGATATCAGAACAGCCGACCTGGTGGCTGTTTAACTGATCGAAATCATTATCGGAAAGCGCCTGCCGTCTCTGTGGGAATCGTGAATTCCACCATTCCCATGGAGCCTGGCGCAACAGTGTATTCATCAAACACGACGACCAGAGAACCGTCCTGATTCAGGTAAAAGCTCTCATCGCCTGTCAGACCGGAAAAGCCGCCTTCCGATGCCTGAAAGTAGACGACAGATGCGTCCTCCTTCATCTGTTCTTCCATCTGGGCAGAGATATTTTCACTGACAAGCCTGAGCGTTTCCTCATTTCCCAGCAGCTCCCCGAGAGAAACTGCTTCTCCAGTTTTTTTATCAATGGTGTACGTTTGATAGGTTTCTGAACCGCTTCCCATAATACGCGCTGCTGCCATATACATAGAAAAATACTGCTCTCCGTCGTGAGTGACTTCATAAGTATTGGAAACTGCGTAATGTACGTCTCCCTCCTCTTTTTCAGAGGCAGCCTTATTTTCCTCATATTCTGCAATCAGGCTGTCCACATACTCTGAGATTTCTTTGTTTATGGAAAGTTCTGTTCCATTCTGATCCACTAACACAGGCCTTCGGATTTCAGCAGACAATGTGCCTTCCTCCTTTTCATAGCTCTGCCCCTCCTTTACTTCAATAGAAATTTTCTCTTTCTCCTTCTTGTCAGAAGGACGTTCTGAAACACTCTGCTCTGCGTCAAGCGGGGCCGCTGTTGTCTGAGCGCCGGTTTCCTGCGGCTTCTGTCCGGAAGCGCAGCCGGTAAAAAGCAGCATAGATACGGATAAACAGGCTATTAACTGATAATTTTTCTTCATAATCATCTCTCCTTTTGTTTTCTTTCTGTTTTATAGATGGGAGGGATGGATAAAAAGTTGGAGCGCAGAAAAACTTTTTGCAGTTTCTGCGCTCCTTTTCTACTGCTCGCCGCTGATCATATAGTTTAACAGCAGAGCTGAGTCTGATTCGTCTGTTGTCTCAAGAGAAAGGCTCTCGATATAGCCGGAAGCAAACAGCTTGGACAGAGCTACGAATTGAGTCAGCTTACTTTTCAGATTTAATTTGTCTCCGTCTTCTGAAACAACATATACGTTTCCCTTACACTGGCTGACTAACTCCATAAATTTTTCCAGGTTGCTTACGTGGTACATTTTAATCTTCATAAAATATGGTTCCTCCTTTTTCTGGACTGCCAGTTATCTGATTCTGAACTGATATTTACGCTATTAGGATAAGACACAGGACGTCTCCTGTCAAATAGAAGGTCTCTTCTTTCTCCAGATTCTCCTCTTTCGACAGAAATATGGAAAAAAACGCAGAAGAATTATCCATAACGACGAGCGGGTAGAATACGTTTTAATAAAACCTGAGTGTTTCTATTTTGTCTTGCTGTTCAGCCTATACTTCCATATCCCTGCTTCCATATACGTTAAACATTTTTAATGATAAACATTAAAAAATTATTGCATTCCATAAAAATAAGAGGTATAATTAAAACAGAAAGATAACTGTTAGAGAAAGCAGGGCATCATCTGCTGATGAGTTTTAGAAAGGAGCGAACCATATGAAGCGTGAAAACTTAAAAAATCTTAGCCAATCGTCTCTCTTGAATCTGCTTTCAGAGGAAAGCGGACTTATTTGCTCTTATTTAAAGGTGTTTCTTTTTCTGAATGCAGCTTTTGTTCTGGTGGATGCGGCAGTATTTGTGAGCGTATTGGCAGTTCCAGGGTTTTACATTGAAGGAAACGGCTGGGGAAACTTCTTGGCGCAGCTTTTGGGAGGCCTGTTTATTGTGCAGGACGGGGACGGTGCCCATATCAGTTATCTGGCATTGCTTCTCTGCGCAGTGTCTAAAATACTTCCCAACCTGATAACCTGCTATGTGTTCCTGGCTCTTCTGCGTATGTTTGAAAAGATCAAGACTGGAAGGACTCCTTTTACGGAGCTCAGCTCCCGCATGTGGAGAAACTGCTCTCACATCTATGCCGTTTTATCTGTTTTGGCCTTTTTAAGCAGTTTTATTTTCGGAATAGCAGGACTGGCAGCCCTTCTGCCTTACATGATGACATACCTGTTTTTCCACGCGCTAGAGCTGATTTTTCTCTATGGAGAGGGGCTGCAGACAGAGTCAGATGAAACTTTGTAGGCGCGGATTTTACCCGCGCCTATCTTATGAAAGGAGTCTTTTTTATGGCTATTATTCTCCGCCTTGACCGGGTAATGGCTGACAGAAAAATGTCGCTTAATGAATTGTCAGAGCGGGTAGGCGTTTCCAATGTCAATCTTTCCAAGATTAAAACAGGAAAAATCAGCGCAGTCCGTTTTAGCACCCTGAACGCCATCTGCCAGGCCTTAGACTGCCAGCCAGGGGACATTTTAGAGTATATTCCGGATGAAGATGCTCTAAGCTGATTTTAATTCTTTTTCAGCAGGTCGCACACAATGGCAGAAAATGAAACAGCTCCCTTTACAAGAACATCCTCATCCACATCAAACCGCACAGTATGCTGAGGGGATGCCATTTTTGTCATGGTTCTCATGTAGACAGCCTGTCCGCCCTGTTCCTGTACCCGGTTCATCATAAAACCGATATCTTCGCTGCCCCAGTTTTTGGCGTTTGGATTACTGCTCACCCGGTACTGGGGCAGATGGTTCCTGACCAGGTTTGAAATCCGATCTATCAGCTCCGGACTGCTGACCTGGGAGGGGGCTCTGCCCATCAGCCGCATCTCGCAGCTGCATTCCTCCATCATTGCTGCTGCCTGACAGATTTCCTTTGCCCGCCGATCCATGTATTGATTAATTTCATCTGTTTCTCCCCGGACCTCCATGGAAATCATGGCTTCATCCGCCACTACGTTGCTGTTGCTGCCGCCCCGGATCACTCCTACGTTGACGCGGCTGATGCCCTGGCTGTGGCGGGCAATGCCGGACAGCCCTACTGCAGCATGAGCTGCGGCCAGAACGGCATTTTTCCCTTCTTCCGGAAAGCCTCCTGCATGAGCTGCCTGACCGTGGAAGAAGACGTTATACTTACAGGTAGCCAGTGAACCGTAGGTTCCTGGGGTAATATCCCCGTCGTCCTCCTTGTCGTCCGGCGCCACATGAGTTCCGGCAAAATAGTCGACTCCATCCAGATGGCCATTTTCCACCATGGCGTAAGCGCCCTTTGTCCCTTCCTCCCCAGGCTGGAACAGAAATTTTACAGTGCCGTGCAGCTGATCTCTGAGCTCAGATAGAATCCTGGCTGTCCCAAGGCCGATAGCTGCATGGCAGTCATGGCCGCAGGCGTGCATCATTCCTGGATTCTGGGAAGAAAATCCCTCCCGGAAAGGACGATGCTCCAGATCCTCTGCTTCCTCCATGGGGAGCGCGTCAATATCAAATCTCAGAGCGACGGTCGGCCCCTCCCCGCAGCGGAGGATTCCTACCACTCCCGTGTACCCCTGTTCCAGTTCCTCCGTCAAAAACCGGGCGGGTGCGCCCTGCTCCTTCACCTGGCTGAAATGGCGTTCCAGAATATCTGGATCAGGCACGCCGATACGGGCTTCCTCCCTGCACACGTCCTTCCCGGTGAGGACTTCCATGCCAAGCTCTGTCAGATATTCTGCAATTTTAGCGGAAGTTCTCATTTCCAGCCAGCTGGCTTCCGGATATCTGTGAAAATCACGCCGGAGCTGGATAAGCTCGTCCCTCTGCTCCTCCGCCATATCTGAAATTTTTCTGTAGATATCCTCTTCTGTCTGTGGCTGTCCACTCTGCTTTCTCTCCACCGTTGTCTCCTCCTTTAAAATCAGTATTTATAGCTGTCTAAACTATTTGAATATTTCTGTTTTTTAGTATACTATAAAAGCAGCGACTTTCAATTATAATTTCAATGTGAGGAAATATTATATGAAAACCAGAATCCAGACCTCGAAAAAAATCTTGATCATTGGCTCCACCTGCGTGGATATTATTATCAATGTAGACCATCTTCCGAAGACAGAGGAGGACATTCATCCCTTCAGCCAGTCCATGGCTTTGGGCGGGTGCGCCTACAATGCGGCTAACATCATCCGACAGTTTGGAGCACCCCATACCTTTATTTCACCGGTAGGAACCGGCGTTTACGGAGATTATGTGAGAAAAGAACTGAAACAGAAGGGGGTTCCCGTGCTGGCCGACGTCCCGGATCAGGAAAATGGATGCTGCTACTGTCTGGTAGAACGGGGCGGAGAGAGAACCTTTATGTCCCTGCATGGAGCCGAGTATACGTTCAGCAGAACATGGATGGAACCCTTTGAGAAGGAGACCTTTGACATGACCTATGTCTGCGGGCTGGAGGTGGAGGAGCCTACGGGAAACGAACTGTTAAGCTATCTGGAGGATCACAGGGAGCAGCAGATTTTTTATGCCCCTGGTCCAAGAGGGATTCTGATTGAAAGAGAAAAGACAGAGAGAATGCTTGCGCTTCATCCAGTTCTCCATATCAACGAGGCAGAGGCCTGCGCCCTCTCCAGCTGCAGTCAGGCAAGGGAAGCGGCAGAAGCGCTGGCTCATAGGACAGGAAATACAGTGATCGTTACGTTAGGAAAAGACGGGGCCTGCTGCCTGGAAAAGGACGGATCCTTTTACCAGATTCCCGCTTACCCGGCCCAGGTCGCCGATACGGTGGGAGCAGGCGATTCCCATATTGGAACGGTCATGGCCTGTTTAAGCCTTGGATATAACATGAGAGAGGCTCTTCGCACCGCTGGCCGCGTTTCAGCCGCGGTGGTAAGCGTGAAAGGAGCCTCCCTCACAGAAGAAGAATTTTCAAAGCTTGATTTAAAAACTGGGTTTTAATCTACAGCATATCTCCATACTGTCTGGCCGCATCCATAAAGGGGCCCATTTCCTGGCGAAGCTCTTCCCGGATTTTGGCTAGGTCGGCATTGACCAGCTGTCTGCCTCTCACAAGCAGCTGTCCGTCGACCATAACCGTGTCCACATTGGAGGAGTTGGCAGAGTAGACAAGGGCAGAATAGGGATTGTAGCATGGGAACATATTGACAGAATCTGTCTCCACGATCACTAAATCTGCTTTCTTTCCAGCTTCGATGGATCCCAGATCCTTTTCTGCATGGAGCGCCTGCGCGCCGCCCATGGTTCCAATTCTCACAATGTCCTCTGCCGGGAACAGGCTTCTGTCATGGTAAGCCGTCTTCTGGAAATCGGCAAACAGCTTAAACAGAGTAAACAGATCCAGCGTATTTCCGGAGGAGGCGCCGTCTGTTCCAAATCCTACTGGAATCTGCCTCTTCTGCATGGCTGGAACAGGGGCTACTCCTCTGCCCCCCTTTGTGTTGGATCCAATGCAGTGGGCGACAGACGTTCCCGTCTCCGCCAGCAGATCCATGTCGCGATCCGTCATGTAAACACAGTGGGCCAGCAGAGTCCTGCCGCTTAATACGCCCAGATCGTATAAAAATTCAGACGGCGTCATGTTCTTCTCACGCCGGAACTGTTCCATCTCAAAGTCCATCTCGCTGGCATGGAGGGTAAACAGGGTGTCGTGCTTACATGACAGCTCGTAAGCTTTTTTCAGCATTTCCGGGCTGTTGCTGTAGGTGGCGTGGGGAGCTGCAGAGGGTTTTACAAGGCTGCTGCCTTTCCACTGCCTGATAAAGTTTTCAGCGTAGGCCAGGCCGCCGTAGGGCTCTTCGCTGTCGCAGGTTTTCTGCCCGATCACCGTCTCTCCCAGCCAGCCTCGGATACCAAGCTCCTCACAGGCCTCGGCTACCTGATCTTCAAAATAGTACATATCCACAAAGGAGGTCACTCCGGCTAACAGCATCTCGCAGATTCCGTATCTGGCGGCCAGGCGGACTAATTTTCTGGTCATGGCGTCATTTTCCAGAGGAAAAAGAAAACGTCTCAGGCGGTCGGCGCAGTCGTCTCCCAGGGTACGGAAGGGCATCATGGAGACATGGCAGTGGGTGTTGATCAGGCCGGGAATCAGGATTCCACCGTGTCCGTCAATTATCTGTGAAGCGCCGAAGGACTCAATTTCTGCCTGCAGCTTCTCCTCCTCCCCCGCTTTTACAATCCTGTCCCCATCGATTAAAACGCAGCCGTTTTTAAATACAGTATTTTTCTCGTCCATGGTAAGCACAGTCGCGTGCCGAATCAGTGTTTTCATTGAACTTTCCTCCTACTCTTCCATTTTCCGGTTGATATATTCTGTTTTCGTCTTAGAGTAGACAAACTTCTGGCTGGAGTAAAGGCTGTAATACCCGGAAAGAGTAAAACTCACGGCAATCACCAGCACAAAATAGGGCATGGCCTGGTATCCGAACATCTCGAAGCCAATCAAAAGCGTGGAAATAGGACAGTTGGTCACTCCCACAAAGAGAGCCAGCATACCGCAGGCTGTCATCAGGCCGAACGGCTGCCCTGTTATCATGGCAAAGCTGCACCCAAAGACAGCGCCGATACAGAAGGTTGGAACAATCTCTCCCCCCTTAAAACCGGCCTCCAGAGTTACTGCAGTAAACAGGATCTTCCAGAGAAAGGCTTCGTACCGGACGTCCCCCTCAAAGCACCGCTCAATCAGCAGAATACCGCTTCCATTGTAGTCAAAGGAACCCTCCAGAAGCGTAAGTATGATAATCAGAACAGCGCCTGCCGCTATCCGCCTGCCTGGAGACGGAAAGTACCTCCGATACACCTTTTCGGTGCGGTGAAGGACAATGCAGAACAGCTCTGAAACAAGAGCGCATAAAACGCCTAATACAGTCATGATCAGGGCCGCTTTCAGAGAAAATTCAGGAACCGGGCCGATGGAGAAGGCCTCTGGAGCCAGTCCCAGGTGCTTTGAAACAGCCGCTCCAATAAATGCGGAAAAGGTGCAGGGAACCAGGGCCGCATAGTACATAACGCCGATGCTGATAACCTCCATGGAAAAGAGAGCCGCAGCCATAGGGGTGCCGAACAGAGCGGCAAAGGCGCCGCTCATTCCGCACATAACCGCAATCTTTTTATCCTTCTCGTCCAGCTTCATCAGGCGGCCAATCTGGTTGCCGATGCTTCCTCCCATCTGCAGGGCAGCTCCCTCCCGTCCGGCAGATCCGCCGGAGAAATGAGTGAGAATCGTACCCAGGAAAATAGCCGGCGCTGTGCCGGGAGAAATATCAGAATCCGTGTAGATGGATTCAATCACCATGTTGGTTCCTCTGTTTTTGTCTTCTTTTAAAAGGTGGTAAATCCATACAATCATGAGGCCGGCTGCCGGCAGAAGGGCTAAGGTCCAGCGGCGGCTGTTAAAATAAGCGCCTGCCCTCATGACAAGATGCCCGAATACAGTTCCCACCAGACCGGTGGTCAGACCGATCAGAGTGGAAACAGCGCTCCATTTGACGAAAAACCAGAGATTTTTCCCCAGAGGCGTATTTTTATCTAATTGATACATAATGCTTTTACAGCTCCCCCCATTTCATCTACAGCTCGTAGACGCCCTTTGACTTGACAAGCTTGGGACGGTATCCGGCCTCGCTTAACGCGGCTACGATTGTATTTTTGTGATCCGTTCCAAAGGCTTCCAGGGTAATGCGCAGTTCCACCGCCGCGTTCCGGTTGATGCTGACGAACTGGTTGTGCTCCAGCTTGATCACATTTCCGTGCTGTTCTGCCAGAAGTGAAGCGACCTTGGCCAGCTCTCCGGGCTTGTCTGGAAGCAGAACGGAAACTGTGAATACCCGGTCTCTCTGGATCAGTCCATGCTGGTCAATGGAAGCCATCGTGATGACGTCCATATTTCCGCCGCTTAAAATAGAAACGATTTTCTTTTTCTTCACATCCAGATGCTTTAAGGCGGCTACTGTCAAAAGACCGGAGTTTTCTACAATCATCTTGTGATTTTCCACCATGTCCAGGAAGGCCACAATCAGCTCGGAATCGTCGATGGTAATAATTTTATCCACATTTTCCTGAATGTATGGGAACAAAAGATCGCCAGGCCTCTGAACGGCTGTTCCGTCCGCAATGGTATTGACGCCTGGGAGAGCCACTACTTTTCCAGCCTTTAAGGATTCCTGCATACAGTTTGCTCCGGCCGGTTCCACTCCGATTACCTTGATCTTGGGATTTAACAGCTTGGCCAGAGTGGACACTCCGGTACAGAGGCCGCCTCCGCCGATAGGAACTAAAATATAGTCCACCGTCGGAAGCTCTTTGATAATCTCCATGGCGATCGTTCCCTGTCCCGTGGCCACGTCCAGATCGTTGAAGGGATGGACGAAGGTGTATCCGTGCTCGTCTGCCAGCTGGTAGGCATGGGCCAGGGCCTGATCGAACACGTCTCCTTCCAGCACTACTTCAGCGCCGTAGCCTCTGGTGCGGTTGACCTTCATCAGCGGTGTGGAGGTAGGCATGACAATCGTGGCCTTAATGCCGGCCAGCTTGGCCGCATAGGCGACTCCCTGGGCGTGGTTTCCGGCGGAGGCAGTAATCAGTCCTTTCTGCTTTTCCTCCTCTGACAGAGTGCTGATTTTGTAGTAAGCGCCTCTTACCTTGTAAGCGCCGGTGTACTGCATATTTTCCGGTTTAAAATAGACCTTATTTCCCGTCATATTGGAAAAGTGTTCGCTGTAGACTAACTTTGTCTCAGAAATCACCTTTCCTACCACCTCGGTGGCTTCCTCAAATTTTTCCAGTGTAAGCTTCTTTTCGTTTTCGCACATAACGTTCCCTCTCCTCTTCTGTTTTTTTACTGTTCTGCCGGCTTCTCAAACAGGGCGTTTACAAAGTCATTTGCATTAAATTTCTGAAGATCCTCGATTTTTTCTCCAATTCCAATATATTTCACCGGAATGCCAAGCTCCGACTGGATGGCTACGGCGATTCCTCCCTTGGCGGTTCCGTCCAGCTTTGTCAGGATGATTCCGGTAATATCGGCGGCTTCCATGAACTGCTTCGCCTGGGACAGGGCGTTTTGTCCGGTGGTTCCGTCCAGCACGACCAGAGTCTCTCTGTATGCGTCCGGATACTCCTTGTCAATGATTCGGTTGATCTTTTTTAATTCCTCCATCAGGTTCTTTTTATTGTGGAGACGGCCCGCCGTATCGCAGATCAGAATATCTGCGTGTCTTGACTTGGCTGCCGCGATGGCGTCATAGATGACGGCTGCCGGATCGGATCCTTCCTGCTGGGCAATCAGCTCCACACCCGCACGGCTGGACCACTCGGTCAGCTGCTCGATGGCCGCCGCACGGAAGGTGTCGGCCGCTGCCAGAATCACCTTTTTGCCCTGATCCTTTAACTGGCCCGCCAGCTTTCCCACTGAGGTGGTTTTTCCCACCCCGTTGACTCCGATGACAAGGACCACAGATTTCCTGTTTTCAAATTCATAGGCATTTTCGCCCAGATCCATCTGAGAACGGATGCTCTCAATCAGAAGCTCCTTGCACTCGGACGGCTCCTTGATGTGCTGATCCTTTACCTTCTGGCGGAGATCCTCCATAATCGCCATGGTAGTCTGGATTCCCAGGTCTCCCATAATCAGCGTCTCCTCAATCTCCTCGTAGAAATCGTCGTCAATGGCTGAAAAACCGCTGAAAATTGAGTCAATTCCAGCTACAATTGAATTCCTTGTCTTCGTCAGCCCTTCTACCAGGCGTCCGAAAAACCCCTTTTTTCCTCCGCTCATGTATGCTTTCCTCCTCTATATAAAAGTCTGTCTAAAATTTTGTCCTGCCTGCCTTTGCCTGGGCTTCCAGCTCGCTCTCCACAAGATTTACGGAAACGAGAGTCGAAACGCCCTTCTCCTGCATGGTGATACCGTACAGGCGGTCAGAGGACACCATGGTTCCTCTTCGGTGGGTAATTACGATAAACTGTGTATTTTTTGTCAGCTTGTGAAGATATTTTGCAAACCGGTCTACGTTGGAATCGTCTAATGCCGCCTCAATCTCGTCCAGAAGACAGAAGGGCGACGGTTTCAGGTTCTGGATGGCGAACAGAAGGGCGATTGCGGTCAGCGCCTTCTCTCCTCCTGACAGCTGCATCATATTTTGAAGCTTCTTTCCCGGAGGCTGTGAAATAATCTGAATTCCCGCCTCCAGGATATCCTCATCTTCCTGCAGAATCAGAGCGCCGTGGCCGCCGCCGAACAGTTCCTTGAACACCTTATCAAATTCCTGGCGGATCTGGGCGAATTTTTCTTCAAACTGAAGACGCATGCCAGTATCCAGCTCTTCTATAATTTTTAAAAGAGCCTCCCTGGCTGCCGCTAGATCGTCGTTCTGAGATTTCAGGAATTCGTACCGTTCGGAGATTTCCCGGTAGTCCTCAATGGCGTTGACATTGACGTTTCCAAGTCCCTTAATGTTTCCTTTGAGTTCCTCGATGGCCCGGCGGATCTCAGGAATGGTTCCCGGCGCTTCGTCCTTCAGAGCCTGGGCGCCGGAATAGGTCAGTTCATATTCCTCCCACATGTAGGAAATCTGATCGCTCATCCGCTCTGTCAGCCGTTCCTTCTGGCTCTCCAGACGGTACAGCTCTTTGTCCAGACGGCCAATTTCCTCGGAAAGCTCCTCCCTCTTCCGGAAAAAGGATTTCTGTTTTTCAGCCAGACGTTCCTTTTCTTCTGAATTCTGGGCCAGCGCTTCCTCCAGTCTCTGAGCCTTCGACGTCTCCTCCAGAATCTGGCGGCCAAGCTGTTCAATCTTAGCAAGCTTTTCTGAAATCACTGCCTCGCTTTCGCTGCTGCCGTCGAGAATCCGCTGCCGTTCTTCTTTCAGGCTGCTCTCTTCTTTTAAAATACGGCTTACATTCTCTGCAATAAAGCGGTCCTGCTGACGGATTCCAGCCGCCGTCAGCTGTGCGCCGGAGAGAAGCTTTGCCGTCTCCTCCTTCTGCTGCTGAGCATCAGAGAGCTTTCTGGAAAGCTGTTCGGAGCGTGCCTCCTGCTCCTTTTGGAGCTGCTCCAGCTGTTCTTCTTCTCTGGACAGACGCGCCCTGTTTTCCCGGATTTCCTTGAGCTGGAACTCCAGCTCCCTGTTTTCCATCACCAGGTCGGCGGAGGATTCCGCTATCTCCTGCTTCTTTCCCAGAAGCCGTTCCATATTCATCTGCGCCGTATTTTTTCTCAGAACAATCTCCTGCTTTGTCTCCCGAAGCCTCGCCGCCTCTCCGGCGCATTGGGCTTTCAGGCGGCCGTTATCTGCGATTGCCTTCTGGGTCTCTTCCACATCCTGCAAGGCCTTCCGGCAGGATGCCTGAAGCTCAGAAAGTTCTCTCTGGCGTCCCAGGAGGTTGCTGCTGTTCTTAAAGGATCCTCCTGTCATGGAACCGCCTGCGCTTAAAAGCTCTCCCTCCAGGGTGACAATTCGGAGAGTATGGCGGAATTTTCTGGCCAGGGCGATGGCATGGTCGATGGTATCCGCCACTACCACCCGCCCCAGCAGGTACTGGATCAGGGTTCTGTACTCGTCCTTCACCTCCACCAGATCGCTGGCCAGTCCCAGAATTCCAGGCTCTCTCAGAGCGCTTTCCTGAGTAAAGCCGCCTCTGGCGCTGATGCCGGTAAGCGGAAGGAAGGTAGCCCGGCCATATCTGTTTTTCTTCAGATATTCGATCAGCTCCTTGGCCGTCTCCTCCCGGTCTGTGACAATGTTCTGGATACTGCCTCCCAGAGCCGTCTCAATGGCTGTCTCATATTTTTTCGATGTGGAGATCAGATCCGCCACCACGCCGTGGATTCCGGGAATCCGGCTCTTTTGTTCCATCACCCGGCGGATGCTGTTTCCGTATCTTTCGTATCGCTCCGCCAGATTTTTCAAGGATTCCAGTTTCGAATGGCTGATATGGTAATCCTGCTGGCTTCTGCTTAACCGGGCGGCCAGAGCGGATCCATCCTCCTCTGCGGCAGTCAGACGAAACGCCGTTTCCTCTTCCAGCTCCGTCAGCCTGTCCAGCTCCTCCTGTATCTGCTCTAAACGCTTCTCCTCTTTTTTCAGCTCCTCCTCCTGCACGGATTCGTCGCTTTTAAAGCGCAGAAGCTTCTGCGTTACCTCTGAGCGGCGCACGTCCACCTGCTCTAACATGGTTTCGTACCGCTGGCTTTTGGCAGCCAGACCGGCCTTCTCGTTGAGAGCAGAGATAATTGCCGCCTTAGCCGCTTCGGACTCTTTTGAGAGCCTTGCCATCTCCTGCTCTGTCTCCGAGAGAGTCTGTCCTGCCTGGGTAAGAGCCTGTTCTGCCTGGGCTACCTGCTTTTTTGTCTCCTCCCTCTGCTTCTCGTACTCCTGCTTTTGTTCCTCTTTTCCCAGAAGCTCCTGATCAATGGAGGAAATCCGCTCCTTCCTGTTCTCCTCATTCAGCTGCTCGGAACGGATCTGCTCCCTGAGGACTGCGATCTGCCCCTCTATGCTCTCCTTTAAAAGGATGGATTTCGAGTGTTCCTCCCTGGTGGAGGCAATTTTTTCTTCAGAGGCAGAATTCTCCTCCTCCAGCCTGTCAAAATCCTTTTTCAGCTGTTCTGACTGGCTGGAGGCGTTCTCCCAGTCTCCTTTTACGATAGAAGTCTTCTGATCCAGCTCAGAGAGCTGCAGCTGCAGCGCTTTGTGCTCCAGCAGAAAGAGATTGGCGTCTCTGCCCTTTAACTCCTCTTTCAGCTTCAGGTATTCCTTCGCAGCCTCTGACTGAAGCTTCAACGGGCCTACCTGCTTTTCCAACTCAGACAGAATGTCTTTGACGCGCACCAGGTTCTGCTCCTCGTCGTCTAACTTTCTCTGGGCGATCAGCTTGCGCTTTTTAAATTTTACGATTCCGGCCGCCTCGTCAAACAGCTCTCTGCGCTCCTCTGGCCGGCCGCTTAAAATTTTGTCAATCTGGCCCTGTCCGATAATGGAATAGCCTTCCTTTCCAATTCCTGTGTCATAGAACAGTTCGTTGATATCTTTCAAGCGGCAGGCGCTTCCATTGATTTTGTACTCGCTCTCGCCGGAACGGTAAAGCCGTCTGGAAACTGTTACCTGATCGTAGGCGATGGGAAGTTTGTGATCCGAATTGTCCAGCGTAATGGCCACATAGGCAAATCCCTGGGGCTTTCGTATCTCAGTACCTGAGAAAATAACGTCCTGCATGGTTCCGCCCCGCAGCTGCCGGACTCTCTGCTCTCCTAACACCCAGCGGACCGCATCGGCCACGTTGCTCTTTCCGCTGCCATTGGGGCCGACGATGCCGGTGATACCATTGTGGAACTCGAAGAGAATCTTGTTGGCAAAGGACTTAAATCCCTGAATTTCAATGCTTTTTAAATACATAGATCACCTAAACGCCTTTATTTTCTTCTGCTTTCAGCTTCAGAATCGCCTGATAAGCGGCTCTCTGCTCTGCCGCTTTTTTCGTCCGTCCAAAGCCGCGGCTGATTTCCTGGCTTCCGATCAAGGCCGCCACCTGGAACATCTTGTTGTGATCCGGCCCCGTTTCCTCCAGAAGTTCGTAGGATA
>ERZ773260.2529-NODE-2529-length-19796-cov-7.401398_pt1 | contig 19796 bp, 17 predicted proteins | sample MGYA00511387_ERZ773260 | MGnify/ENA primary metagenome ERZ773260 (study PRJEB29015, sample SAMEA2737745) | human gut metagenome | biome: human gut; feature: human-associated habitat; material: faeces | place: China | collected 2012 ... | reverse complement strand
CTATTATACCTCCCCCGCAAGCTTTTGTCAACACCTTTTTCCATTTTTCTTTCCGTCCCTTTTTACGCCACCATGCTTTCCGTGTTGTTCATACCCCTCCCGGAATGCTGCAATTCCCTTTCGACGTTTATAACCCCTTTTTGCCCTCTTTTCGTTCATTATATTAAAAAGTATATTCGTAAATTCCGCTTTTTTTGCAAATTCGGCACAGTCGTCAGCTCTCAAAAGGCGCATTTTTATCCCCCCGAATCTTGCGCTGCAATGAAGTTTTTTACACATTCAGCCGCCTCACCCCTCTTGTTGCTGTATGTTATTCCGTGCTTCGCACCCGAAAAAAACACAGCTTCCGCAATTTTGGCTGATTCTGCACTCCGAAGAATCCGTTCCGCGCTGCCGTGCGCAACCTTATTATCCTCTCGCGACTGAATTACGAGCAGCGGTGCGGTTATTTTTGAAACAGCCTTGTTTGCGCGGCGGCGTATTTTGTTCAAATCGGAAATTCTTGCTGTGGCCATGCCCATATAAGTTTGCGCTTCCTCATCCTCCTTCCAGTGAGGTTCACCCGTTATAATATAAGGCACCGCAAGCGAAATAAATCTGCAAATATGCAGATAAAGCTTCATCTTCGCCGGTGCGCAGATCATAATTACGCCGTCAATTCGTCTTTCGGAAGCAACAATTGCAGCAAGCAGTCCGCCCATGCTTAACCCGGCAACATAGATTTTTTCACATCCCGCCGCAGTCAATCGGTCATAAGCCTTTAACGCGTCATCAATCCATTCCCGTGCGCATGATTTCCGCATGTTCCGCAGATTTGTCCCATGACCCGACAGCAACGGAGCGTAAATTGTGTATCCGTTTTCGTTTTCGACCGCTGTATTCAAGCGGCATTCCTGTTCGTCGGCTTCAAGACATCTCCAAATTGAATGCATGTTTGCGGGAGTACCTGTGAAGCCATGCAGAAGCAGCACTCCCGTTTTTCCGCCGCGATAAAAATATTCATTTGCAAGCGGTGTAAAATTCCAATCCTTATCAGCAATTTTTTCTTTCATGATTAGTATCGCCGCGGTTGCCGGCGCAGATATTATTGCAGAGCAGCTCTGTCCTTATCCGTATGTTTCTTATTTCTTTTCGATTATTTCAAGCACCTCACCCATATACATCGTGTGCGGTGCTTCGGTCTGATAATAAGCCTCAATCACCGACTTCGGCATGTTTGCGGTATCAAAATCCTGTTTATATATTTTTCTGCAAACTATTGTTGTTTCCGCTTCCCTGAAGCCGACACTGCCGCCAACCGCAATCGGAGTGAGTGACGTTTTTGCAACTTTATCGCCGTCGCGGCCTGACTCTCTGCCGAGAATGCCGAGATCGGGCTTGTATTTCTTATCAAAGAATGTGACCGTAAAAATTTCGTTTTTTTCAATGAAATCATGCGTATAGCGGCAGGGTTTGACATAAACGGAAACTATCGGGCGCGCCGAATCCTCACCGTTCCATATGCAGCCGAGACTGCCCCAGCTTATCGTCATCGTGTTGTAATTCGTCAGGCTGCCCGCTGTGACAAGTGCCCAATTATCGTTAAAAAGCATGAAGTTTTCTTTGGTTAATTTCATTTCGGAATTACCTCCGCCCGAGTATTTTCTGTTCTTTATATTATACCATTCAAATTGTTTTTTCAACCCCCGTCTTCATCAAAAATGCAAAAAAGGACAGCGAACTGTCCTTTCTGCTATGTTTATTATTTTACATTACCATGAAAATTCGTTTCAGCACTTCATCGTGTGTTTCACCGGCCGCACGACCTCTGCGCAATCATTCGGCCGCAATATACAGACTTGCGCTCGGCGTATCGTTCGTGTTGTAGTTATAATCGACATACAGCAGAAACTCATAAAATTTGCCCTCAACCGATTTTCCGTCACTTAACTCACGAATTCCGGTATCATCGAGCAGAATAAGAACTTTAAGCAGCCCGTTTCTCATAAAAAGCTCACTCCGGGCAATAAATTCACTCCGTCCGAAATCAAATTCGGACGGAGTGAAAGTCTGTTTCTATGAAAAGTCAATTTCTGTGAAAGTTAATTTCTGTGAAAGTTAATTTCTGTGAAATTCACTTTCTATGTTACCGACTCATGCGCAAACCGTGCACAATGACTCAGTTATGTTTATAGTGAACGTGGAGCATCTCATGGTTCCTGCCCTTGACATAATCGGCATAGAGCTTATCCATGAGGGGGTTGGTGTCGGAAGTCTTAAGCGTGTTGGTCATATCAGCAGAATACAGACCGTCCGCCCTGACCTTCTTTGCATTTTCGATGGTCACAGGCTGACCGCCGCCGTTTACGCAGCCGCCCGGGCACGCCATAACTTCAACAAAGTCAAAGCTGACTTCTTTTGCAAGAAGCTGCTTGATAAGCTTCTCGGCATTGCCGAGACCGCTTACGACCGCAATGCGCAGTTCGCCGCCGTTGAAGGGAACGGTGAATTCCTTCACGCCTTCGGTACCGCGAACGCCGCAATTGCCGATGCTGCGGATTGCATTGATGGACTTGTCATCGGAAACCCTGCGGAGAACAGCCTCGGTAACGCCGCCGGTTGCGCCGAAAATGACGCCTGCACCGGAGAACATGCCGAAAGGTGCATCGATAGCTTCGGGAACAACGGTATCGAATTCGATGCCGGCAGTCCTGATCATGTGGATGAGCTCCTGAGTTGTGATAACAGCATCAACATCGGGCTTGCCGTCATGGGTGAATTCGCTGCGTGCAGCCTCGAATTTTTTGCCGGTGCAAGGCATTACGGCGATGTTGAAATGTTTCTTTTCGCAATCCTTCTGCTGCTCGACGATGAGCGCGGAAAGCATCTGCATCGGGGATTTGCAGGTGGAGATATAGGGCATGATTTCGGGATGCTTCTTCTCTGCAAACTGAATCCAGCCGGGGCAGCAGGAAGTGAACAGGGGCATTCCGGTATTTTTGCCGAGATGTTCAACAAATTCTGCGGTTTCTTCAAGGATGGTGAGGTCGGCACTGACGGATGTGTCGTATACCTTGTCGATACCCATGCGATGCATTGCGGCAACGAGTTTGCCCATGACATCGGTTCCTTCGGGCATGTTGAGTTCCTTGCCGATCGCAACGCGGACGGCGGGAGCAACCTGCGCCGTTACAACAAGGTTCTTATCGGCGATCGCCTTCCAAACCTTTGCGGTATCCTGCTTGATGGTGATTGCACCGACGGGGCAGACTGCCGCGCACTGACCGCAGCCGACGCAGACGGTTTCGGCAATGGGACGCTCAAAAGCGGTGCTGATGAGCATATGAGAACCGCGGTGCGCATAGTGGATCGCGCCGACGGACTGAATCTCGTTGCACATGCGGACGCACTGACCGCAGAGGATGCACTTGCTTGCATCGCGGGTGATGCTTACGGAAGAATCGTCAACATCGTTCTTTGCGGTGTTGGGGAAACGAACGGTGCGAACATCGTAACGCTTTGCAAGCTGCTGAAGTTTGCAGTTTCCGTTCTTTTCGCAGGTGTTGCAGTCGCGGCAATGGTTTGCAAGCAGCAGCTCGATGATATTCTTGCGATACTTGCGGAGCCTTTCGGTGTTTGTATAAACCTTCATGCCGGCACGGGGCTGTGCGGAACATGCAGCATCAAGACCGCCGCGCTCGTTTTCAAACATGCACATACGGCATGCGCCGTAGATGGACAGCTCGGGGTGGTAGCAAAGGGTGGGCATGTCGATGCCCGCCTTGCGGATAACTTCAAGGACGTTCTTCTCGCCGTTAAGCTCAACGGCGATGTCGTCAACATACATAAATTTCTTTTCCATTGTTTATTCCTCCCTGATTGCGTGGAACGGGCAGGCGGTGATACATGCGCCGCAGCGGAGACACTTTGTAAGGTCAATATGGAACGGGCTCTTAAGCTCGCCGCTGATCGCGCCTGCGGGGCACTGCCTTGCGCACTTGGAGCAGCCTTTGCAGACTGCGGGATCGATCACGATTCTCTTCAGCCTTGCGCAGTTGCCGGTGGGGCAGCGTTTTTCGAAAATATGCGCTTCGTATTCGTCGCGGAAGTTTTTAATCGTGCTGACGACGGGGTTGGGTGCGGATTTTCCGAGACCGCAAAGAGCGGTGGAAGATACGGTGTCCGCAAGTTCGAGCAGCAGCTCGATGTCGCCTTCTTCGCCCTTGCCGTGAACGATGCGCTCAAGGATCTCAAGCATACGCTTGGTGCCTTCACGGCAGGGGGTGCACTTGCCGCAGGATTCGTTCTGGGTGAAGTGCATGAAGAAGCGTGCAACTTCGACCATGCAGGTTTTGTCGTTCATGACGACAAGGCCGCCGGAACCGATCATTGCGCCGACTTTCTTGAGGGAGTCGAAATCAAGGGGCAGGTCAAGATCTTTTTCGGTCAGACAGCCGCCGGAAGGACCGCCGATCTGAACGGCTTTGAATTGACCTTCACCGCGCATACCGCCGCCGACAGTATAGACGACTTCGCGCAGAGTGGTGCCCATGGGGACTTCGATAAGACCGGTGTTTGCAATATTGCCGGTGATTGCGAACGCCTTCGTGCCGGGGCTGGATTCGGTACCGATGGTGCAGAACCACTTTGCGCCCTTGGAGATGATGGAAGGAACGTTTGCATAGGTTTCAACGTTGTTGAGAACGGTGGGCATTTCGAACAGACCGTGTTCAACGGTGCGCGGGGGCTTGGTGCGGGGCATGCCGCGCTTGCCTTCGATGGAAGCGGTCAATGCGGAACCTTCGCCGCAAACGAATGCGCCTGCGCCCTGGTTGATATGGAGATCGAAATCAAAGCCGCTGCCGAGAATGTTCTTGCCGAGCAGGCCGATTTCCTTTGCCTGTTCGATTGCGGTGCGGAGTCTGAATACCGCAAGGGGGTATTCGGCACGGACATAGATATAACCTTCGGTTGCGCCGCAGGCAACTGCTGCGATCATCATACCTTCGAGCATACGGTGCGGGTCGCCTTCCATGATGCTCCTGTCCATGAATGCGCCGGGGTCGCCCTCGTCGCCGTTGCAGACAACGTATTTCTGTTCGGCTTTTTGTGCTTTGACCTGTGCCCACTTTTTGCCGGTGGGGAAGCCGCCGCCGCCTCTGCCGCGGAGCTTGGACTCGGAGATTTCGTTAACGATATCATCGGGAGTCATGTCGAACAGAGCCTTTTCAAAAGCGGTGTAACCGCCGATGCTGAGATATTCCTTGACGGAAAGTGCATCAATGTGGCCGCAGTGTTCAAGAACGATGCGGGTCTGGTTTTTGTAGAAGGGAATTTCTTCCTGTTTCCTGTAGATTTCGCCGTTGCGCTTATATGCAAGCCTGTCGATGGGCTCGTTGTTGAGAATCGTTTTTTCAACGATTTCTTCGCAATCGGAAAGCTGAACCTTGGTGTAGAGGTATCCCTCGGGTTCGATGCGAACAAGGGGACCCATTTCGCAGAAGCCGTGGCAGCCGCTCTTTTTCATTGCGATGCTGTTATCGGCATTTTCTGCCTGAGCGTGACATGCGCACTCGCCGCCATGGATGCCGGGTTCATGGGGTTCAACCTTGAGTTCGACGGGGCAGCTGATGCCGTTTGCTTCGATGAGTTCTTTGAGCCTGTCAAAGATCTTCAGTGAGCCGCTGGATACGCAGCCCGTGCCGGCGCAAACAAGAATCCTTCTTTTCTGGAGCTGAGCCGCAGCCATGCAGCCCTCGCGAAGCGCGATAAGATCCTGCCTGTTTTTAAGCATGTTAATTCTCCTCCCTGAGTTCCTTAAGGACTTCGGCTGCCTTTTCCTTTGTCATCTGGGAATAGACTTTGCCGTTTACGGTGATGACCGGTGCAAGACCGCATGCGCCGAGACATGAAACTGTTTCAACGGTGAATTTAAGGTCATCCGTTGTTCTCTTCGTTGCGGAAAGGCCGAGTTCCTTGCGCAGATAGTCAAGAACTTCGGTGGAATGGCGAACGTGGCAGGCCGTGCCGTCGCAGCAGCGAATGATATTCGTGCCCTTGGGTTCAAGGGAGAAATTCTCATAGAATGTTGCAACGCCGTAAATCTTTGCCTCGGGTACGCCGAGCTTTTCCGCAAGATAAGGGAAAGCTTCCTTGGGCAGGTAGCTGTAGTGTGCCTGAACTTCCTGAAGAATGGTAACGGTGTGGGATTCATCGTAATTGTGTTCTTTCAGAATTTCATCGAGCACGTTGTAATCGAACTCTTTGTTCATTTTCCGTCTCCTTATTAAAATAGATATTTTGAAACCGCTGTTTCCTCGTAATTTCGGAAACTGCCGATTTTGTTTTGAAACAAATTTGTTTTTAAATCCCTTTGAAAAACAAAAGCCCGGAAAGTCCCTGCAGGTCTCCCGAGCCGAACCGATGCCGCACGCATGATACGCGCGCAAAGCTTTTCGGTCGGCAGAGATTTAATCTGCAAATTGTTTTTGTTCGGTTTTGTTTTTCCGCGCTCCGCCGCCGTGTTTCGGGCAGCGGAGCGTATTTGATACGGTATCAAATTGATACTGTGCCAAGTATCTTTTTCATTGCCGAATTTCGGTTTTATGCCGAAATTGCAGTTTTAAATCGATTATTTATTGCTGAGATACTCGTCGATTGCCTTTGCAGCCGCCTTGCCCGCACCCATTGCGGAAATAACGGTTGCGGCACCGGTAACGGCATCACCGCCGGCGTAAACGCCTTCGCGGCTTGTGAGACCTGTTCCTTCTTCAACAACAATTCCGCCCTTTTTGTTTACCTCAAGACCCTTGGTGGTGGACTTGATGAGAGGGTTGGGGCTGGTGCCGATTGCGATGATAACGGTGTTGACATCAAGCACAAACTCGCTGCCGGGCACGGGAACGGGACGGCGGCGGCCCTTTTCATCGGGTTCGCCGAGTTCCATGCGGATGCACTTCATGCCGGTGACGAAACCGTTCTTGGGATCGCGCTTGTCATCGGGGTTGTTGTAACCGAGAATCTCAACGGGATTGTTGAGCAGTTTGAATTCAATGCCCTCTTCCATTGCGTGTTCAACTTCCTCACGGCGAGCGGGAAGTTCCTCAAGTGAGCGGCGATAAACGATATAGACCTTGTCCGCACCGAGGCGCAGCGCAGTCCTTGCAGCATCCATTGCAACGTTGCCGCCGCCGACGACCGCAACGTTTCCGCCCTTCATGATGGGGGTCACGGGATCAGCCTTGTATGCCTTCATGAGGTTGCTGCGGGTCAGGAATTCGTTTGCGGAGTAAACGCCTTTGTATGCCTCACCGGGGATGTTCATGAAGTTGGGAAGGCCTGCACCGGAACCGACGAAAACAGCTTCAAAGCCCTGTTCGAACAGCTCGTCAATGGTGAGAGTCTTGCCGATAACGGTGTTGGTTTCCATATCAACGCCCATGGCGGTCAGGTTGTCAACTTCCTTCTGAACAATTGCCTTGGGCAGACGGAATTCGGGAATACCGTAAACAAGAACACCGCCTGCGGTATGCAAAGCTTCGTAAACGGTGACTTTATAGCCCTTCTTGGCAAGGTCGCCCGCGCAGGTAAGGCCGGAGGGGCCGGAACCTACAACTGCAACGCGGTGGCCGTTGGAAGGCGCAGCTTTGGGAGCTTCGGAAGAATGTGCATTGTGCCAATCGGCAACAAAGCGTTCAAGTCTGCCGATGCCGACGGGTTCGCCTTTGATGCCGCGAACGCACTTGCTTTCGCACTGGAGTTCCTGAGGACATACCCTGCCGCAGACTGCGGGCAAAGAGGAGGTCTGCTGAATGACCTGATATGCGCCCTCGAAATCGTTCTCGCGAATCTTTGCGATAAACTCGGGGATATGGATGTTGACCGGGCAGCCGCTGACGCAGGGCATCTTCGGGCAGTTGAGACAGCGGAGCGCCTCGTCAAGCGCGGTCTCTTCGGAATAGCCGGTTGCAACCTCGTTGAAGTTGTGCGCGCGTACTTCGGGTGCCTGGGTGGGCATTTCGTTCTTTTTGGGGCTCATGTTAGGCATATTATTTTACCTCCTTGTTGAGAAGATTGCAGGTTTCTTCGAGCGCATGGCGTTCGAAATCGCGATACATCGCGCCTCTGCTCATTGCTTCGTCAAAATCAACTTCATAGCCGTTGAAGTCGGGGCCGTCAACACATGCGAACTTTGTGATGCGCTCGCCGTCCCTGTGCAGGGTGAGGCGGCAGCCGCCGCACATGCCTGTGCCGTCGATCATTATCGGGTTCATTGAAACCGTGCAGGGAATGCCCGTGGGCTTGACGGCTGCAACAACGAATTTCATCATGATCAACGGACCGATGGTGATAACTTCATCGAATTTTTCGCCGTTTGCGAACATTTCGTTGAGAGGTACGCAAACATTGCCGTGCCTGCCGTAAGAACCGTCGTCTGTCATAACAAAAAGCCTGTCGGAAGCAGCTTTGAACTCATCTTCAAGAATCAGCAGATCCTTGCTGCGGAAACCGATAACGCTTGTTACCTCGCAGCCCATTTCATGCAGCTTCTGTGCAATGGGCAGAGCGATTGCGCAGCCCACGCCGCCGCCGACGATGCAAACGCGCTTCAGCCCTTCGATATGGGTTGCAACGCCAAGGGGACCGACGAAATCCTGAATGTATTCGCCCTCTTTTTTTGCATTAAGCAGAGTTGTTGTTGCACCGACAATCTGGAAAATGATTCTTACTGTGCCCTTTTCTCTGTCATAACCCGCAATGGTCAGGGGGATTCTCTCGCCGTCTTCGTTGACGCGCAGAATGATGAACTGACCGGGTTCTGCCTTTTTCGCCACGAGGGGAGCTTCGATTTCCATCATGGTGACGGTCGGATTGAGTTCTTTTCTCAGCGTAATCTTATACATTGACTGTGATTGCTCCTTTCGAATCTATACTCATTCATTGTATGACTTCGATATAAATCGGCACGAACGGCAAATACTTTCATTTTTTGCATTCGCCTATGCCAATTGTGATTATAACACGCAACCATGCTTTTTGCAAGCAGGCGAAAGAAATATCGATATTATACTTTTTATAATTCGAGCTTGTTCGCGTGCGTGTTTTTCCCGAAAATTTGCTTGCTGCGGCAAAAAACGGGCTTCAAATGCCCGAAATTCAGACAAAAAACCCGCAAATCGGCATCTGCCGTTCTGCGGAGTTCAATAATATATTTATTTTTTGTCCTGTTTGTAGTTTAAAATACCGCGCCTCCTTGAATTCCGAGTATTTTGGTATGTTTTTCCTTTTTCGTTTTCTCGAAATAAATTCGGCGCAAAATTTTACATTGTTATAATTTCCGCCCGCACATCGCCGTTCTCAATTTCGAGCAGAGCAAACGAGGGACTTCTGCCTCCGCGCGGACAGGACGGGCTGCCCGGATTCACCGCAAGCACTCTCCCGTCATTGTTCACGATTGAAATATGCGTGTGTCCGAACAGCAGCACGGAGCAATGCAGTTCCTCCGCCCTGTATGCAGCTTTGTCATACGAATACGGACTGACTCCGTGCGTATGGCCGTGCATCATCAGGATTCTTGCTCCGCCAAGCTCAACAACGGCTTCGCTCTCGTATCTTTGCGCCGAGCCTCCGAAATAATCGCAATTCCCGCGCACCGCATAAACCTTCGCATTCGTTCTGCTCATGAGCGCTTCGGCATCCGAAGTCAAATCACCCAAATGACACCACACATCAACCTGACCTGCGAGTTTAATGCACCTGTCAAGCATGGACAGGCAGCCGTGTGTATCGCTGACAACTGCAACTTTCATCTTTCGTACGCTCTCTCCGAGTCCGCCGCATTCCGCGGAGGCATTTGTTTTTTGCTTTGTTTTTTACCCTGTATCTTCTGCTGAAACGATTACTGTTTTTTCAGCGCATCAAGCACCAGTTCCAACGCTCTGCGCCTGTGGCTGACGCCGTTCTTGCGTTCGGCATCGATTTCCGCAAAACTCAGGCCGAACGGTTCATACAAAAACATATTATCATATCCGAAACCGTTTTCACCGCGCTCTTCGAACAGAATGCGGCCGTCAACCCTTCCGACAACCTCAATATTGGGCTCTCCCGGACGCACAAGCACCATTGCACATGCAAAATGCGCAGTTCTTCTTTCAGCGGGAACATCCCGAAGTTCGGCAAAAAGCTTTGCCCTGTTTGCGGCGTCATCATGCCCCTCCCCGGCGAATCTTGCCGAATACACTCCCGGTGCGCCGTTCAGAGCATCGACACAAAGGCCCGAATCATCCGCAAGCACGGCATCCTGCGGGCAAAGTTTCGCTGTTTCCTCCGCTTTTTTGCGTGCATTGCCGATGAACGAATCCGCATCCTCTTCAACATCGAGTTCAATGCCCGCTTCTCTCATTGAAACAATTTCTTCAAATCTGTCGCCGAGTATCTCTTTAATCTCGCGAATCTTATTTTTATTGTTTGACGCTATAATCAGCCTCATTATTTAATCCTCCTCAAGCAATGCTTTTCTTTTCTGTTTTCGCTTATTTTTCGGCACAACCTTCGGCAGTTTCCGTCAGAGCAAATGCTCCGTCACATACTGCATGTATCCGTCCAAGCCGTCACGATCACGGGCATGAACCTCTTCAATCCCGAACAGCTCCATTGCATGTGCCAGAACAGCCGCCCCGTACATTATTATATCATGTCTTTCCTTGAGCAACGGATTCAGTTTTCTTTCCGTGCCCATTGTGCTTAATGCGACAATCAACCGTTCAACTTCAAACTTATTAAGAACGGCTTTATCGATTTCATCGCGGTCATATTCACACATACCGAGCGAAAGAGCCGCAAGAGTGGTTATTGTTCCGCCGATTCCCGCACATTTTCCGAGCCGTCGGTTCGGCGTGCCGATAATTTCATCCATATATCGGTTTATTGCGGTACGCTGCGCTTCAAAATCATCATCGCAGTCCGTTTTGCCGCTGTTTTGCAGCGCAATATCTTTTCCGCGAACGCAGCCTATCGGATAACTCACCTTACTTTTTGCCTCCGCAATCTGCATTGACGCGCCGCCGATATCAATGAGTGCGCTGCACCCGTCGGAAGAATTACATGCCGCTTCAAACGCATACTGCGCCTCTCTTTCTCCGCTCAAAACATCGACCGTGATACCGCATTTTTGCTTTAATCTGTTTACAAATTCAGCTTTGTTCGATGCATCGCGGACCGCACTTGTCGCATAGGCGAAAGGAATATATCCCGAATGACGGGCATTCGATGCCAAAGCTGAAATTACGGAAATGCTCTTTTCCATTCGTTCCTCATCAAGCCGCCCGGTTTGTGCAAGGCCTGAGCCGAGACGCGTTGTTATCACGAGTTTTTTTCCGTTCCTGCCCGCTGCATATCTGATTGAGTTTGAACCTATATCAATAACCGCAACGGAATCCGCTTTGCCGACAATGTCTTTTTTTATGTAAGTATCCGTCATTTTTTACTCCTTTGCAGGTTGTATTCGCAGATTGCGCCTCTTCAGGGTTCTGCTGTCGGCTCCGCAGGTTCCGGCGTATCATGAGCGTCGGCAGAGACCGGTGCGCTTGAAATCGGCACCGATGTTGTGATAATTGCATTCGGATCATCAACATCAAACCTTATATCTCCGTCCAGCATATATCCTTGCGTTTCGCGCATGTATCTTATCAGGAATTCACTGCTCGAAATGTATGCATTCAGCTCTTCAAGCCCCTCCTGCTGAATTTCGGCTTCCTGAAGTTTGCGCTGCTGTTCCTCCCTTTCCGCCCGAAGCCTGCTCATGGTTGAGTTTTGTTTGCCCGTCATCGCAAAAAGCACAGCAAGCAAAGCAAAACCCGCCGCTGTGAAAACAATGCCGAAATAAACCGTTTTTTTTGAAATATTGCGTCTGCTTTCTTTTTTCATAGTCATTCGCTGTCCGTTCTTTTTTGCATCGGCATATGCCGTCGGCACTTATATGTCGTTGCCTTTATGCACCGTCGGCTGCTTCATGCCTTTTTGTGTTGTTTCTTTGCGCTTTTCATTATGCAGCATTCGAAGGATAATTGCAAGTGTTTTTTTGCCGCAAAAGAAATCGGCGGAGCAATGCACTCACCGCTCCGCCTTATGAAGTTAAATTTTCTGTTCGACTGCTTTTCCGATATTATCTGAATATGCGGAATGAGCAGATGAAGTTGCGGTGCCAATAGTTGGAATTGAACGAGCGTTCAACGATCCTGCCGTTGGACTGCGATGCATCGATCATTGTCCACTTGCCGCTGCATATTGCAACGTGACCGTAATAAACGATTACATCTCCGCGTTTGACGTTGTTGATATTGTTGTTGCGCTGATAGCGGGTGCAGCTGCGCCACATGTAACTCGTCATGTAGCCCTGCGAAATGCCTGCCTGATTGATGCACCAGTATACAAAACCGGAGCAGTCAAACACGTTCGGCCCTTTTCCGCCGCGAACGTAGCGACAACCGAGTTTGCTCCGCGCAATGCGGATAAACCTGTCGATACGCTCACTTGCGCCTTCACCGGGATCGGGATCCGGATCGGGATCGGAAGGCTTGGGCGTAGGATTGCTTCCGCCGCCGCCGCCGCCACCGCCGCCTCCGGTTCCGCCATCCGTTACCGGGGAGGAGGCGCGCACCGCATCATCGGAAAACAGAACATTCATGGTATGCCTTCCGACTTTGCCGTCAACGGTAAGTCCATTATTTTTTTGGAAAAGCTTCACGGCTTTTTCGGTAAGGCTTGTGTAGTAGCTGTTGATATTCTTTGCGCGGAGATAGTTAAGCTCATACAGTCTCTGCTGAACATTTTTAACATCCGACCCGTGCATGGAGTAGCTGAGCGCATTGCCGACTGCGTCATCGCTCATCAGCGTATCCCTCGTGATAGGTCCGAGATAGCCGTCCGCAATAAGCGAATTCTGCTCTTGGAACCTGCGAACCGCCATCTGAGTATCGGTTCCGTAGATGCCGTCGGGCTCCGTTGTGAGATAACCGAGTTTTTGAAGCCTGTTCTGATAGAGCAGGATGTTGTCGCCCGAATCGCCGATGTTAAACGCTTTCGGCACGCATTCCGGGTTATAAAGAGCTTCTTTTGTGTTTCTTCCGACTTTTCCGTCAACGGAAAGATTGTTTGCTGCCTGGAGTTCCTTTACGCCGGCTTCCATCGCTTCGTCAAACCCGCCGTCCTCCGTATCGACATAGCCGAGTTCGTAAAGTCTTTGCTTGACAGCAACAACATCCTGTCCCGAATCGCCGATCATGCAGAGGTATGCCTTTGCATCATTCGACATAAGCAGTCCGTATGTTGCGGGATCAAGTCTGCCCGTGACCTCAAGTTCGTTCCTGCGCTGGAATACGCGCAATGCATTTTTTGTTATATTTCCGAAATAATCCGTGGGTTCATCCTGATCCATGTACCAAAGGATCATGAGCCTTTCCTGAACATCCGGAATCACATCGTTGTGTTCTCCTGCTTTCGCAACGTCCTTTGTTTCGTCAACGGGACGCATTGAAATGATCGGCACGGGGGTGATATAGATGTTATGCGTTGCCTGAGGTGTCGTGGTTTCGGCCGGGTCGGTATCGCCGGGCTGCTCCATCGCTGCACCGGGGTCATCGGTGGATCCCGGTTCGGTGTTCTGAGGGGATTGGGTGACCGCCGCCGGGTTGTCACTCGAGTGCAGAGCCTGCTGATCGCCCTTGAAAGTTTTTGAAGATTTGCCGCCCAGCGCAACGCCGATAACGATTGCGCCGATTATGACGACCATGATACATGATACTGCAAGCCTGTATTTCACTGCAAGAGCAGGCAGTCTCTTAAAGAATGAAAGCACCTTGCCTCCTGCGGCGGAAACATGTTTGCCCGCTCCTCCCGCGGAGCTTTTGTTGTTGAGTGAATACGTTGTTTTTGCTTCAGCGTTTTTGCTCTTTCGGAATGTTGAAAGAACCTTTGCCCACAATGTGCTGAAGAATGATGCGATTGCAAGAAAAATACGTTTTGCACGAATTGCTGCTTCCGATAACAGCTTTTTCATACTGCCTCCTTCCCATCTGTCTTTCTAACAAATGCACTTGGTTTGCCGTTTGCACCGTGCGCCCGATGCCTGCGGCTCCCCGCCCGATCGCACAAAAGCGGGGACTTCGTTTTCGGCGGCGGCTCAGCCGTCAGCCGTTTGTGCTTTTTGATGCGCTGCTCCGTGCCCCTGATCGCACCCCTTACTCAACGCATCGTATACATTATAACACATATCTCAAAAAATGCAACCCGAATCGCAAAATTTGTTGATTTCACCGCATTTTCAATCCGGTTGCAGCGGGATAAAACGACAGTGTTTTCCGTTTCGATTTTACTGTTTATTCTCGTATTGCAATATTAATTTTGTTTTTACTCTGTTAGTTTTCGTTTTCAACTCGGCTTAGCAATTGCTTTTTGATTGTGTTTGTTTTTCGCCATTTGCAAATTTGGCAAAAAATGGCGGTATGGGACGAATTTTGTGGAATAAAGTGTTATAAACGTGACTTAATCAAAAATCCGCACAGTTTTTTCTGCGCGGATTTTTCGTGATTCTTTATCATTTCAGTAATATCTGCACTACAAGGCTCAATTGTCGGAGTTAAAGAACTTTTCAACACCGTCTGCGACCGCCTGAGCAAGCTTTTCCTGATAATTTGAATTTGCGAGCAAACGCTCCTCATTTGCATTGGAAATGAATCCGCATTCAACGAGTGCGCTCGGCGCGACAGGCTCGCGTACAACCATCAAGTCTCCGCTGTTTGTCCCGCGATTGCGCTGCCCCGTTGCTTTGCAGATTTCGTCAAGGATAATTGTTGCAAGCGTCTGTCCTTTGGTGCCCTCTTTGTAGTAGAAGAGCCGTGTGCCGTCAACACTGCGATCGTCCGGGTACGAATTCATGTGAATACTGATTGCAGCATCGAAAATATCGAGTTTCATGAACTCTTTGCGCAGGCGCATATCCTCGTTTTTGGTTTCCGCAACGGCATATGAGCCCATGCGCGTCATAAAGACATAGTAACCCTTTTCGCCTAATTTTTGTGCAACGAACCGTGCAACCTGAAGGTTCAGTTCATCTTCACGAACTCCCGTATCAAGTCCGATCGAACCGGGGTCAAATCCGCCGTGTCCAACGTCAAGCAGGATGATCGTTTTGTCCGAAGGAAGTGTTTTAAGCTGCTCCAGTCTTGCCATGACGGCATTCATGTCACCTTCCGTAACAACAAGCGGGATTCCGTCGGAAGGAGCCGGGGTTTCTGCCGTTTGAGTTGCCGGAGGATTATCCGTCTGAGCAGGTTCCGTTTGCAATGCGGGCGTATCCGTGACCGCAGGCTGCGGTGCGGACGGCTTTGCACTCGCCGGGCCGTGCGAATCGCCGTGGTTTGCACATGTTCCGCGGCAGGCGATCGATATGCACACAACAATAATTGAAAGCAGCAGAACAAAAATAACAAGGCAGAGTATCCGTCTCGTTCTATATACGCTGTCATTTTTGAATCCCATTGTTTTTCTCCGTTCCATCTTGTTTTTCTTTTTGTTTTAATTTTTCGCCGCAGCTGCACGGCAGAAGACCCGCTCACCGTCATTCGGACGTCAAAACCGCCGATCTTTACCTTATTATGCCAAACCTATGCGCCAAAATCAACAATAATTCCGCTCGATTTATGTACAAAATGTGAATATTTTCGGTAATTTCCGAAGTCGAACCGAACGACGTCCTGTCTCAAAATTCGGGAATTTTCGGCTCAAAGTCATTCGTTCCGAAAACACCCGAACTTATACTTTTAATTTTGTGTAATTGAGTGTATTTTTCAACGTTCCTCACGGAAATAAGACAGGCCGAGGGCTGCCGGGGGCTGGTCCTCCTTTTTCCTGCGCAGCGAAACAATAATGAGTACGATTATTGTAACGATATAGGGCAGCATCCTGAACAACTCCTGTGACCGCCTTGTCAATCCGGAAGCGATCAGAAGGTATGCCCAGAAAAAGATTCCGAAAAGGTAGGAGCCCCATATTGCACGGGTGGGTTTCCATGTTGCAAAAATAACGAGCGCAACCGCAAGCCAGCCAAGGTTTTCAATCGTTCCGTCGTTTGCCCATGTTCCCTTGATGTAGTCCATAACATAGTAAACGCCGCCGAGCCCGGTTATTCCGCCGCCGATACAGGTTGCAAGATACTTGTAACGGGTGACATTTATACCGGCAGCATCCGCTGTTGCAGGGCTTTCACCAACGGACCTGAGATTGAGTCCGCGATTGGTGCGTTTGAGGAAGATTTGAACAAGTATTGCAATTATGATTGCGGCGTAAACCATAAAACCGTAATCAAAGAACATCTGCTTAAAAGTTTCGGGAAGCGGCAGCCAACCGAAAACCTCTGCGCGGAAGAGTCTGCTGGTTCTTTCAACGCTTATCTGACCGACACCGCCTGCAAGCTTGTTGAGGGAACCTCCGAAGAAATTTGCAATGCCCGCTCCGAAAATCGAAAGCGTCAAACCCGTGACGTTTTGATTCGTACGCAGAGTTGTTGTGAGAAAGCTGAAAATGAATCCGCCCGCTGCTGCCGCTGCAAAGGCACACACAAGCGCGATCAGAATCAGCATGAACGAACTCGGAACTTTGCCTGCTGCATCACAGGCACGTTCATAGAAGAACGAACCCGCAAGGCTTGCAATGCCGCCGAGATACATCATGCCCGGAACACCAAGATTAAGGTTGCCGGATTTTTCCGTCAGAATCTCGCCTGCGGAGCCGAACATTATGACCGTGCCGAACGATACGGCCGCCTGGATTAGCATAATCAATTGTTTCATTTTGTTTTGCCCTTTCAGTTTTTATTGCCGTGTCTGCTCCGCGCGGCTCATTCCGCCGACTGCTTTGCGCCGTCCTTCTCACGCAAAGCAACCTTGTAATTGATGAAAAATTCACTTCCGAGGATGAAGAAAAGGATGATACCCGTGCTGACCTGCGAAAGATTATCGCTGATGTTGAACTTTGACGCTATTTCGCGTGCGCCCATTTCGAGGAAAACGATAAGGAAGGAAACAAGAATCATCACAAGCGTGTTAAACTTTGCAAGCCATGCAACGATAATTGCCACATAGCCGCGTCCGCCCGCCGTGTTCGTTGAAATCGTGTGTCCCTGTCCCGCAACCGCAAGAAAACCGGCAATGCCGCATACTGCGCCGGAAAGTGTGACCGTGCGGACTGTTACGGCAGGAACATTGATTGCGGCATACCGCGCCGTGTCGTGGCTCTCGCCGACAACAGCAATTTCAAACCCGTGCTTTGTGCTTTTAAGATAGAAGTACATTGCTACGGCAAGAACCGCAACGATAATGACATTAAGTCCGTACATCTGGCCGAAAACGTCCGGGAACCATCCCTTGTGTGATTCAAGGTTGATTGTTCCGACGATGTTGGAACCATAGGAATTCTCCCAAAAAGTAACGAAGAATGACGTAAGCTGAATTGCAATATAGTTCATCATCAGTGTGAACAGAGTTTCGTTTGTGTTCAGCTTTGCTTTTGAAATTCCCGGAATGAACGCCCAGAATCCGCCCGCCGCTGCCGCCGCAAGGAACATCACAACAAGCAGCAGTCCGTTCGGCAGACTGTCAAAATACATCATGCACGCCGCAGCTGCAATGCCGCCGAGCAAGATCTGACCCTCTGCTCCGATATTCCAGAATTTCATTTTAAATGCGGGGGCAAGTCCGATCCCGATGCACAGCAGCATTGAAATATCGCGAATCGTGTTCCAGATTCTTCTTTCGGTGCCGAAAACACCGTTGAACATTGTGGCATACACCTTCACAGGGTTCATTTTTGTAAGCCCGTAAATAAGCACGCCGTTAAGAACGAGCGCGATAATTATTGCAATCGCACGAATAAGCCAACTCTTCCAAACCGGCAGCGCGGTTCTCTTTTGAATACGGAGCATTCTGTTTTCCTGCCTTTCGTTATCTTTTTGCCCGAATCACTCGGCTGAGCTGTCGGCCGAGCCAAGGTTTGTCATCAAAAGTCCGACTTCGTTCTTTTGAGTCTTTCTTGCATCAACAATTCCGCTGACCCTGCCGCCGCAAAGCACAAGTATCCTGTCGCAAAGCTCAAGCAAAACGTCGAGGTCTTCACCGACAAAAATGACTGCGCCGCCCTTTTTCTTAAGATCGTTCAGCAGCCCGTAAATTGCATAGGACGTGTTGATATCCAGTCCGCGAACAACATAAGCCGCCATAAGGAGCGACGGGTTAAACGAAAGTTCGCGCCCGACAAGAATTTTTTGCACGTTGCCGCCGGAAAGCTTTCTTATCGGTGTATCAAGATCCGGAGTCAGAACGCCAAGTTCGTCAACGACCTTCTGCGCAAGCTCACGCGGTTTTTTTCTGTCCGCAAAGCAGCTTTTTCCGTCCTTATAACTGCGCAGCATCATGTTATCGGGTATATTCATGCTGCCGACAAGACCCATTCCGAGCCTGTCCTCCGGCACGAATGCAAGGCTCACCCCGAGGTCGCGAATAAGTTCCGGCGACAGACCGCAGAGTTCCTCCTCTTCATCGCTGCGCGGATTAACATACATAACGGAAGAACCGGGTTCAGTCCTGCAAAGTCCCGCAATTGCTTCAAGCAGTTCCTTTTGCCCGCTTCCGCTGATGCCCGCAACACCAAGAATTTCGCCGCTGTTGGCCGTAAAGCTTACATTGTCGAGTCTCGTGACTCCGAGATTATCCTTAACGGTCAGATTCTTTACAAAAAGACGCGGGACAGAATAGCCGACTTCAGGACGATCGATATTCAATGTTACGGCATGACCGACCATCATATCCGAAAGGCTTTGAGCATCGGTTTTTGAAGTTTCAACCTCGCCGATGTATTCGCCCTTGCGCAAAACGGCAACTCTATCCGAAATTTCCAAGACTTCGTGTAATTTATGTGTGATGATAACAATGCTTTTTCCGTCCGCCTTCATTGCACGCATAACTTTAAACAACGCCTCGGTTTCCTGCGGCGTCAGAACGGCAGTCGGTTCGTCAAGAATAAGAATATCCGCTCCGCGATAAAGCACCTTAACGATTTCAAGTGTTTGTTTTTCCGAAACGGACATTTCATAGACCTTTTTGTCCGGATCGACTGCAAATGAGTATTTTTTGCAGATTTCAACAATGCTTTTGCGCACAGCGGATATACTGTCTTTTAGGCCCAGTTTAACGTTTTCCGTTGCCGTAAAAACGTCAACAAGCTTAAAATGCTGATGAATCATGCCGATATGAAGCTTGAACGCATCCTTTGGAGAGCGAATATCAACACGCGTTCCGTTCACATAGATACTGCCGCCGTCCGGGTAATAAATGCCGGAAAGCATATTCATCAGAGTCGTTTTGCCGCTTCCGTTTTCACCCAAAAGGGATAGAATCTCTCCCTTGCGAATGTCCAAAGAAACGTTTTTGTTTGCAGTTATTGTGCCGAAATGCTTGGTTATGTCAACCATGCGGACTGCGAATTCGGTATCCACTTGCTCTTTCCTTTCCGTGCTGTGCTTTATACTCCGCCGATGCAGCCGTATGCTGCACGACAGCCAAAAACGCACACCTGCTCTTGCATGTACAGTAAGTTATTTATGTCGCACCTTTTATTTTAACAGATTGAATCGTGTATGTAAAGCAAAAGCAGCGGTTTTTTGACACGGTTTTCAAAAAAATCTGTTTATTTCAAAATCGGGACGCCGACTGCATATGCATTGAATTGCATGCATAAACGAAAAGAGGATGCCGGGCAAAAGCCCG
>ERZ773260.2503-NODE-2503-length-20023-cov-2.974760_pt1 | contig 20023 bp, 20 predicted proteins | sample MGYA00511387_ERZ773260 | MGnify/ENA primary metagenome ERZ773260 (study PRJEB29015, sample SAMEA2737745) | human gut metagenome | biome: human gut; feature: human-associated habitat; material: faeces | place: China | collected 2012 ... | reverse complement strand
TCCGTTCCTTCCTTGCAGATCTTGGCCAGGCCCCTGGTGGTGTAGTTCCAGTCCTCCGGCAAGGACAGCATCATGGAGAGCAGCCCTTTGGATTTCAGGGATAGCCCCGCGTTGCGCAGGTGGTGGTTGGACATCACCGTGTAGTCACGGGTTTTCTCAATGCGAAATACCGCCATGTTATCACCTCCTTTCGGCGGTCAAAAAAGTGTTCGTTTTCGGGGAAAATACGGCCTCTATGCCGCCAAGATACCCCGGAGGGGAAAAACTATGGGCGGTGACCTTCCGGCTGATTGTGGAAGAAGAAACATGGAATTTCCAACTCCTTTCAGGGCAACTTTGAACATGAAAAACGCCATAGGCTGTAAAACCTATGGCATAAGAAAATAGAAATTGTAAAAATCAAGACAATAAAGCAGCATCGCTCGTTGCTGTGTCTGGTAAACGATGGTATAATAAATTAAATAGGCCCTTATGAGATTTTTAAAAATATTTATCTATACATCAAAGTAACAAGGGAGAGTGCAAATCATCCCGTTGTCCCTCTGTTAACCTTAAGATTTAAGGAGGCATTATATGGCCAATATATTGCATTTTAGTGCGTCCACTAGCGTCAAAAATTTATTTGGTCGAGGACTAGTTACAGATCAAGTGGCTGCCATGTTTGAGTTGGTTAAAAATTCGTATGATGCCGATGCAACAGAAGTGGAGATTATTTTTTCTAACTTAAATACGGCTGATTCATCGATCATTATTTCTGACAATGGTACAGGCATGGATTTACATGATATTGAGCATCGTTGGATGGTTATTGGCACTGACAGTAAGAAAAATGTACTTTTATCACCCATTTTTAGAAGACCACTTAACGGTGACAAAGGTATAGGGCGTTTCTCTGTGGATCGATTAGGGTCATATTTGCATATGGAATCTCAAAAGCGGGATTCGTCTCAAAAATACTCTGTTGAATTTGATTGGTCTTTATTTGATGGAGCCGAAAAAAACATTGGAGAAATTAGTATTCCATACACGCGGCAAAAAAGCGATTATGCTTCTCATGGTGTTAGTCTTACTATTTCGGGATTACGGGACAATTGGGATGAAAGTAAGCTAAAAGAACTTTTTAGAAACTTGCGACAGTTTAAAAGCCCGTTTTCACAGGAAGATAATTTTAAGATTTATATCACTGCCTTAGAATTTGGATATAAACGGCGAGAAGTGACTGTTGAAAAATTAGAAGGGGTTAGTTCGCTTTGGATAAGTGCGGAAGTTCGAAATGACAATCCAGAAGTAATTTATATTGTTGTTAACAAAGATGGATTGGAGTACGAAACAACGCAGAGCAATCCGTATTCGTTTGGAAGCGTTAGAACCCAAATTTTTATGTTTAATCAAGGTGATAAAATTCGTTTTGCAAATCGGTATGGCTTGCGTGTACGTGAATATGGAAATATTCGCCTCTATCGAGATGACTTTCGCATATATCCATATGGTGAAACAGATAATGATTGGCTAAATCTTGACAGACGCCAAACACAGGGACTAATGCGTTTTTTTGGCACACGAGACCTTATTGGTTATGTGCAGATAAGTAAAGAGAATAATACCGAATTAAAGCCGCTAACCAATCGACAAGGTCTTGAAGAAAACGCAGCATTTTCCCAACTACGCCAATTTGTTGTAGATGTCTGTATTACAACTCTCGAATCATATTACTTCAACAAAATAAAAGTAGGAAAAAATGAAACAATCAGAAAGACTAAAGCAGAAATAGGCGGAGCAGTTGCAGGCCTTGATAAAATTGCTCTTGAAATCAAAGGAAGTAATCCAGAGGCTGCCAAACAGATAAAGAGTTTTGCATCTACAATAAAAAAGCAACAACAAAATCAACTTCAATATGTTCAAGACCAGCAAGAAATTGTAAAAGTATATTCAAGGATCGCCCAAAAAGAGACATTTTTGCATAAGCTAATTCACCAATCAATGATTCATGTTAATGATGCAAATGTTGCAATTACGAGTTACATATCTCGCAATAAGGCTCTTAAAGATATTGACAAGGAGCAACTAGTTGCCATTCAAGAATTAATTCAAGACGCATTGTCTCTTTTAAGAACAGTTAGAGATGATGTAGTAAAAAAAAGAACAAAATCTGTTCAGGATATTGCAAGTCTAGCCAAAAAATATATTCGTGAAAGTCAAGCTACATTTGATGAAAACGGTATAAAAGTATCCATTACAGTTCGAGGAGATTTACACTATAACATTGACCCTGGGGACTTAAAGGCAATCTTAAATAATTTAACAAGCAACGCAGTAAAGTCACTTAAAAAGGTAGACGATCGTGAGCGAAAACTCAAGTTTGAGTTTTATAAAACAGAACGATATATTATTATCAGATGCATTGATAATGGAGTTGGTATACCCGAAGCCGATCGTGAAAGAATTTTTGATCCATTTCAAGGGACAACCGAAGGATTTGGCCTTGGGCTTACTATTATTGATGAAACTGCAAAGGAATATGGCGGAACTCTTGAACTAATTGAAACGCAAGTTGGAGCTTGCTTTTCTGTAAAATTGAGGTGTTAAAATGTTAGAGCGAAATATATTAATAGTCGATGATAACACCCGAATCAAATCTGTATACATTCCTGCATACTCAGCTGAAATAGACTCTTTAAAAAACCAATCTGAAAAATGGAAAGCATACAGTTTCCATTTGGAGCATTGCCCTTCAATGAAAGAGGCTATAGAATATTTATCTGATAAGCACAACCTCGTTGATGTTCTGGTTGTAGACTATGATTTTAATGGTGAAACGACATTTACAAATGGAACTGCTTTTGTAAGTTATGTTCGAGAAGAAATAAACCGCTATTGCCAAATTGTTTTCTATACAATGCAGGGAACAAGTAACATAGAAAAGTCGGAACTAATAGATCTAGTTAATTCTGACGTGTTTCAATTGGTTGATAAAAGTGAAGATCCTTCAAAAATGGCACAAATATTATTTCAAGCAGCCACTATGAGAAACCCTATAGTCGAGTCATTAGAGCAGTTTTTCAGAAAATATAGTTCTTTGCTTGAAACTTATCATTACAACATTGGTGGAAAATCTGAATCTTTTGACGAAATCATTAATCATATCCGTATGGACGACTCTGAAGGACGTGCATTTATTGAAAAAATGATGCAGAAAGCGATATTGTTAAATACAGATATTTAAGGGTGGTTTTATGGATGCAATTTTACTATGTATGAAAAAAAGAGGCATCCGCTTTTTTAGAAAAATTAATTTTCCAACTACCGATGTTACTCGATTTCATGCAAAAAGAAACTTTCTTGGCCTGCTCAAAACACGGATTAAAAATTTTGATAATATTCTAATTATGGCGCATGGGTCAAATGATTCTATACTTACAACAACTACTAATCCAAATCATAAATTTAGAGTATATATTTCTTCTGAAGATGCCTTTGCATTTAGAAATGATTTCGTATTTGCAGTCTCATGCCTAACTGCACTTGAATTTGGAAAGCAATGTATTGATCAAGGAGCTATTGCTTATCTTGGCTTTCAGGTAGAGTTAGGGTATTTGTTTTCCTCTTACCCCGGAGAACAGAGCAATGTTCCAAAACGAGTATCAACAGCTATTGATATAATAATTAAACATATTTTTATTGAGGAACTATCTCGAGCGTACGAAGAATTTTTAAGGAATCCAATTAATGTGCGCACTTTAAAAGAACGTTTTTCTTTCCTATTAGAAAAGCGTATCGCAGAACTTACGCTCTTTACCCCCGTAGAATTTTATGAGCACTATGGAGTCAAATTCAGCGAACGTGATTATAAAAATTTTGTTGTACAACTTACTCTTCAAGTATTATCATATTTAAACGAGATTTTGCCTCATTTGGTTTGCTTAGGCGATGAAAACTACTTGTCTGCTAGTTATATAACATACAGAATACATGATGGGGTTAGCCACCAAAAATTGTTAGAAGAGCTGGAAGTTTTGCCAGCATTTCTGCTTATGTCAAACGAAACATATAAGCAGCATTTACGGGATACTATTTCTAAAGGAGGAGGTGAATAAAACGGATGCCATCATCTACATCCCCATATACATATATAGATCTTTTTTCTGGATGCGGAGGCCTTGCACTAGGGTTTCACAATGCTGGTTGGAAAGCTCAATTTGCAGTCGAAAAGAACGAAGACGCATTTAGCACCTTAAAATATAATCTTATTGATCAAAAAAAGCATTTTATTTGGCCTAAGTGGTTACCTCAAAATGTTCACGATATTAATGAACTGCTTGCAGAATACCAATCACAGTTAGAAGAAATGTCCGGGAAAATACTTCTAGTAGCAGGGGGGCCCCCATGTCAGGGTTTTTCTTCCGCTGGCCGCAGAAACGAAAAAGATTTTAGAAATACTTTGGTTGATTCTTATCTTCAATTCATTGATCTAGTTAAACCAGATTCTCTGCTTTTTGAAAATGTAAAAGGATTTACTTTAGCATTTCAAGGAACTTCGGTTGAAAAACCAGGTAAAAAATATTCAGAATATATTCTTTCCGAACTGCGTCACCGAGGCTATCTGGTTGAAGCTAAAATGCTGGATTTTTCTCAGTTTGGTGTGCCACAACGAAGATGCCGTTTTATCCTATTTGCAAGCAAATCAATTAATCCGACTTTGTTTTTTGAAAGACTTTCTAATAATGTTAAACCCTTTCTTAGAAAAAAAGGGATCCCCCAAACAGTTTGCATCAAAAGTGCCCTATCTGATTTAGAGCAATGCTACGGGCAAACAAATTGTCCTGACTCAAAAGGATTTATGTCTGGGGTATATGGTAGCCCAAGGACAAGCTACCAACGTTATTGCAGATGTGGCGCTCGCAAAGGACAAATTCCTGATAGCCATAGATTTGCAAGGCATAGACCAGATACTGTTAAACGATTTCAAGAGCTTTTAGATCTCAATATTCGGGATTGTAATATTTCTAAATTATTAAAAAAGGAATATGGCATAAAAAAGAATTGTTTTTCTGTTCTTAAATCTAGCATTCCTGCTCCTACATTAACATCGAATCCAGACGATCACATACATTATTGTGAACCACGGACACTTACTGTACGTGAATATGCGAGAATCCAAACCTTTCCGGACTGGTATTTATTTAAAGGCCCATATACTACAGGAGGTGATTCCAGGAAAACCGATGTACCACGTTATACACAGATAGGGAACGCAATACCACCGCTATTTGCAGAACAAGTAGGGGAAACTCTCCTTCAGCTAATTAAAGAAATGAAAGATGGCGAACAAGCTCAATAGATGACAACTTACATTCAATGTAGGTACGGTCAATTTTAGGTGTATTTGTATTTGAAGTAGAAACTATCAAAGTACATATACTTGAAATATATTTTTGTAGTTCTCTTCCTACAGATAATGCAAAAAAATCTGCATCGGCAATAATACACTCTGCATTTGAAATTAACATTGCCGCTGCATTGTAGAGTTTAAAATCGACATTCTCATTCCAGAAAACCATGTTGCTGGTATCGTGAGGAAGTCCTTTCCCAAATAAAAAGGTTGTGTTTGATGAATGGTTCAGCAGAATAGGATTAAATGTTTCCATAGTAATGAGCGAAGATATTTTTTGTTTGGTTTTTAGCCATATAAGTTTCTCGTAATATAAATTGTCGTTTAGGGAATTTGTTCTCATTTGATCGAGGATGGGTTCAAATGTTTGAGGAAATTTTTTCAGGTGCTTTCTGGATATTTGTTCAATTTTTATATCTCCCGACCGTATTGCATGAGAGCTATCTAAATAGACAAAAGGAAACCTTACTTGAGATTCCCATTGGCACACAGCCATCCCCTCCAAATAAAAATCATTTCGTTACGCTGAATATGCTAGTAAACTTATATGAATCATACATCACTCACATGTGTAGTGTCTCCACATTAGGTTTCTTATATCCTGATAGTTGAAATAAAGACCGCCACAGACTAACAGCCTGTGGCGGCTCCACATCTCTATTCATTGTCGTCGTCCAGCCCCTCCGCCTTCAGCCAATCCTCAAAGGACTTCCTGGAGATGCGGATCATATTGCCGATGCGGATCGTCTTGAACAATCCGGAGTTGGCGAGTTTATAGGCCGAAGCGCGGCCGATACCGAGAATGGCTGCGATGTCATTCACGGTGTATGTCCTGCTTTGGGGCGTCCCTTTTTCGTTGGTGCTCATAAAATGATCCTCCCTGCTAATAGCATTTTGAAATGGCCCCTGGAAGCCCTCTGTCACAAGGGGTTCCTGCTAATGCCTTGCTAATACGACATTTGAAAAGCCGTTGTAAGGCAGCATATTTCAGGGGAATTTGTGCAAATTGACCTGCCTCCTGGCAGTACAATTTGCGAAGAAACAACACGGGAAGATATGATATGAACAATTTACGAAATGGTACGCCGTACTCCTAAACGCCAGCGGTATTTCACCACTTTTCTGTATAATCCATAGCGTGTTGCATTGTCTAGTGCTATGCCGCCCTTTCCAGTGAAATTACAGGCGTTATGCACAAAAGGCAAATATAGTCAACTACATGCCCGTACGCAGTGAAAAAGCGATCATCTCTTTTTGCGGTTTGGAAAAGTAAAATTTTGCAGAAAAAGTCCCTGACCAAATAGCATAGTTCTAGATAGGAGATTCCTATGGGCGGCAACCTCGCCACCGATTGCGGAAGAAAAAACATAAGATTGACTCCTTTCAGTACAGCTTTGGGGAGGAGAGATAGAAATGGACATGAAAAAAGCCACAGGCGCAAACCTATGGCGGTAATACGCTTGGTTTGCCCTTACAGACGTATATAATCCCTTGAATTCGGCATAATATTAAGGGAAACTTCTTTTGAAGAGTTGAATTTTCCCTTGTTTAATGCTAAGATTTAAGGGAACAAGGGAGGGCATAAGGGAATGCGTACATTCAATTACTCCACAATTCGGGAGCAGAAGTGGGACTCGGAGATTCTGGGCCTGGTCGCGGCAATTTATAAAGAAGCCGGAAAGCAGGAACTATATCTGAAACAACGGCCAGAAGAATTGGAGAAACTGGTGGAGATTGCAAAGGTGCAGAGCACTGAGGCATCCAATGCCATTGAGGGCATTGTGACCACAAACACCCGTATCCGGCAGCTTGTAGAGGAGAAAACGACGCCGAGAAACCGGGACGAACAGGAAATCGCTGGTTACCGAGATGCGCTGAACCTTATCCATGAGAACTTCGACGCCATCCCCATCACCCAGAACTACATCCTGCAGCTCCACAAGATCCTCTACAGCCACATGAACAACCCCATGGCCGGCAGGACCAAAAGCGTGCAGAACTACATCAGCGCCACCTATCCCGACGGCCATGTGGAGACCTTGTTCACGCCCTTGGCCCCATACGAAACGCCGGAGGCCCTGGACCGGATCTGCGAGGAGTACAACCGGGTCATCGGAAACATGGAAGTGGAGCCGCTGATCATCATTCCTGTGTTTATTCACGACTTCCTCTGTATTCACCCCTTCAACGACGGAAACGGCAGAATGAGCCGCCTGCTGACCACACTGCTGCTCTACCGCAACGGATTTTATGTGGGAAAATATATCTCGCTGGAGGCCAAAATCGCAAAAAACAAGGATCTCTATTATGATGTCCTGGGTCAGGCGCAGATCGGGTGGCACGAAGGTACCGAAGATGTGGTTCCGTTTATCAAGTATCTGCTGGGAACCATTCTTTCTGCTTACAAAGACTTTGAAGATCGCTTTGCTCTGGTGGAGACTAAACTCCCTGCATTGGAGACCGTGCGCCGGGCCACCATGGAGAAGATCGGCCGGTTTACGAAGCAGGACATCCGGGAACTCTGCCCTTCGCTCAGTATCAGTTCCATTGAGGGTGCACTACGGAAATTGGTGACCGCTGGAGAGCTGAAACGGGAGGGTGCTGGAAAGAATATTTGCTATTACAGATTAAAATGATTCCCTTCATCAGTCCTACACTGCTATCCTGGAGACAGCTGTGTGTGATGTGCTTGGCACACGACCGGTCCTTCAGAGCGGATCTGATGTTGTCCGTGCTCTCCTTGCAGATTTCCGCCAGGCCCCTGGTGGTGTAATTCCAGTCCTCCGGCAAAGACAGCATCATGGAGAGCAGCCCTTTGGATTTCAGGGACAGCCCTGCATTCCGCAGGTGGTGGTTGGACATCACCGTGTAGTCGCGGGTTTTCTCAATGCGAAATACCGCTATGGTATCACCTCCTTTCGGCGCTCTGAAAAAGTGTTGTTTTTGGGGAAAAGGTGGCCTTTATGCCGCCCGGACACCCCGAAGGGGAAAACCTATGGGCGGGGGCCTTTCGGCTGACTGCGAATGAAAAAACATGGGATTTTTGACTCCTTTCGGGTCAGTTCTATCGTGGAAACGAAAACAACAATTTGCAGAAAACAAAAAAAGAAATGATGTAGATAAAAGTGCAACTAAACATTAAAAGAACACCATACGCTAAGAACCTATGGTGCAGCAAAATAGAACATATGTTCTATTTTATTGTTGACATGTCTGGGAAAGTATGATATCCTGAAAGCAAAACAGAAAGTTAAAAAGGAGTATTTTGGATGGTATGAATGAGCCTATTTACGAAATCAGAGATGTTGTTTATGGTTTTGTTCAACTCGATAATCAAGAGTGGGAAATAATCAATCATCCGGTTTATCAGCGGCTCAGAAGAATTAAACAACTTTCCTTAACAGACATGGCCTATCCTGGTGCAGTACATACTCGTTTTGAACATTCTATCGGTGTACTGCAAATGGCTACCGATATTTATAACAGTATTATAAGTAAAGAGCGTGCACGCGCCCTTTTGTCAAGTCAATATCACTTAAATAATGGTGGTATTGATCGATATCGCAAAATAATTCGGTTGGCAGCATTATTACACGACATTGGTCATACTCCCTTTTCGCATACTGGAGAAGATTTGATGCCCGTTAAAGATCAGCAAACCGAGAAACGATACACTCATGAAGAATATAGCATTGCAATTATTAAAAAATACTTTAAAGATCTTATTGAGGAGCATCCGATTAACGCCAATTATCAGATAAAGGTGGAGGAAGTTACAGCTCTTCTTGGAGATTCAACAAAATGTGCATTTGTAGGTATTTTGCTTTTATTCAAAGATGTTATTTCCGGCCAACTAGATGCAGATCGTGCAGATTATCTTTTACGTGATTCTATCCATACAGGCGTTAATTATGGCTTGTACGATAGAAACCGTCTAATAAATTGTATTGATATTGGTATTATACCGGACTCTGACGCGTTAGTCATTGCTATTCAAGATGGTGGCTGGCATATTGCCGAGAGTCTCGTACTAGCTAGATACCAAATGTTTTCTCAAGTGTATTTTCATAAAACTCGTCGGGCATATGATCATCATGTTACCTATGCCGTAAAAGAGATATTGAATAGCGCTTACCCCCAATTTGACGGATGTTATCCAACCCCAGAAAATCTAGACGCCTATGTTGATCTCGATGATTGGTCAATGTACGGAAAACTGAAAGATGGCTACGGTGGTCCACACGGTAATATTATTCTTGAGCGGAAGCATTATAGAAAAATTTATGAGACTAGCCTTTTGCCAACTTCAGAAGAGGAAACAAAATTTGAGGAATTAAAGGCGGAATTAGAAGATAAGCACGCACACTTTTTTGTTGATGAGGCAAAAACAAAATGGTACAAATTAGATAAAGATATTTTGATTTGCGATGAAGAGCATGGTTATGTAAGAGAACTGAGTAGAATTTCTCCCATTGTTCGTCACATGGTTGATGCGCCCAGAATGAAACGTCTTTATGTTGAAAAACAGCGAAGGAGATTATGATGAAAACACAAGAAAGGCTAGCCTTCATTACAGAAATTGCAAAACGCGATACACATAACCTTGGAAAAACAGGGATGATGAAATTCTTATACTTATTGCAAACTATTTACAAGGTTCCTTTAGGTTACGAATTTGAAATTTATACTTATGGTCCTTATTGCCAAACAGTTATGAGTGATATTGAATACGCTGAATTTGCAGACTGTATTCAAGTAAAACCAATTACCTATCCAAGTGGTTTAAGTGGATATTCCATTAATGCAAAACAAACAGATAATAAAGTTTTGGAAAATACTACTGACATTATTCATGAATATAGCAGGCAAATCGATGAAGTAATCGCTTCATTTAGCGAAAAAAGTGCCAAGGAACTTGAGCTTTATTCAACTATCGTTTTTGTGACATCATCTTTTTATCAAAATAGTTGGGGCAAAGAAAAAGACGAGATATGCAAAACTGTAAAGGGTATCAAACCTCATTTCTCTAATGATACTATATGTGAAGCATATGATGATTTGGATACTCATAAATTTTTGGATGCAATCAAAAAATGATTAATTTCTCAAATATTGACTGCTGATAATTCCCACTGTTCTGCCCGCCGCAATTTTACGGCGGGCAGTTTTTATCCTCCATCTCCTCCATCTTCAGCCAATCTTCAAAGAACTTCCTGGAGACGCGGATCATGCTGCCGATGCGGATCGTCTTGAACAACCCGGAGGTTGCGAGTTTATAGGCCGAAGCGCGGCCAATACCGAGAATATCCCCATTTATCATACCTAGGCTCCCTGCGATGCCATTCGCAGGGAGCCATAGCAGTTTATCTGACAAGCTAAAGAACCGCCGTGGTTTTAAACCTACGGCGACCCTTTGGATATTTGCTGATCGATCTTACAGTTCCATTTCCTCCAGCCATTCATCGAACGACTTCTTGGAAATGCGGATCGCCGTGCCGATCCGAACGGTCTTAAAGTGGCCTTCCTTGACCAGAGTATAGGCCGATGTGCGCCCAATGTTGAGCATGGCTGCAATATCTTCCACGGTATAGGTGCGTGCCTCCGGCAACGGACGCTTTTCATGATTTCCCATTGTGTGATCTCCATGATTTGCTCAGTGACAAGGTGATAGAGTGTGATGAAAAGACGTTGTGGGCTAGGTGATTCCTGCTAAGAGTTTGCTAATTGGCCGCCTTAAAAAGCGCGGCAGCACACGGCATTTTGTGCAAATTGCACCACAAAAACCTTGTACCTCAAAATATATTACGAATGAGGAATCACCGTAAATTATGTCCGTTCCGTACGGCATTGGTCACGCCAAACTCCTAAGCGAGAGGTGTACTTTATGAATCTTTTATTCTTTCCTCCTTATCGGTAATCTAACTGAGGGCGAAAAGGATACATGTACTCCATCTGCTCCGCCCTTTTGTTTTATCTAGCTTTCTTATAAAACCCTTGGCTCGCATTCACACATGTTGCTTCCCTATCCACATACACCCTCACATGTATACTTCCCTTCATTTGGAAAACACTAATTCCATGACTGTATTATGGGAGGACGCGGACATGAAATCAGTATGGGAGCAAACTTGGGAGTATACAGACTTTCCCTCATTCGAACGGGATGTAACCACTAATGTACTTATTGGCGGGGGCGTGGCGGGAGTCCTGTGTGCCTACTTTCTGCACCAGGCCGGAATACCCTGTTGGCAGAAGAAAAAATGATTTGCAGCGGCATTACAAAAATACCACCGCCAAGCTGACCATTCACAGACTCATCTACCATAAGCCTATCCAACCTTTGGATTTGACTGGGCACAGCAATACCTTTCTGCCAATGAGGCGGCCCTCCAGAACTACCGGATGCTGTGCCAGGGCATGGACTGTGACTTCGAAGAAAAACCCGCTTATGTCTAACCGGGAAGCGTTAGAGACAGAACTGAGCGTCCTGGAGCAGTTGGGGGCCGGCGCAGAATTTGCTGACCATCTGCCTCTCCTCTTCCTCACGACAGGTGCGGTCATGCTTACAAATCAGGCCCAGTTCCATCCATTGCAATTTTTCTCTGCACTCTCCAAGAGTCTGCACATCTATAAGCACACCCTGGTGCGGGAGCTGATTGGTACCACAGCGGTCACTGACCGGGGCAGAATGCACGCAGAGAAAATCATCGTGTCCACCCACTTTCCCTGTTTCTTAACAAGCACGGCAGCTATTTTCTGAGGCTATATCAGCACCACTCCTATGTCATGGCTTTGGAACATGCAGCAAATGTAGATGGCATGTATATTGATGAGTCAGAGAATGGCCTCTCCTTCCACAAACACGGAGACCTTCTGCTGGTGAGCGGCGGATGGCATGTGCTACAGGACTTTGCCGCAAAGCGCTACCCAAAGGCCACGGAGAAATACCATTGGGCTACGCAGGATTGTATAAGTCTGGATAGCATTCCTTATATCGGGCCTTACTCTGCTTCCACATCAGGTCTGTATGTGGCAACAGGCTTCAACAAGTGGGGCATGACCACCGCCATAGTCTCTGCTATGATTTTGAGCGACCTAGTCCAGTGCAAAACAAATCCTTATGCGGATGTGTTCTCCCCTTCCCGCTCCATACCCCCGCCCCCAGCTGGCCGTCAACGGCTGGGAGGCCATGGTCAGCCTGCTCACCCCCACCACAAGACGCTGCCCCCATCTGGGCTGCGCACTGAAGTGGAACCCCCAGGAACACACTTGGGACTGCCCCTGCCACGGCTCCCGGTTTGCAGAGGACGGCAAGCGCATCGACGGTCCCGCTGCAGGGGATCTGAAACTATGAGATGACAAGCCCATAATTCTGATGGAAATCCCCCGTTTATACCCAGATTTTGGCGTACAAACGGGGGATTCGATTTTATTCCAGCTCAGTATATTTGTCTTTGCGGCCGATGCTCTTCTCGACAGGGTATTTCCAGCTGTTTTTTTCGAGCTTTTTCCTCACAATTTCGTCCAGGTCAAATCCCAGATCATCTGCCAGCATAGCGGCATAGATGAGAACATCCGCCAGTTCCTCCTGCAGCTGTTCGGTCTTGACACCCACGACCTCCTCATTGCCCTTCCATTGAAATAGTTCCAGCAGTTCCGACGCCTCCAGGGAAATGGAGATTGCTAGGTCTTTGGGGTTGTGAAACTGCCGCCAGTGACGTGCGTCCCGAAAGCGATTGATTTCCTGTATCGTCTCCTGTTTCATGTCCGTCCCACAACCTCCATAAAATGCTCTTTCAATGCGGGATCCTCAAAATAGACCCTGATCCCGCTCATGCCCCTTGTCAGGAGCACATAATAGATCTGCCTCACATATGCGCTGAGTTCTGACAGAGAAAAGCTCTCTTTCGGTGGCGTCCCATTGGTGTCAAAATAGTTCTCCTTGACTGCCGTCACCTTCCCTCCCTGACAGGTCAGGTCCTTCGCGATCACGACACCCACATAGTCCAGGTCCACGCCCTGTATCGCATGGATCGATCCGACCTCATCCTCGCTCCCTGGCAACGCGATCCAGTTTTCATGCGTGTGATTCCATTTCCAACGATGTTCCTCATCCTCCGCCCAGTCAAATTCCGCATAATGCTTATGCCCCGGTTGATAATGGCTTCCCCAGGGACGTGCATATCCGGCCAGTACCCTGCATTGGGCTTTCGGATGATACTGCCGCCGCTCATCCACATAGTCAAACAATTCATGGATGGAATCCACGACGCCAAAATAGGCATTCTCGGATGGATTCTGAAATACACACGGATCAAATGTACGCTCTTTGATCTGCAGGAAGGAACAGATCCCATTGATGTAGTCATCCGCCGTGTAGGTTGCACCCTTGTCCTGAACCCGCACACGGAACTGCTTGGTGAGCATACGCCTTTCCATATGCTTTTCCTGAACGTAATCCTGGAAATCCCGGTATGGAATATCCGACGGACGAATCGCCTGAATGGCGTCATAGAGCAGCACCAGCCGGTCCGTCAGTTCTCCCAGCAGGAACAGCTCATTCTTCCGGGGATCGTTGGGATCAAAGATCCCTGTGGTCACATGATTTTGTTTCGGGCTGTTCCATCGCAGCCGGTGAGCCTCATCCACCAAAAGAATATGGAATCGCTTCTTCTGCCGGATCAACTGATAAGCAGTCCCGACCGTAATGTTTTTCCCAAGCCCATAGGCCCGAAAAATGCTGCGGGCGGTCTTGACCCAGTTTGACTTTACTACCACCCCTACATTCCAATCATGATGTTCACAGAGTCGGGCCGCCAGGTTGGTCAGCACTACGGTCTTCCCCGTCCCCGCCGTCCCTTCGATGAGAAAGCTCCGGGTCCCCTCTTCTATCTCACGGATCAGCTCAGACTGTTCCTCGGACAGTTCCGTAAAGGGAGAATACTTGAACAGAATGCTGTTGCGCAGACCATCCAGTGACCTTTGACGCACCAGTCCGGCTTGGTACAGTTCCTGTTCCCAGAACGGCGTCAGTACCCGTGCCAGCACTTCCTCCCGATTTGGATAATCCACAAATTGATTGCCCTTCGTTCTATTCCGGCGGACTCGTTTTTCCTTTCGCGGCAAACTTTCCTGATCCGCTGTGAGATAAGTAATCAGCAACGCCTCCAGGTCATTTTGGGAATTCCCATTCACATACTGGCCAAAGAGGATCACCACTTTTTCAAACTGCCGGTAGTCTGTCTTGGCTTCCGCCATGTGCTTACTGTGCCGCGTTAAAAACTGGTCTGTTTGTCCCACATAAAACGACCGCCGCCCATAATAGATGTAGATCACACACCCGAATGTCAAAATCTCCCTCTGTTCTTCACTGCAGTGATCGGTGTCCAGCTCCCCCGCCCGCATAGAAAGGTGGATAACCCCATATTTCTTGCCCGCCATTTAAAAACCCATTACCTTTCTCACATGTTCTTTCGTGTTCTGGTCCCGGAACCAAATATGGACGCTGCTCTTAGCTCGGGTAAGCAGCACCCGGTAGGTATTCAGCACCAGTTCCACGATCTCCTGCTCACTGGCCTGACTGCTTCGGATCGCAGTCACAAATGCTGTATCACAGTTTCTGCTCAGATCGATGCACCAATCGTGGATATCTTCATCCCAGCGGAGGTCATCCCACCAGATCACACCAGTATCGTCAAATTCCAGGCCCTGTGCCGTGTAGATACAGCCTACCTGCTCCAGATATTCCTCTTTTTCTCCTACATACCATCGGTACTGTTCTTCTTTTGGCTGTGGATTCCATGGTTTCTTGAAATTTCCTGTAGCTTGTCTGATATGAATATCCTTTATTCTTGTATCAAAGCTCCACTTCCAGCAGAAGGGCGCATACCATTTCACATGGCGGCCCGCTGACCACAGGTCATGGAGGTATCTGTCCAGATCGTTCAGATCCTCCCAGCAACGCAGCTCCAGCGCAGACTGCCGCTTCAACGGCTGCTTCTGGCGGTCATAAAAGAGCTTATCCAGGTCGGAGACATAGCTGCCCAGGTACCCCGCCCGCTTTTGAGATGCCAAAGAGTAGGTGGCGCAGGAAATGCCGTGCGCCTGGGCAAACTGCCGGAAATGCTCCACCGTCCCCTCCTCTGTCAGACGGATCCGCTGCCGGTCGTCCTGCAGTACCACCACCATATTGGCCTTTTGAAACAGGCTGGTCATCGTGGATTCCAGATGTTCAATCCGATGAGCCTCATCTACAACAACCAGATCCCGTCCCGGCGGGACCGCGTCCAGATAGGCGGGTGGTACACCTGAGGCGCCCGCAATGACCAGAGAGAGTGTACGGCTTCTGGGCAGCGCAAAGATGCAGCCGCCCCGGTTCTGCCAGGAAGGGCCGAATTTCTGACAGTAGGCATAAATGGCGTGCAATCCCACCACGGTTTTCCCAGTACCAGGCGGGCCCGAGATGATCATCAGATGCTTGCCGAACTGCGGACTATGGAGCTGATCAATCATACCGCAGATCTTGCGGTTGACCTCGATCTGGTCATCCAGCATGGCTGCGTTTTCTTTTTTCTCCAATACTTTCCTTAAATCCTGAAAGCCGATCTGCCCCAGCACATAGGTGCCGGTAAGAAACTGTTCCACCACCTCCGGCTTCGGCTCGGAAGAGAACAAGCTTCTCAAGTCCGCAGCCAGCAACGCCTCTTCCCCTTTGGTGTAGGTTTCATGCCGCAGTGGCTCATATGCCTGATAACTGCCCTGGAAGAGCTGCTCCTTATCCTTAAAATTATGGAGGAATTGACGGCATCGCACATCCATCTTCCCGTCTGCCACATTACTGTGGTTCATCCGCAGATGCTTGGCGTAGGTCAGCGTCTGTTGGACAGGATGGAGCCTTTCCTCAAAACGGTTTTCCGCTCGGGACAGGCAGATAGAGACACTGCTCTCCCGCCCTGCCGCATTTTCTTCTATAGCGCTCCACTGCTTGAGTTCGATGATCAGCACCAGCGGCTTTCCCGTTGTTTTCCCTTCCCCCAGGAGCACGGTGTCGATGCGGCTGCCAATTGGGGTCTGATATTCCAAAACCAATGTCAACGCATCCAGTCCTGCCTGATGCAGAACCTTGACCAAAATCGGAATTGAGTTCTCCCAGGATCTGTATTCTGATTCGGAAGGGTTTCCCTGGGATTCTCGTAGATGGCCGGCAATTTCCTTCCCGCTCATCGAATAGAGCACCCCTACGGTGCTGATATAACTTCCATCTGTTCTGTCCATAACACCCCTCCTTCTGACTGGATCGCTGTTTTTTTGATTATATCACGAATGTTTAGTGGATGCACCCCGCATTCTTTCGCAAAACGCTTTTTTCTTTTTTATGGTCAGTTATACATCTGCGCCTTCGTGGGATATGCAGACCACACTTAGAGCATTTGTTTCGTTTTACAAAGGAAAGCATCGCTCAAACACGGGTCGATTTTGATTGATGAAATGATTGATGTGTGATATAATGAAAACAACGATTGACCCAGTGAGGTGCTGCATGAGAAACCAAAAACCTCCCTTTGAAATCACGAACCAAATCATTGACTATGTGGCGGAGATCGCCGAGTTGGTGGGCCGTTTGACCTCTTCCCCTCTTCTTTCCACAAACCCTACTCTGCGACGCGCCAACCGCATCCGCACCATCCATGGTTCCTTGGCCATCGAGCAGAACACCCTTTCCTTGGAGCAGGTGACTGCTGTGCTGAATGGCAAGCATGTCCTGGCAGCGCCCAAGGATATTGCCGAAGTCAAAAACGCCTATGAGATTTATGAGCGGCTGGATGAACTTGATCCCTATTCGGTGGACGATCTGCTAACTGCCCATGGCATTATGACACGAGGATTGGTGGATGAATCCGGCGTGTTTCGCAGCCGCCCTGTGGGCGTGGTGGACAGTGAAGGACATGTCCTGCATTTTGGCACGCTTCCACAGTATGTCCCCGATCTGGTCATGGAATTGCTGGACTGGGCAAAGACCAGCGGGGTGCACATGCTGATTCGCAGTTGTGTGTTCCACTATGAGCTGGAGCTGATCCATCCCTTTGCCGACGGAAATGGGCGTGTGGGGAGGCTGTGGCACACACTGCTGCTCTCCAAGTGGAATTCATCGTTTGCCTGGCTCCCGGTGGAGTCCATCATCCACGACCGCCAGCAGGAGTATTACGACGCCATCAACGCCTCCAGTGACGCTGGAGAGTCTACGGTATTTATCGAGTTCATGCTCTCAGCCATCAAAGCATCACTCATGGATGCAATCAGTGCGAGCGATGGGAAGGTGGATAAGGCCACTTTTCGCTGGAAGAAAATTGAGGAGTATCTCAAAACTCACGACTATATCATGAACGCCGATGTGCGGGAGCTGTGTGGGGTATCGGCGGCGACGGCGAATCGGATTCTTGCGAACTTGGTAGCAGAAAGTAAACTTGTCAAATGCCACGAGAATGGATATTGGGTGTATAAAGTATAATTATAGCAACGCATTGCTCAGGTAAATTCTACAGAGAAAGAGGAGACAATTATGTTTGCAGCAATGGCAGATCATTTCATACGGCAAATAAAAATCGCCAGATATTTTTATGTCTCTCAATATAAGCAAATCGATAGGGTTAGTAAAAAGAATATAAAGAAGAATCAGTTTGGCGCAATAGTGGATATGTATCTACGTAGCCTTTCCTCTGGAGATATGTCCTTTTTCGAAACAGAAAGCGGAAAAAAACTTTTAAAATATATTGAGTCTGTCGTTAAAGTAGAAGAAGTTGAAACACCTAATAGGCACTATTATAATGTCGCTATAAATAGAAAACGAGTAGACGCCGAAAAGAACGAGCTTAACATTGAAAAAGCGGCTATTGAATATGAAAAAGCGCGTCAGATGGTCGATATACATAACAACAATGCGTTAATCTCACTACTTATTCGTTTCGAAAGCTTTTTGACTGACTATTTCGAGTGGCTTGTTAAGAAATATCCTAATAAATATTTGAATGAAAAAAGCATTAGGTATTCTGAACTGATTAAATTTGACTTTGAAAACCTAAAAAAAGAACTGTCTATAGAAGCTGCTAACAACATCATGAGCCAGCCCTTAGATGAATGGCTAAAAGTTATCAAAAGCCATAAATTCGATCTGTCAACACTCTCGGAGTACCTTAATCAATTTACAGAAATATATTATAGACGCAACCTAATTGTCCATAACAACGGGAAAGTCAATCGTCAGTATCTTGCAGGGATTAAAAAGGATGAGACTGAGCATCCTCTTGGAAAAAAATTAGTTACAGATAGGCAATACGTTTTGGACGCTTTTAATGTTTCTATGGTCATTGTTTACGGGGTTTTATACGCATCATTAAAAGGCAACAAAGATGATGGACCGGAATATTTAGATTTTCTATTCAATTCTGGTTTCGACCACATGATGGAAAACAATTGGCTTGTAAGTTCTTATATTTTTGAATTGTTGATTAATGATGGTACTCAAGATGAAATCAACAGCACATTATCTCAAATCAACTATTGGATTTCTTACAAAAACATGGGCCGGTTTAAGAATGTAAAGGAAGCAATTGAAGCCAAAGATTTTTCCGCAATGGATATCTCGATTCGGATGGCAAAGGAAATGCTTTTAGAAAACTACGAAGTAGCAATCCCGTTGTTAGATGAGGCTTTATTAACTGGAATGACTCCCAATATGGTCGAGACGTGGCCTCTATTTATACAGTTTAGAAAAACAAAGCACTACGAAGAGTTTCGGCGTAAATATGCCAAAGAGTTGGAGCATCAGATTATTAATCCAGAAGACTTAAACGAATCTAGGGATTCGAATAAAGGTGATGAATTACATGAATTAAGACATGCTCTCGGAAAGAATGCAGAAGGACCTGAAGAAAACTCGACCGAGGTGTCAAAAACAAAAGACACTTAAATCATGATGAATGGCCGCTTACCTTAATTTTCTGCCCCACTTACAATAACCGCGGCGCTACCCCCCAGTTACACTCGAAGCCTGGAAGTCTTGTCCCGCAAGGCTTTCCGGGCTTTGTTTACATTAGCGGCGGCGCGATACATAGGAGCGGCTGATGCCGCACAGAGACGCGATTTCCCGTTGGGTGCGAGGCGGGCGGTCATCCAGTCCATATCTCAAGGTAATAACCGTGCGCTCTCTGGGTGTCAGGCAGGTATCGACACAGCGGCGGACCCTTACGCAGGCATCCCTGGTATCCAACTCCTCCAGCATATTATCGTCTACGGCGATTACATCCATTAGGGACAGGGAACCGCCCTCTCCCGCAGACTCCAGAGTATCCGCCAGAGAGACCTCACCCTGGAGCTTGCGTTGGGAGCGGAAGTGCATCAGTATCTCGTTTTCTATACATCGGCTGGCATAGGTGGCCAGCTTTACGTTTTTGTCCGCCTTAAATGTAGATATCCCTTTGATAAGCCCGATAGTCCCAATGGAGATCAGATCGTCCTGGTCCCCGGTTTGGGCATAGTATTTTTTCACGATGTGAGCTACCAGGCGAAGGTTGTGTTCCACCAGCAGATTTCGGGCCTCCAGGTCACCCTGGGCGCACGGCTCCAGATATTCCCTCT
>ERZ773260.2485-NODE-2485-length-20142-cov-5.220093_pt1 | contig 20142 bp, 20 predicted proteins | sample MGYA00511387_ERZ773260 | MGnify/ENA primary metagenome ERZ773260 (study PRJEB29015, sample SAMEA2737745) | human gut metagenome | biome: human gut; feature: human-associated habitat; material: faeces | place: China | collected 2012 ... | reverse complement strand
GATAATAAAATATAACAGTTATTAAATCCCTTGGAATATATGAAATCTCAATTCCAATTTGAAAGTGAGATGAGAATATGTCAGAACAAGAATTAAAAAATTTACAAATTTACATTGGTAAAAGAAATCAAAACCAAACTGATGAACAAGTAATAGATCACATCAAAAAAATAAATGATGAAACACCATTAACTCAAGAAGAATGGCATAAACTAATTTTCCCTAGTTGTAATAATGGTCAGGTTGAAATTTTGAAATTTGTATTAAGTCATATTCAATCTTTAAATAATGTTAAAGAATATATGATTCATACTGTATATGGTAGAAATGAAAATATCAATGAAAATAGAATTGTTGTTTTAAAGGAGTTTATAAAATATTTAACTGATAATAAAGAAGAATGTTTAAATGAAACGATGATAAATGCAGGTTGGTTTGGAGAAACAGAAATTGTTAAATTTTTGATTAAAAATGGTGCTAATAAAGGATATAAAAATCAAAATGATTTAGGATTATTAGAATGCTCTGAACGAGTAGAGAAGCAATTTAAAGATTCTTCTTTAAAAGAATTTTTGAAAAATAATCAATAATACAAATAAATATATATGGAGGTGCATCATCAATGAATCAACTTATGAATAATGGAATGATACAGGAAATAGAAAATATACTTCTAAACGCTAGAAATCATGTTTCGGTTGAAGTAAATCATACTTTGTTAAAAACGTACATGGAAATTGGAAGAATTATTGTGGAAGATGCTGTTTCACATAATAGTGATAATGATTATGAATCCAAAACAATATCTTATCTTTCGAAAGAGCTAACTAAAAAATTTGGTAGAGGATTTTCTCGTGCAAATATTTGGAATATGATTACTTTTTATAAAGAGTACGGAAGCGTTCAGACACTGTCTGAACGACTTAGTTGGTCTCATTATTGTGAATTATTATCAATCTCTGATAAAGACAAGCGACACTTTTATGAAATAGAGTGTATTAACGCAAAATGGAGTGTTCGAGAACTTAGAAGACAAATATCATCATCTCTTTTTGAAAGATTGCTATTGTCTAATGGAGATGCAAACAAACAGAAAGTACTAGATTTGGCATTAAAAGGGAATGAGATTGCTAATCCACAGGATATTGTGAAAGATCCATATGTTTTTGAATTTTTAGGATTACCTGAAGACAAACCGATGATGGAATCAGACCTTGAAGAAGCTCTTGTAAGACAAATTGAAAAATTTCTTTTGGAACTTGGAAAGGGTTTTATGTTTGTTGGAACGCAACAAAGAGTAACCTTTGGTAATGTTCATTATTACGTTGATATGGTTTTCTACAATAAGATTTTAAAATCTTATGTATTAATTGAACTTAAGACTATTAAACTTATGCCTGAAGCAGTTGGACAACTAAATATGTATTTGAATTACTATGCAGCTGAAGTAAATGATGAAGACGATAATCCACCAATTGGACTTATCCTATGTACTGATAAAGGAAATGTGGATATGCAATATGCATTAGGTGGATTAAACAACAATATATTTGCTTCAAAATACGTTACTTATATGCCAGATAAAGAACAATTAATTGCGCAAGTTGAAGCTGTTTTATCAGCAAATTCAAAAGAACATAAATGATGCTCTTTTGTAAGCTCATTTTAATAATTTTCTTCGACTTTTTTTCATTATTATAATAGAATGAATGCATGAATCCGATTATTATTATTTTATTATGCTTTGCTGCTTTAGGCTTATTTGACAAGATGTTTAAGAATCGACTTGGATTAGCCACTTCTTTTGATCGAGGCATTATCACAATGGGCGATTTTATGATGAGTGTTGGGGGCTTTTATTGTATTGCGATTGCATTTTTAAATGGTCATGCGACGCTTTTCAAAAATAAAGAAATGATTATTTCAAGTTTGTTGGCGCCAGATCTTGGTGGATATTCCATTATAGAGTCGATGACACATTCTGAAAGTGTGCTTATCTTTTGTGGTGTATTATTAACGTCCACTTTAGGATGCTTAATTAGTTTTCAATTGCCAATCTTTTTAAATGAGCTGGATACAGACGATTTGAGTCATTATTTAAAAGGCGTTGTGTATGGTATTTTAGGATTATTACCCATTCTTATTGGTTGTGGCTTTTTATTGCATATTGATCATTTTTTGATTGTGTTTTTACCCGTCATTCTTATTTGTGCAATTCTGATAGGATTATTCTTTATTTCATTTAAAACACTAATTGTGGTATTAACCTTATTTTCTAAGCTTGTACAATTCGTAGGATATATCTTCTTTTTTCTAGTTTGTTTGACATTCTTTTTCAATATGAACTTCACAAACGCAACATTGATCAATGAAGCTTTGCGCATTGTATTTCAAATGAGTATTATTGTCTGTGGATCTTTGGTGTTTTGTGAAATTATATTAAGAAAGTTTTCGAATCAGATTGAAAAAGTAGGTCAAATACTAAATATTGACAAATATTCAGTAATGGGAATTATCTTATCTTTTGGAACAAGTATTGCGATGTTACCATTATTTAGTAAAATGAACAGGAAGGGTAAGATTTTTAATGCTGCTTTTTCATTGAGTGGGGCATTTGTGTTTGGTGGACAACTTGGCTTTATTGCCTCAGTCAATTCAACAAGTGTGACTTGGTTTGTGGTTGTAAAGCTTTTAGCTGGAATATTAGGCTTGGTTATAGCGAATGTAATGGAGGAATGATTATGAATTATATGGAATTGATGGAAAAAAGTCGTGAAGTGATGGGGACAAAGTTATGTAAGTCTTGTCCTGTATGTGATGGAAAGGCATGTCGAAATACGATTCCAGGTCCTGGGGCTAAAGGGATTGGGGATGTTGCGATGCGTAACTATGATGCTTGGAAAAACATTCGTGTGAATATGGATACAATCACAGATAATGAACCAGTAAGTACAGAATTAGAACTATTTGGTCATACATTTAAATATCCGATTTTTGCAGGGCCTGTTGGAGCTGTAGGAATGCACTATTCGGACGTATACGATGATAATGGATATAATGATATTTTAGTAAAAGGATGTATTGAAGCAGGTATTTGTGCATTTACAGGAGATGGAAAAGATCCTAATATTATGATTAATGCGACGCATATTATTAAGGAAAATAATGGTTTTGCGATTCCAACCGTTAAACCTTGGAGTTTAGAAACGTATTTAGAGAAATTAAATCTAGCCTTAGATAGTAATGCCTTTGCGGTAGCTATGGATGTAGATGCAGCTGGACTTCCTTTCTTAAAGGGGTGTCAGCCTCCTGCAGGAAGAATGAATACAGAGCAATTAAAGGCTATCATTTCAAATACACCTGTACCATTTATTGTGAAGGGTGTTATGAGTGTGAAGGGTGCTTTAAAGGCAAAAGAAGCAGGAGCTAGTGCAATTGTGGTTTCGAATCATGGTGGTCGTGTTCAAGATCAGACGCCTGCAACAGCTGAAGTTTTAGAAGAAATTGTTAAGGCGGTCGATGGAAGCATGAAAATCTTTGTGGATGGTGGACTTCGTAATGGCGTCGATATCTTTAAGGCTTTGGCATTAGGTGCAGATGCCGTCATTGTAGCTCGTCCATTCGTGAATGCGATCTATGGAGCAAAAGAAGAAGGTATTCAAGTATTGGTAGATAAACTTGGTAGTGAACTAGCAGATACTATGGAGATGTGTGGGGCTAAAAGCTTAAAAGACATTACTCGTGATATGGTAGGATAGGCAGCTTAAATGCTGTCTTTTTTTTGATGCTTAAGAAAAATGTGTAAAAAAGGTATCTAAAATTACAGAAAAATGTGTTAAATCAATTATAAAAAGTCTGGAAAAATGTGTTAAATAGGTATAGAAAATCATGGAAAAATGTGTTAACTTAAATTCAAGAGGTGGTTTCATGAAGCGAAATGCGATTTTAAAGCTAGTTCAATGGAAAAATAGTCCTGAGAGAAAACCTATGATATTAAGAGGTGCAAGACAGGTTGGTAAGACTTGGTTGATGAAAGAATTTGGTCAGAATTATTATGGTAATTATGTTTATTTTAACTTTGATGAGGAGGATGAACTAAAATCTATTTTAAAAATCCAAATCGTATTATCGAACTTCTTTCTATGATCAGTGATGAAAAAATTGAACCTGAAAAAACTTTGATTATATTTGATGAAATTCAGGAGTGTCCTGAAGCATTAAATACGCTTAAATATTTTAAAGAAAAAGCGAATGAATATCATGTGATAACGGCAGGTAGTCTTTTAGGCACATTATTGGCTAAGCCAAAATCATATCCTGTAGGTATGGTTAATCTTTTAGATATTTATCCATTGACGTTTGATGAGTTTTTAAATGCGATAGATTCTGGGTTATATGCATATTATGAAAGTATTCAAAAAGAACAAGTTATTGAACAAATTTTCCATCAACGTTTATTAGATGCTTATAATTATTATCTTATTATTGGTGGTATGCCTGAATGTGTATCTTCATGGATCAAGTATAAAGATCCTGCCATGGTATCTAAGATACAAAGAGAATTGATTGAGGTTTATGAAAATGACTTTTCTAAGCATAATGGAAAAGTGAATAGTGGACGTATTTTAATGGTATTCAGAAGTATTGTTTCTCAACTTGCGAAACCCAACGAGAAGTTTATGTATGGTGCTGTTCGTGAAGGGGCTAGAGCTAGAGATTTTGAAGAAGCAATCGAATGGCTTGTGTCAGCTGGTATGTTGAATCGTGTATATAATGTGTCTAAGATGGAACATCCATTATCTGCTTTTGATAAATTGGATCAGTTTAAACTGTTTGTGTTTGATACAGGACTTCTCAAACAAATGGCGGGCGTGGATAATAGCGCGATATTATTGAGAACAGATTATCAATTTAAAGGACCATTGACAGAAAACTATGTTTTACAACAACTTCAAGGACAATTTGAAGTTGAACCCCGATATTATTCGGATAAAAATGGTGAGATTGATTTTGTGGTTCAAAATAAAGTGGAAATTATTCCGATTGAAGTAAAGGGTGGTGAGGATAGATCTGCCAATTCTTTTAAGACATATGTCGCAAATAATGCACCTCAACATGCATATCGTTTTTCTAAACGTGGGTATCGTAAGGATGGTGACTTTACAAATCTTCCGTTATACTTGGTTCGAAAAACAAAGGATCTATTATAACTTAAAAGGTATCAGTTTTAATTTCTGATACCTTTTCTTAATGAAATGATTGCGAGTATTGTATTGATCAAACACCAAAAAGACCATATATAGGTCTGAATAGTTACCTGCAAGTACAAAGCCTGTTAATGTAGCTAAACCAAGCAGAATAATAAGTGCAATGTTTGTGCCTTTAGAGTTGTTCTTTCTAGATACAATCGATACAATTCCTCCACAAAGCATGCATATACTAACAACAAGTCCTGCACTGCCACTGGATTGTCCACTTTCTTCTAGTGCGTTGGCAAGCCTGCCATCATACTTTGGAATACGACAAATACACTTAATACAGTGGAAATGATTCCACTGACTAATTTCCATGTTTTCATAATGATAAAATCCCCTTTCTTAAGTATATTTTAAACTAAGAAATAGGGATAATTGGTATGCTTGTGGCATACATTAATGGTGAGTGATATTTAAGATGTGATTTAAAAGTCGTGGGACTAAGAAAGAAATGTAGATTACGGATCCTATTGATAAAATTCCTAACATAAATAATCGCCTCTTTCTTACACCTTTATTGTAGAATTTTCAATGTTTAAATGGTGTTAAAGAATGAGGCGACATATTAAGATTTCATTAAAAGCGAAGGAATTTTTGTAGGTCTGAATTTTGTGCAAGAATCAGAATGTTTTCCGATTCTTCAAAAGTGTGTTCCGCACTAGGTAGTGGGTCGAGAATTCCATTGATTTTAGTGGCTAAAATATTGATGTGGTACTTTCTTCGAATATCAAGTTCTAACATACTTTTTCCTATCCATGAATTTGGCACAGAAATTTCATAGATTGAATATTCTGGGGTAAGTTGTACATAGTCAAAGATATTTTCACTTGAGAAACGTACGGCTGCCCAATTACCGATTTGTTTTTCAGGATATACGACTTCATCGGCTCCATTACGCAATAAGAATTTAGCGTGTACATCACGTACGGCTCTTGCGACAACAAGTTTAGCGCCATAATCTTTTAATAAGGCAGTTGTTTCTAGTGAGCTTTGAAAGTCATCTCCAATGGCTACAACGCAAAGGTCAAAATTGGATACGCCTAGTGAGTCAACAAAACTTTCGTCGGTGGAATCTCCAATTTGTGCATTTGTGACATAAGATAATACTTTATTGATTTTAGCTTCACTTTTATCAATAGCTAAAACGTCATGTCCTAAATCATATAGTTTTTGTGCCATGTGACGTCCAAAACGTCCCATTCCAATAATTAATACTGATTTCATATTTTCTCCTTTATCCAATTGTGATATTTTCTTGTGGTAAATTTGCGTTTGCGACAACTTGATGTTTAGAAATAGCTAACAGTAAAGTTAATCCTCCAACTCTTCCAAAGAACATCAAGAAAATTAAAATGCAGTGGGATGCACTTGATAGTGTGGGTGTGATTCCTAATGTAAGTCCAACGGTTCCAATGGCAGAGGCCGCTTCAAATAGGGCGTCTAGAATGGGTAGTTGATCGAAGGCTGAAATAAGGAGTGCGCCTGTAAAGAATAATACCATAAATAACATAAATAAGGCTGTGGCATTGTTTAATGAGTCTATGGAGATGCGTCTTCCAAAACATTGTGGGTTTTGTTTATGATTGAATACAGCACGAATACTTAGTATCAATACGGCAAGTGTTGTAGTTTTAAAACCTCCGGCCGTACCTTGTGGACTTCCTCCTATCAACATAAGTAGTGTCATAAAGAGGATGCTGCTTTGATTCATTTTGTTTAAATCAATCGTATTAAAGCCGGCTGTTCTTGGGGATACGGCTTGGAAGATTGAAACATTGATTTGATCGGCTAAGCTCATATTCCAATGGCTAAAGTCATTGATGTAAAAGTAGAGCGTGCTAATAATCAATAAAGCGGCTGTCGTAAATAGCACGATTTTAGATTGTAAGGAATATTTGTGCAAATGACGTTTGTATTGAACCACATCTTTCCAGACAAAGAAGCCTAAGCCACCAAGTACGATTAATGCTGCAATAACATTGGATATAAGTATGTCGCCATAATAGCTAGTTAGGGATGAATAGGCTTGTTGGGTGCCCATTAAGTCAAATCCAGCATTACAGAAGGCGGAAATAGAATGGAATATGGAATACCATATGCCTTTGACTAGGCCAAAGCGAGGCAGAAAGCGAATGCCTAATAAAATGGCTCCTAATGCTTCTACACATAAGGTAGCTTTAAGAATCCATTTTGTGTTTCGAATAATACCGCCTAGTTTTGGTGCGGAAATAGATTGTTGCATAAAGTATCTTTGTTTAAAACCAATTTTTTTACCACCTAGAACAGATAGGATTATTGCCATAGTAATAACGCCCATACCTCCAGTTTGAATAAGTGTTAAAATGACAAGTTGTCCAAATGGGGACCAATATTGAGCTGTGTCATGCACAATCAGTCCGGTTACACATGAAGCACTGGTTGAAGTGAATAATGCATCTAAAAAGGGAGCGCCCCTTCCATCGTTTGTGGAAAATGGAAGCATAAGCAAACAGGCACCAATAAATATCATAGTCGCAAAACTGAGGATGATCATTTGTCCTGGGGTAATGCGATTCATACGTTTCTTAAACATAAAACCACCTATCCTAATATCTCAACACATTCTACACTAGTCTGCATTAAGATTTTATAAAAATATTCTAACACTATATTAAGACAATGTTAAGATACTTGGTTCTTTGTGGGCTTGTTTTGTGGGCTTGTGTTATACTTGTCGTATGGCTAGTGTATTATTATGTTTATCGACTTCAAAATATAATTCAAGAGTGATTGAAAAAGGGGCTCAAATTGCGAAGAACAATCATGCGACGTTAAGTGCTGTTTATGTGCAGACCCCAAAAGATGAAAGTATGAGTGCGGCATCAAAGAGTTGTTTGCGTGAAAATATTAAGTTTGCGGAGAGTAAGGGAGCTAAAGTTACAATTCTTTATGGGCACAATAAGATTCGACAGATTGTTGAATATGTGGATGTTTCACAAGTGGATTGCGTAGTTATAGAAAAGAGTCTTGCCTCACAGGCTTTATTTAGATTGCGTGACATTGATGTATATTCTGTGAATTATCCTCATGACTATCGGCGTTTGTTTTATTTTGATTTTAGTTCTTTTCGTTTTTCCTTTAAAGATCTGTTAAAGATGATTTTGATTCTTATTCTTTGTACGCTAATTGGCAAGGGATTTATGCACTTTCAATTCTTGATTACGACACCCATTATGATTTATATCTTGGGGATTGTATTTGTATCTATTTGGACAAGTGGATATATCTATAGTTTATTGGCATCTTTATTTTCAGTATTATGTTTTAACTTTTTCTTTACATACCCCTATTTTTCTTTGTTGAGTGATCCAAGCTATATTACGACATATATTGTGATGTTTGTGGTGGCTATGTCTTCAAGTTCATTAATGACAAGGTTAAAGAAACAGTCTTTTGAGAATGCCAAACAAGTATATCGTACGCAAGTCTTATTGGAGATGAGCCAGATGCTTCAAAAGGCGAATGATATGAATGCGATTTATGCGTCCATGTTAAAACAGCTGCATAAATTGTTGGATACAGATTTAGTTTTGTATCCACATAATGATGAGCCTATTTTACTTGGACAATGTCCGATAGAGACAAATATTGTGGCTTGGGTATATGAAAATAAACATGAAGCTGGTAAAACAACAAGTTATCATTCGGATTCGATGTGTTTATATTTGCCTATAAATGGAACGCACGAAGTATTAGGTGTGGTTGGAATTGTTTTAAAAGATAAGATGGATTCTTTTGAAAAGAATTTGTGGCTTGCGATATTGGATGAGTGTGGTATGGCTTTAGAAAAGGAAAGGATTCGTCTAGAAAATCTAAAGATTGAGCAGCAAGCTAAACAAGAAGCGTTGCGAGCCGATTTATTGCGTATGATTTCGCATGATTTAAGAACGCCATTAACATCTATATCTGGTAATGCAGGTTTATTGTTGGAAAACGAGAATGCGTTTTCTTTAGAAAAGAAGAAGGAATTGTATCAGGATATTTATAATGATGCGATGTGGCTTTATGATTTGGTGGAAAACTTATTGTTTATAACGAGAATTGAAAATGGTACGATGCAGTTGAATCAACAACCAGAAATGATTGAGGATATTTTTAGAGAGGCAATTCATCATTTAGGACGTAATAAGCGTAATCATAATATTTCTATGCATTTAGAGGATGATTTGTTGATGGCCAATATGGATGCGCGTTTGATTATTCAAGTATTAGTGAATTTAATGAATAATGCGATTAAATATACGCCAGAGAATTCTAAAATTGTTTTGAGCGCAAAACGAATTGAGAATAAGATATTAATTGAAGTTCAAGATGATGGAAATGGTGTTTTACATCCAGATCAATTGTTTGAAATGTTCTATACGGAAAATAATCATAGTGGAGATACAAGACGAGGTATGGGTTTAGGTTTATCTTTGTGTAAGTCGATTGTTTTAGCGCATGGTGGTAAGATTTGGGTAGAAAATGTAAATCCTCATGGTGCTTGTTTTAAATTTTTATTGGACGCAGTGGAGGTGAATCTTTATGAATAAAGTACAAATATTAGTTATTGAAGATGATGTTGCGGTAGGAAATTTGATTACGACAACACTTGAGATGGAAAACTATCAGTTTCGTCTGGCAAAAACAGCGAAACAAGGTATTATGAATGTTCTTTCTTATAATCCTGACATTATGCTTCTAGACTTAGGTTTACCGGATATGGATGGTTTGGAAGTTATAAAGAAGGTTCGTTCTTGGTCAAATATTCCAATTATTGTGGTTTCGGCAAGAAGTGAAGATCAAGATAAAGTACAAGCTTTAGATTTAGGGGCCGATGACTATTTGACAAAACCATTTTCAGTGGATGAATTGTTGGCTAGACTTCGTGTAACGATTCGAAGATTAAATAATAGTCAGACCATAAGTGTAAATGAGAGTGTATATGAAAATGGAGATTTGACAATCAATTATGCGCAGGGTTGTGTATATGAGAATGGGCATGAAATCCATTTAACGCCGATTGAATATAAATTATTGTGTGTTTTAGCTAAAAATACCGATAAGGTTTTAACACATAATTATATCATGGGTGAAGTATGGGGAAGTGTTCAAGGTACAGAAACGCCGAGTCTTCGTGTGTTTATGGCTACTTTGCGTAAAAAGATTGAGCCGGATACTTCAAATCCGAAATATATTCAGACGCATGTGGGTGTTGGATATCGTATGTTGAATCAGACAGAAAAAAAGGAAGACTAGTGTCTTCGCATATTGAAATAGAGTGAAATAATAATTGTGATAACTCCAATTGTGATGAGTGCCATAATGGTTTTATTGATGCATAGAAGGATCAATATACTAAATAGGCTGACAATCGCAAATAGGAAGATTTCAATTTTTAATAGAATGGGATACATCAACAATGAATCGCGAAAACTAATTTTTTCGTATTGTGGTTCATTGTTTTTTAATAGTCTTTTTTCATATATAAATAGAATTTGACTAAAGAGCACGACAAAAACGAGGTATATGAGATTAAAAAAGATTTCTTTAAAGAAGAGTGCACTGCACGTTAAAAACATGACAAGAAGGGTTCCAATTCTTGGCAGATACACGTAATAATTATATTTCATATTGTTTTTTCCTTTCTTTTATTATGCCATAATCATATCGCTTGAAATATACCTGTAGGGGGTATATCATTATGTCGAGGTGAGCTCAATGAGTGAGTGTTGTCATAAAAAGCATCAGCCTAGAGATGAGAAAGAAATCAAACAATTGACGAATCGTCTTCATCGTATGGTAGGACAATTAAATGGAATTGAAAATATGTTGAAGGAGAATCGTTATTGTGGCGATATCTTGGTGCAGGTAGCGGCAGTAGAGAGTGCTTTGCAGGCATTTGGATATATTGTTTTGCAGGAACACTTGAATACGTGTGTCGTTGAAGATGTGCAAAATGGAAATACAGAAATTATGAGTGAGGTTATGGATTTAGTAAAGAAGTTAAAGTAGGTGGTTTTAATGGAAGAAAAATTTGATGTGACAGGCATGACTTGTGCAGCTTGTCAGGCTAATGTAACTCGTGTTGTGAGTAAATTAGATGGTGTGAGTCATTGTGATGTTTCTTTATTATCGAATTCAATGAAGGTTGAATTTGATCAAGATAAGGTGAATGAACAAGTGATTTGTGAAGCTGTAAAACAAATTGGTTATACAGCTAGTGTTCATGGTGAAAAGGGTGAAGTTAAAAAGGAATGGCAGAATCGTCAGAACCGTGTTGAATCGGATCAAAGAAGTGCTAAACAAAGATTGATTTTAAGTTTAGTTTTATTGATTCCATTACTTGTGATTGCGATGGGACCTATGGTAGGCCTTCCGATTTTAGAGGGTATGGAATGGATGATGGTTTCAGCTTTAACACAGTTGATTCTATGTCTATTTATATTATTTATTCAAAGACATTTCTTTATTACGGGATTTAAAGCTTTAATGAAAAAGTCGGCCAATATGGATTCTTTGGTTGCGATGGGTTCAGGTGCAAGCTTTGTGTATGGCTTAGTCGGCATTTATCAAATGGCTTATTATTTTGGTGTACAGAATATAGAAATGGCTCATATGGCTATGCACTCTTTGTATTTTGAGTCGGCTGCAACAATTGTGACTTTGGTCAGCGTCGGAAAGTATTTAGAGTCTAGATCCAAGGCAAAAACGAATGATGCGCTAGATAAATTGGTGGATTTGGCACCGAAAAATGCGACGATTTTAAGGGATGGTAAAGAAGTCGTTGTTTCAAGTGAGAGTATTCGAATTCATGATATAGTTGTGATTCGTCCAGGACAAAGAATTCCTGTGGATGGTAAAGTTGTTTCTGGTACAGGTTATGTGGATCAGTCGGCGATTACGGGTGAGAGTCTTCCGGTAGAAAAGAATATAGGGGATTCTGTTATTTCAGCTACCATGAATGAGAATGGCACTTTTCAGTTTGAGGCTGAAAAGGTAGGACAAGATACAACGTTAGCTCAGATCATTCAGCTAGTTGATGATGCAGGAAATTCGAAGGCACCTATTGCTCGCTTGGCAGATAAAGTCAGTGGTGTATTTGTTCCAGTTGTGATTTTGATCGCATTGATTACATTTGTTGCTTGGTTAGCTTGTGGTCAAACCATTCAATTTGCGCTTTCCAATGCGATTAGTGTATTGGTTATTTCTTGTCCTTGTGCATTGGGCTTAGCTACGCCAGTTGCGATTATGGTAGGTACAGGTAAGGCTGCGGAGAATGGTATCTTAATTAAGTCGGCTGCTATATTAGAACAGCTACATTTGATTGATACGATTGTATTGGATAAGACGGGTACAATTACTTCAGGAAAGCCAAGTGTTCAGGATATAAAGTTATATACAAGTATAAGTGCGAATGACTTTATTTCAGTGGCGGCAAGCTTAGAGAGTGGTTCTTTACATCCTTTAGGACAGGCCATTGTGGAATATGCGAAAGATAAAAATATGCATCTTCAACAACCAGAAGATTTCACAAATATATCGGGTCGTGGTATTCAGGCTAAGCTAAATGAACATGTGTATTTGGCTGGAAATAAAAGGTTACTAGAAGAGAAACATATTCGAATAAATCAAAATGTTTTATCAGACTTAGATGTTTATGCAAGTTTAGGTCAAACCCCATTGATTTTTGTGGAAGATCAAAATGTGATTGGCTTAATTAGTGTGGCGGATACAGTGCGTAGCACAAGTCAGGTAGCATTAGAGCAGTTTAAACAAAAAAATATGCATGTGGTTATGTTGACTGGAGATAATCAAAAGACGGCTGAAGCAATAGGTAAATCTTTAAGTGTGGATGAAGTCATCAGTGATGTGTTACCACAAGATAAAGAGAGTGTGATTCGTAAGCTTCAAAAACAAGGTAAGAAGGTTATGATGGTGGGTGATGGAATTAATGATGCACCTGCTTTAATGCGTGCTGATATTGGAGTTGCGATTGGTGCTGGAACCGATATTGCCATGGATAGTGCAGATGTGATTTTGATGAAGAGTTCATTATTAGATGTAGTGACGGCAATTGATTTATCAAGTAATGTTATTAAAAATATTAAGATGAATCTATTCTGGGCTTTCTTCTACAATATTCTAGGAATTCCAGTTGCGGCAGGTTTATTGTATCCAGCATTTGGACTTCGATTATCACCAATGATTGGTTCGGCATGTATGTCTTTGAGTAGTGTTTGTGTTGTCACAAACGCTTTACGACTTCGTTATTTTAAACCTAGAATTGAAATGGAAGAAGTCAAAATATTCACAATGCATATTGATGGTATGTCTTGTGGGCATTGTGCATGGTTGGTTGAGGATGCTTTGAAGAAAGTTCCCAATGTAAAAGAAGTTCGTGTGGATTATAATTTGGGTAAGGCCGATATTGATTATGTGCAACAAGTAAATATGGTGGCTTTAAAACAAGCAGTTAAAGATGCGGGTTATATTCCCGTTGAATATAAGGAGGAAAAGAAAATGAAAAAAATAGTAACAGTTGATGGCATGATGTGCATGCATTGTGTGGCACATGTAAAGGATGCATTAAGTAAAGTGGAAGGTGTAAGTGATGTAGTGGTTAGTTTAGATGAAAAAACAGCTACATTAAATTGTACAGAGAATGTCACAGATCAGATGTTGAGTGATGCCGTGACAAATGCAGGATATACAGTCATTTCTGTGAAATAAAGAATCATAAAAATTAAAAAAGTCAAGACTTGTAAGCGGATTCAGAATATTCTATGATAGACGTCGAGGGAGACGCAAAATGGAATGTTTTATTGATGGGAAATCCACTTGCGAAAGAACTTTCTGGAATCGTTTGAATGTTTTGGCAAACTTTCAACAAAAAGAAATGATAATGGATGGTTTGAAAGTTCGTGTTGCAGAAAGTATATATTGGATTCAACCAAAGAAAGGATAGTTCGTTTGAGCTATTCTTTTTTTGACAGTTGGATTGTATGAAAATTGCTGTATATGCATTATATAAAGTAAAAATAGATGTTTTTAGTATGAATAAAATGTTGTATGGGATTATAATATTTCCTTTAATTTAGCTATTAATCCTAAATCTGCAGGTAGCCAGTCTACTAAATCTAAAGTTTCTTTAGATAGCCATTTGGCGGATTCATGTTCTAATAGGGTTTGGTTTCCTTTAAAGATTGTACAAATGAAGTTGTTCATGTATAGGTAAGATTATTTTATTTTACTAGTATAATAAAACCATAATAAAAAATTTTAAAATTATAGTTGCATATCATAAAATTATTTGTTATGCTTTCGGTGTAGAGGTTAGTTCGTTAACTTAATGAGTTAATACTAGGCCACGTTGGTTTTTTCAGCGTGGTCTTTTTTGCGTATAATTGGATAAAGGAGAGTATAAAAAGGAGCGGAGTAACATTATGTTTAAATTTCTAAAAAATAAAAGTAATAAAAAAAAGATATTAGCACCTTCTGAGGGATATTTAATGGATTTGAAGAGTTCTAAAGATGAATTATTTAGTCAAAAGACATTAGGTGATGGTTTTTACATTAAGATGAGTGATGATAAAGTTTATTCTCCTATAAACGGAGTTGTTGTGAGTGTTTTTCCTACGAATCATGCATTTTGTATAAAAGGTCATAATGGTGAAGAAATCATGGTTCATATTGGGGTTGATACAAATCTTCTAAATAACGGAGTGATAGAGAGTAAATTTAAAAAAGGTGATGAAATCAGTGAAGGTGATCTGCTTGCTGAAATTAATTTGGAAGAATTTAAACGTTTAAGGATTGATGCTGAGGTATATGTATTTATCTTGAATAATCTAGAAATAGATAAGGATTATCGTAATGACAAAAGCTATGTATATGATGGAGATTGTATCTTAGAGATGAAGGAGTAACATTTTGATTTACAGATATATTAAAACGATTAATAACAATGCAATCGTGGCTAGTGACAAAAATAAACACGAAGTGGTTATTATGGGGAAAGCGATTGGAGTCAAATGTAATCGAATATTAGGTGCAAGAATTGATAATGAATTAATCGAAAGAGTGTTTGTGTCAAATAACAATCAAAATTATGTAGAAGCCATTATTGAAAAAATACCTTATAACATGTTTAAAGTAGTAGAACTAGTTATAAAACAAGCAGAACAAGACTTAAATACCAAATTTAAAGATGCTATATATCTAGCATTAGTTGATCACATTTATTTTTCATATAAAACAATTAAAGAAGGAGGGAAAATTGAAAATCCATTATTAAATGAAATTAAATTGTTTCATCCAAGTGAATTTATAGCTGCGATGAATTCAATAAACACTATTAATCGTTATTTAAATGCTGATTTTGATCAGCAGGAAGCTTCTTATATTGCCTTTCATTATATTAATGCATTATCAAATCTTAGTACAACAGAGCAAAAAAGTATCATGAAAGATTTAGAAGCTACTTTAAATTTTATTGATGATTTGACATCTAATTCTTTGAACAAGAATTCATATCAGTATGGTAGATTAATTATTCATTTAAAATGTTTATTTGGCCGCTTGATTGGTGATGATAGGACGGAAAGAGAGAGCGATATATTATTTGAAATGTCAGAAAATTTAAAAAATGAGTATTCAAAAGAATGGGAATATTCAAATAAAATTGCTGATTTTATTCAAAATAATTTAAAGTACGATATCAATAGTAATGAAGTAACGTACTTAACACTACATATATCACCAATGCTTAAAGATGCGACTGATAAATAATATTTTCTGTAGAGAGAGGAGTGTAATAATGAAAGATTACAGAAAACTAAGTGAAGCGATAATTTTAAATGTTGGAGGAAAAGACAATATTAAAGATGTATCGCATTGCATGACTCGTCTAAGACTAGGCTTAAAAGATGAATCTAAGGTTAATAAGGATGAATTAGAAAAACTTGATGAAGTCATGCGAGTTGTTGTTATTGGAGGACAATATCAAGTAGTATTAGGTGGTATTGTTGATGATGTGTTTGATGAAACATGTAAACTGGTTGGAGATTCGGTTGTAATTAATGAGACGCAAATAGAAGAAAATTTAGACAATACAGAAACTTCAAATAAGAAAGCTAAACCAGTAGAAAAGTTGATTTCATTGCTTTCAGGTATTGTAAGTCCTATTATTCCTGCAATGCTTGCAGCAGGATTTATTACTGCTTTGGCTAAGTTATTAGTATTAGCAGGTATATCAGAAACAAATACTACTATTCAATTATTAACCGTTGCTGGTGATGTGTTATATGGTTTCTTCCCAATCTTTATTGGTTGGTCAGCTGCTAAATATTTTGGAGCTAATATCTCTATTGTATTGATGGTTGTAGGCTTATTGGTATATCCTAACTTTTCAAATGTGTTTAGTAATTTCGAGAGTGTAACATTCTTAGGATTACCAGTTACAAATGTATATTATGGTAGTTCGGTGCTTCCGGCTATATTAACAGCTTTTTTGATTGCTAAACTTGAAAAGATATTAAGAAAGATATTACCAAATGCTTTGAGAAGTATTTTCGTACCATTCTTAAGTGCTTTAATTACTATCCCTTTGTTAATTGTAGTTATTGGACCAATTGGTGTCTGGGGTGGTGAGTTATTTGCTAACTTATTTAGATCAACCTATGAATTAAGTCCAATTTTAGCTGGAGCAATTATTGGTGGTACTTGGCAAATTTTAATCATCTTCGGTATGCATATTGCTATACTAGGATTGGTGAGTGCACCAAATATTGCAATGTATGGACGTGATACTATCATTATGACACATGCTCCGTCTTTAATCTGCCAGATTACAGCAGGTTTAGCAGTTGCTTTAAAAGCAAAAGATAAGAAAATTAAAAAGAATGCATTAACATTAAGTTTAACTTCATTCTTCTCAGGTAATGTCATTGAACCAGTTATGTATGGTGTCAATTTAAAATATAAGAAGCCTTTTATTGCGGTATGTATTGGTGGTGCTATTGGTGGTGCTATCACTGGTGCAGCGGGAGCCGGAACTGTTGCGGCAGTTGCATTTAGTTTATACACATTTCCGGTATATTTAGGTGTCGGTTTTGGTGGATTATTATTAGGCTGTTTAGTAGGTGGCTTGGTTACATTTGTATTAACTTATGTAATGGGAATTGATGAAAAGGATGTATAAAAATGATGAACACAAGAGTAAAAGATATTGATTTTAAAAGTGCAGATCATGTAATTGAAGAAATTAGAAACATGAATGTAAAAGGTGGTAGTCCTTTTGGCAGATCTGCAGCATGGGCTTTTAAATTGGCTATTGAACAAGAAGATTTAAATGATTTTGACACATTAAAAACACGTTTAGAAGATGTAGCTAAGCAAATGATTGGATTAAAACCAACAATGGCAACGATTCATAATAGTTGTGATATTGTTCTTTCCCTTTTGAATAAAGATAAAGATTTAGATGAACTAAAAAAACAAATAGTAAGAGTTTGTGAAAATATAATTGAACAGTCTTTTGTGGCAGTAGAAAAAGTCGCTGAATATGGTTCGAATTTAATTAAAGAAGGCGATACAGTATTAATGCATAGTTACAGTTCAACACTTATGGGAATATTTAAAGCAGCTAGAAATAAAGGGGTAAATTTTAAATTAATATGCACAGAATCTCGACCTTTAAGAGAATCTAGAAATGCTGTAAATGTTTTAACTGAAATTGGTGTTGATGTTACCTTTATATCTGATGCTTCAGTATTTGAATTTATGAAAACAGCAGATTTGATAATTATGGGTGCAGATACATTAAGTACAGATGGTTCTGTTGCTAATAAGATGGGTAGTGCGCAAATTGCTTGTCTTGCAAGATCTTGTAAGGTTCCAGTGTATTTTGCTAGTGAATTATACAAATTAGACTTAAGAACTCAATATGGATATAACATCCAGCTTGAAAGAAGAACACCGTTTGAACTTGTATGTAATGAGGATTTTAAAGATTTTGATAAAGTTAGAGTAATTAATCAATTCTTCGATATTACTCCTGCAAATGACATTAAAGATATCATTACTGAATTTGGCGTTTTACACCCAGCACAAATGGTTTCGTATTGGAATAAATTAATAAAAAACATAATGGAGGATTAATAAAATGTATTTAGATATTAAAGATGAAGTAAAAGAAGCATTAGATAATAATTTACCAGTAGTAGCTTTGGAGTCAACTATTATTTCACATGGTATGCCATATCCACAAAATGTTGAAATGGCAAAACATTGCGAAGAAATTATTCGTAGCTATGGTGTTGTACCAGCAACAATTGCAATTATAAATGGGCGAATCAAAATTGGATTAACAGATGATGATTTATATTTGCTAGCTACAAGCAAGAATGTCGCAAAAGTATCACGTCGTGATTTAGCAAAAGTTATTTCTACTAAAGAAATGGGAGCAACAACTGTCGCATCAACAATGATTTGTGCAAGTATGGCTGGAATAAAATTCTTTGTAACAGGAGGAATTGGTGGTGTGCATCGTGGCTATGAAGAAGCTATGGATGTCTCAGCTGATCTTGATGAGTTGGCTAAAACTAATGTAAATGTTATATGTGCAGGGGCGAAATCAATTTTAGATTTACCTCGTACATTAGAGTATTTAGAGACTAAAGGTGTACCTGTTGTAGGATATCAAACTGATTATTTACCACAATTTTTTACAAGAGAAAGTGAATATAAGTTAAACTTAAGATTAGATTCACCTGAAGAAATAGCTAAGATGATTAAAACTAAAGAAGAGTTAAAATTAGATGGTGCAGTTCTAATCACTAATCCAATTCCTGAAGAATCATCAATGGATAAAAAATATATTGATGATTTGATTGATAAGGCAATTAATGAAGCTAATGAAAGACATATTACAGGAAAAGATGTAACTCCGTTCTTGTTGGCTAAAATTGTCGAAGAAAGCGAAGGAAAGAGTTTAAAAGCTAATATTGCGTTGGTATATAATAATGCGAAAGTAGGGGCGCAGATTGCAAAAGCTTACTCTAAGTTATAAGGAATAAGTATCAAATAAAAATGTAATTAATTAATTAAATAAATGAAAAAGAATCAGTTTAAACATGAATTAAAATGTTATGCTGATTCTTTTATTTTCAATTTCTTTGTATGTACTCGCATCGAAATACTAATCTTTTTCTGTTGAGAGCTTGGTAAGAAAGGGTTCTATAAATGATAATCTAAATATGTACATAAATGATCATTTAAGAATGTACACTTCTGATTACGCTTTGATATAATCCTTGAGGTTTACAAGGAGGTATATAAGTGTTAATCAACATAGAAGTAAACAACAATGTAGAAATACGTTCCTTAAATGATCTTTTTATATTGGGACGATTACAGGAGGTAGGCAGTATTAAAGTGAATAAATCAGAAATCGCAAGAGAACTTGGTGTCGATCGTAGAACTGTCAGTAAATATATCGATGGTTATTCGAAATGTGATACTCGAAAAAGAGGTAGTAAAATAGATGAATATTATGATGTTATTGATTACTTGCTCAATCAACAAGATGTTCAGGTGTTCTTCTATAAACGTGTGTTATGGCAGTACTTAGTCGACAACCATGACTTAAATTGCGCTCAATCTTCTTTTAGAAGATGGATATCACAAAGAAATGAATTTCAATCGTATTTTGATGGCAAGACAAACAGAACCGTAAATGGAGTAAAGAGAGATTGTAAAAGCAAAGCACATATAATCACATATCAAACGGGAATGGGTGAAGAAGCGCAGCTCGATTGGAAAGAAGAATTAACTATTACATTAAAGACTGGTGAGCTAGTAACATTGA
>ERZ773260.2482-NODE-2482-length-20155-cov-2.771045_pt1 | contig 20155 bp, 12 predicted proteins | sample MGYA00511387_ERZ773260 | MGnify/ENA primary metagenome ERZ773260 (study PRJEB29015, sample SAMEA2737745) | human gut metagenome | biome: human gut; feature: human-associated habitat; material: faeces | place: China | collected 2012 ... | reverse complement strand
TCGACACTTTTTCGAGGTTTTAAAGTGTGTAACACGACACTTTTCCGTACTTTTACATGGGATATTTCGACATTTTTTCGAATTTAAGCCTAACAGCAGCCGGCGAAATCAAGCGCCGCCCGCGCGTCATTTCGCAAGCGCGCTTGATTTGTGTCCGCGCGCGCTGATAGACTCCACCGTGCCTGCAAGGAGCGGGCACGTTTTATCCAGAGTCGGGGTAGAGAGTTGGCTCCACGATCCCGACGCCAACCGGCCAAGAGGCACGGTGGCCCTGCCAACATCGATGAAAGGAGTCCGTATGGACAATTTCTCCGTGCGCAGTGAGCGCAACTTCCACAATCTGGTCGTCAAACCAAATCACATGCATCTTTTGGACAAGCCGAACGGCTATGCCTCGGCCATGGTCATGAGCAGCCTCTCCCACCAGATGCGCTTTACGGTACAGAAGCTCGAGGAAGAGCTCTGTGCTGCCGGCAATCCGCATGTGCTGCAGATCAAGCTGCTTGGAGACGATTCGCGCGAGCCGTCGAGTTGGAAGCTGTTTGCAGACGGCACATGCATCGCGAACGGTTCAGGAGAATTTGCCCGTGAATGCTTCTGCGAGGGCGCCGAGGTATTTCTGGACCTGTGCCGCGACGCCGTCGAGACTGCCGAGCTGCGTCAGTGGAGCCAGAGGGAGTATGAGCTGTTGAGTGCCGCACGTGGAGTCACGATGGTTTAAATTGCTGGCGGTGGCACCATCGAACCCGCCGGCGGCACCGCCTCGCCAATAAGCGAAAAGGGAATCGCCCCATGCGAGTCCCAATAATACGTCCCAACCGCCGGACGTCTCCCGATCGCCCCCAAATCAGTCGGCAACTGACAAAATGGCATAGAACGTGAGGTAAAATGCGTAACGGATTCAATCATTGCCAAGGAGCGAGTCGATGGGATCATTTTTCAATAAAGCACTCCAGTTCTTCAGCAAGAACTGGAAGAGAATCGTCACACCGCTTGGTACCCTTGCTGCGGGTTTCTTCTTCGGAAATAGCCTAGGAAAACGCGGCGCGGAGACAGAGATTTCGAAACTCCAAAAAGTAATCAGGAAGCACGAAGCCGAACTCATAGCGTTTGAGTCTATACAGAAGAAAAGTTTCAGAGATAAAAGAAAGATACGAGAACTCGAAACAAAAATTAGAAAGCTCGAGACGCAGAAGGACTCGCTTTCAAAACCGCCAAAGAACTAGATTGAGAGATCTCCCATGTTTAGGAAAAAGAAGGGCCCGCATAGGGAAATCGAAGAGATCCTCCTAGATCATGAGAATCGCATCGCCGCACTCGTGGCAAATGCTGCGCTTCTCGAAGAGACAAATGTGGAAGATAGCCTCACTCCCGAGGATGAAACTGGGGCTGAGGAATGCGCACCGTCACCCATTGTCGTTCCAACCTGGAATGAGATGGTGGCACGAGCGAACAAATTCGATTCAGAAGAGGATAACCTCGACAGCCTCCTGACACAGTCAGACTGTGACGAAATAGACAGCAAACTCGCCGCTCTGAATGAGGAATTCGCCGCACAGCATCGCCTTGACAAGTTTGACGTCGGCATTGCAGTGATGTCGGGAATCCTAGCTGCCGCAGTGGACATGTTCCTAGTCGGCGTTCCCGCTAGAACTCATGAACAGGGCTTACGAGCACAGCCCCTTGAGAACTACGTCCGCGACCAGTTTAAGAAATGGCTTCCCGAAGACGAAATGAAGAAGCTCTCCGCAACGCCCGCAGCAAAGGTACCGTATGACGCACAATATAATGCCGGCTTTACCGAAACGTGGGTTGAAGGACTATACCCTACGATGCACAGGCTCTACTCGCTAGGCCATGACCCGCTGCTGGGTTTTGTAGTGGGCGTGGGAGACATCCTCAACGGAACCATTACCACCGTCGACAAGACCGGCAACGTAGTAGTTCAACAAATTGGCAGATACACAGATCGCAAGGCATCGACCGTTGCCGAAGCCCTCATCAGGCAGTTCATCCATCTCAAAACCGATGTGAACACCGCCATGGGTCTCCCGGCGCCCCTCATGGGACTGTTCAATATTATGCAGTTTGGCGAACTTGGGACGGAGAAGCAAACAGTTGCCGAGATTGTCCAAGGCATGTACTACGAAGGCTACGACTTCGAACACTTCTGCGCACAGAGCATCCCCACCATGCTCGCCGAGATCGCGGTGCGAGTCTCATACTTCTCCAAACGAATCCATGAGGGGCATAGCGTGAAGGAGTCCATCCCGTTCTCCAAGAACAGGGAGAAGCATCCCAAGCTCGCCACTATGCTGTTCCTGGCACATTCAGTTGCCGCGGGTATCGATGCTGGCAGGATATACTTCTCGAAGAATCCAATGGAGCTCAGCTACCCTGAGATGGCCACCTTTGCCGTTTACGCCATGGGACAGCTGAAGTGGTCTTTGGTGAAGAAGCCCAATCTCAGACACAAGCACATCATGCAAGCACTTAATCTCGAGCTGCAGGAGCTTGCGAAATCATCCGAAGAAAGGCTTGAAAACATGAAGGGTTTTGAGTTCATCTTCGCTTAAAACTGAGAAGTTGAACCTTTCCGTTCCATTCATGCCGAAAGCCCTTCCAGCTCATCAGCCGCATAAGACCGATGCCCCTCGCAGTCTAGCCTTCTTCCTGGTACTACGCACACAAGATTGCAATGGTGCGGGCGAAACTTGAAATCACAACCGAACGTCCACGATAAGGGGGCGCTAAAGATGGTTCTTCAGCGCCCCCCAATACTTACGAGCGATATGTCGTCTTTACGTTGTAGAAGAAGTCAGGTTCCCAAATGGCTTCGAAGTGCTTCTCGGCACAATCGATTTTGCCTTGCTCGGTCGGGCGCGTATGGATATCGTTGTTTCCGCCGCCCTTAGTCTCGGTAACAAAATACACGCGATGCTCGCCCTCGATCTCTTGCACGTAAGCCCAATCGGGGTTGTAGGCTCCTAACGGCGTGTCGATCTTAAAGCTGCTCGGCAGCTTGGCAAACACCTTGATCTCCTCGGCCTGATCAAGCTCAACGGCAAACGGCTTCTCAACCGACGACGAGTCGTAGACAACGTAGTTGTATAGACTCTTGTGGTGCGCGGACTCCCAAGCGTTCTGGCCAACATAGGCCTTAAGATCGCCAGGGTCCAAATCTTTCATCGTGTACCAATCTTCCTCGGGCAGCTTGGTGTACTTAATGCCCTTGGCAATTGCCACGGCCTTAACCTTGTTCACCTTAGAAGCCACCTGGGCTAGGAACAGCGCAGGATTGAGAGCAAACTCGTCATAGCGACCACAGCCCTCAAGAATGCGCTTGATGGTAGCACGGGTAAGACCGACGGCATCCTGCAGCTCCGCGATTGGATCGGGCAAGTCATACACTGCGCGACCTGCCGTTCGCACGAGCGCGGTCGAGCGCGCCTCGGCATTCACTCCAGCTGTGTCTACGGTCAGATCCGCACGCGTGCTCAGGATTTCAGGCACCTTCACTTCAGGCATCTTGGCAATCTCCTCGCACGCGTCCTCGACCAGCTTATCGGAGTCCACATCGACCTCAAAGCGCGTGCGTTTGCGAATGCGCTCCCAAAGCTCCTGGAAAGCAGGGTCGGCAGTCACATCCTTGCAGAGCTTAACCTCAACCTCCTTGGCCTTGTCGCGAATCTGCAGCTTCTGAGCCTTCTTGAGGATAATGCGCTCCACCTCGGTCTTAACGTTTTCCAGACCATCGGGAACAGGGACACTACCCTGCTCGGCCGCCTGCTTGAGCTCGGGTGTAATCTTGCCCTTATCATCGATGAGCCCCTGGTCCTTAAACGAGTCGAAGACGGCCTTAGACTTCTGGAAGCCCAAGAGCTCCTCGGTTCCGTCCTCGCGTTCCACCACGACATTCGAGAAAGACTCAGCGGTGAGAATGCCAAACTTGTAGCCATCCTCTTCAAACTCAGATTGCAAGTCATTGGCAAACGAATCATAGCTCTCGTTTGCGATGACGGTTAACACGTTCACGCCCTCGTCATAGCAGCGCTCGCCGTCCTGGTCCACACACAGGCGCAGACCACGACCGATCTTTTGGCGTTTGGTCAGTTTGTCCTTGGTTTCCACCAGCGTGCAGATCTGGAACACGTTGGGGTTATCCCAGCCCTCCTTAAGGGCGGAGTGGCTCCAGATAAACTGGATGCGCTTCTTTGCACGCGTCTCGTCGTCATCGCCGTCCGCAGGGAAGGAAAGTAGCGTCTCCTTATCACGCATGATGGTCTCGAAGGTCGAGATGTCAGCAGCTGAGGACGCTGCATCGGACGTATTCTTAAGATGCCCCTTGCCGTCCTGCGAGAAATAGCCCGAATGTACCGCAGTAGCATCCGTATCCAATTTCACGCCAGCTTCGGCATAGCGCTTGCGCCACTTGGGCGAATTCACCGCTGCGGCATATTCCTCCTCGAACATCTGCGCATACTCGCCGTTTCGCACCGGATCGTACAGGCGGTACTTCTCAACCTTGTCGATAAAGAACAGCGAAAGTACCTTGATGCCGCGCGGGGCAAGCTCGAGCTGACGCTGCAGATGGTCCTCGATGGTGCTCTTGATTTGCGCGCGCTTGATAGCTTCCGCCGCAACATCACCAACAGCCTGACCAAGCTCGATGTGTTCGCCGTTCTGGAACTCGACCCATTCGTCGCCAGCAGCGGCGGAGATGTTGTTCACAATCCAGCCGGCCTCATAGTCGGCATTCTCGCCGCTCTTGTTAAACAGGTTGTCACCCGTCTTGACGTTTACCTTTTTGCGCTTCTGAGAACCATCCTTCTGGCGCACATCAATTGTCAGCTTAGCCGTAATGGGAGAGGCGATCTTTGTAGACTCAAGCCGCACGTACGAGCCGTTCAGGTCCTCCTGCGAAAGCACAGAATCGACGGTGATACCCTTGACCAATCCACGTTGGAAGGCATCGACAGGTGTTAAGCGATAAACTTTGTTGTACGCCTCTTTGTGGGTTGCCGAGTAACGCAGCACAAACAGCGGATTCAAGCTTCGAATAGCCTTTTTGCGTTTAGCAGTAGAGTCAACGCTCTGCGGCTCATCAATGATGACGATAGGATTGCATGAGCTTACGAGCTCGCGCGGGCTTTGACCGCCAATGAGTCTTTCGCTCGGACGGTGGAACAGGTTACGCTTATCCCGACCACCGGTGGGCCCGGCGATCTCATCGTCATCGAAGTCGTTATCTTTGTCGAAGGCACCGATATTAATGATCATCACTTGGATGGAGCTCGAGGTGGCAAAGCTGCCCACAGGCCCCATGTCTTTGGAGTCATAGACGAAGCAGTCGAGCGGCGTCTTGTCATAGAGTATGTCGAAGTGCTTCTTGGTGCTCTCGAAGCTCTTCTTAACGCCCTCGCGAATGGCGACACTTGGCACCACGATAATGAACTTGGTCAGCCCATAGCGACGATTGAGCTCGTAGATAGTGCGAATATAGACATAGGTCTTGCCCGTACCGGTTTCCATTTCGACGGTAAAATCGCGCAGATGCCCGTCGGTAGCAACGCTCGATGGAGCAAGTGCGTTGCCTTCTTGGATCGAATGCAGGTTGCGCTCCAGCTGAGAAGCAGAGAGACGAAGCCCGTTGGCATGGCCCACCTGGACGACCTGACCCTCATAGAGGCCGGTGCCCATCTCTGCGACAAAGTCGGAATCCATGAATTCCTGGCCTCGAAACAGGTCACAGACAGCATCGATGGCCTCGGTCTGGTGCTCCTGATCAGCGGAATATTTAATTTCCAAAGCCATGCGTTACACCGTCCTCAGCTGTACCTCGTAGCCAGCCCGCTCCTCCACGCGCCTAAACGCTTGGACAGCATTAAGCTTGAGCGTATCAGTAAGGATCGAGTCGCGCATAAGCACACGACGTGGCTCCATGTCGGCGATAGCATCGAGCGCTTCCATGGTCAGGCCGTCCGCCAGACAGCACACGAGCTCGCCGCAGGCGACGGAATATACGGGGTAGCCGGCGACTTCTTCCTTCTCGACAGGAAGCGTGAGCTCGAGTCCCCATTTGAGCATCATCTCGAAGACGATATCCATATCGGAGCGGTCAGGCTTGACAACGTCAAGGACGAGCTGCCCGGGCTGGGGCTTATCGATGCCAGAATGGTCAAGCGAAAACACGCGGAAACCGATGTCAGGCAGCTTCTTGGGACCCTCGTCAAGTTTAAGCTGAACGTTGGCGTCTTCAATCTCGGCCTTGATCTTATCGCCTGCACGACGAATGCGCTCTTCGCCGATTTCACAGAGAGACCCAAATGCATCGTTTGGTTCAGGGAGCTGCACGAGTATTGCTCTAAGCTGAACAGAGTTTTTAAAGGCATAGCCCATTGCAGCAGCGGCAGTCGTGGCAGAACCGCTGAAAAAATCCATGACAATGTCATCCTCATTTAGTGTGACTAATTCTAAGCACTTAGATAGAAGGGAGACAGGTTTCGGGAAATCAAAGGCGGAACCGAGATTTATTTTGTCAAGATCCTTTTTTGCATTGTCATTCGAATAGCTATTGTTCACCAATTCAAGAGAGCTCATCTTTGTCGAACGATCGATAGTATCGACGAAATAGTTGCCCTTTGAATCCTTGTTTATTGTTGCATTGCGATAGGTCTTCGTATAAATGCGTTTCCTATCTCGACCCTTTTTAATTTCAACAAAACCATGTTCGTAGCCGAATTTAAACTTGGCAAGACTCCAGCGCCAAACCCAGTCCTTAGGAGCATGTTTTCCTTCATGCCGGTCATCATGGCCCTGTTTTGTCCCGCCAGGGTAATACGTTTCGCCATCAACATCAATGGGGAAATCCATTGCGGGGTTATACCAAAGCGAATCGTAGTCGAGAGTCTGGTTCAGCTTGTACGGACCTCTTTCCCCAACATAATCGTCAGCGGCGATATAAGAGTCGTCTTCAACTTCAAAGCCATTTAGCTGCAAGGCAGACGCATCTCGCGCATAAACGAAGACGCAATCATGGTTAAGTGCAATTGTGGCGCTATGGTCTTTACCGGACTTCTTCGTCACTCGCGGCAAAGATGCGACATAGTTATCTTCCCCAAATATTTCATCGCAAAGAAAACGCAGATTTTTCTCTTCATGGTTATCAATGCTGATAAAGATAACTCCATCATTGCGTAGAAGCTCCCTCGCGAGTCTCAGCCTGGGATACATCATCGAGCACCAATCACTATGGTAACGACCGCTCGTATCGGCGTTGGACTGGTTGGCTAGCCCTGCCTGCTCCTTGTAGTTCTCGATGGTGTCGCCAAACTTATCCTTGTAGACAAAGTCGTGGCCCGTGTTATAGGGGGGATCGATATAGATCATCTTGACCTTGCCGTGATAGCCGCTCTGCAGCAGTTTCAGCACCTCAAGATTATCGCCTTCGATATAGATGTTGTCGGAGTCAAAGCTGCCGTCCTCGCCATCGCGGCCACGGCTCTTCTCAACGCAAGGGCGCAACGTGGCAGTGCTCGGCGTCTGCGACTGACGAATGGCGTCCATCTTGCCAGGCCAGGTAAAGGCGTAGCGCTCCTGGCCCTCGTCGACCTCGTCACCAAGCTCCAAGCGCAGCTTATCAAAGTCGATACCGCTCTCGGTGAATACCTCGGGCATCAACTCTTTGAGCTGCGCCAGATAGTCTTCCACGAGGTCTTCGGACTCGAGGTTCATCTTCTCGATCTCAGCCATTGCAGATCTCCTTTATCTCGTCGGTCGTCTGACCGAGCTCCTTTTCCAGCTTTTTGAGTTCCATGCGCAGGTGCGCAGATTCATTCAGGGTCAATTCCCGATCACGGCGCCGTCGCTTGGTGTCCTCAACTTGCGAGGCGAGCGCATCTCTCCGCGCCACCAATCCTTCCAGACGCCCATAATCCCGTTCCGTACACGCTGGAAAGAATCCCAGCGACGGAACCGCGCGCGAAAGTCGCACTGCCCAGGCAATGCTGCGCAGATAGGTCAGAAGGTTCGCCTGCGGCAATCGCTCAAACGCGAGTGCATCCAAAAACGGCGCATACCGTGTGTCACCAGGATCGAATGCCCCCGTTGACTCAACGTCGTCAATCACCATGGCACCCTGCTCAGCAAAGCTCTTACGCGTCGTTGCCAGCGAAATGCAAGCCTCGTCCTCGCCGCCAAACAGAATCACCGTCGGATTGGGGAAACACTTGTGGACGAGCCTTGCCACCTCGGCATAAGCCGCCCCACGAGACAATTCGCACCGCAGGATAAGTACACTCTGAATATCGTGCTCATCATCCTGAACGGGTGCGATGCGCGTCGTGGACTTTTGCACGGTGGCAAAGTGCGTAAGCGCAGCTACGCGATCGAGCACTTTCTGCTCGGTCTTTGTAAGCTGAGCTTGGCGCGTGAGCACCGTCTTGGGTATGCGTCTATCGCCCGCCAGAGCGGCATCGGGCAAACAGAACACGTCGTTCCAGTCAAAACCTCTCATCGCAACACCGCAAAACTGATCAGCGAGTAATCGTCGAAGCCAAGGCTCGTACCCGTTCCCACTTCACCCAGCGAGAACAGGTTCTCAATGCCCTTGTCCTGCTGCACGCCGCTAATGGTGGCAACCACTTTGTCCAAGAGCTCGGTATAAGCGCCCATACGCTCGCCGTCGCGTGTCTCGCGGTTAAAGTCGCGACATAGCTCCGCAATTGGCTCGGATTCGCCCGCACAACAGGCGCGCATCATATCGAGCGCATGCTTGGGCTGTGTATGCTTGGTCATCACATCGCCGTCAGCCGATACGTACACCACGTAATACGGGAAGGTAGGATTCGTGTCCCTGGGGTTCGCATTCTCATCGTTTTGCGCCAAACAGAACACCACGCCCGGCGCGACGGAATCACGCAGTTCATCGGGAATGCGCGCCACCGCATGCATACCAGCCGGCGAATTTTCTAAAAGACCCGGGTGTTCCTTTTCATAGCGCTGCAATTCAACACGAAAATCATCAAAGGCGAAGTCGGTGATCGAGATGCCGCCTGAAATATCCTCCAGGTCCAGCACCTCGCTCTTGAGCTGCTGAAGTTGCTGGCGACGATACTTGAGGTCGTTCATCTCGCCCGTTGCTTTGGACTCCAGCACGTTCTCCTCGCCGGTGGCAGAAGCGTCAAGCAGGGCCATACGGCCCTTCACGCGGCTTTCGAGTTGAATGTACTCATCGAGTGCGATGTCGGGCCAAAAGTCCACCAACTGAATTTGCGTGTTGGTGGAGCCCAAACGGTCGATACGACCAAAGCGCTGGATAATGCGCACCGGATTCCAGTGAATGTCATAGTTGACGAGACAGTCGCAGTCCTGAAGATTTTGGCCCTCGGAGATGCAGTCCGTGGCAAAGACAACATCGATTTCGCCTGCAGCGAGAGACGCCTCGGGCAGCTCCTTGGAGCGCGGACTAAAGTACGCCAGGATGTTCTCGAAGGTGGTGCGGCGCAACTTAAGCGAGTAAGTGCGATTTGCACTTCCGGCAACCTCGGCACACTCAAGGCCGAGCTCGTTCTTAAGGCGGGGCGCCAGCTGCTCAAATAGATAGTCCGCCGTGTCCGCAAACGCCGTGAATACGAGCACTTTGCGGTTGCCGGGGTTGTAGGGGTTATTGACCTTATCGACTATGAACTTGTAGAGCTCATCCAACTTGGCATCACGCTCGGGTGTTACGGCATTGGCGTAGTCGAGCAGACGGTGCAGCACGGTGATGTCAAAGTCTAAATCGCTGCCCAGACGCAAGGCATCAACATCGCGCAGGTCAACGCGAACCTTTCCACCGCGCTCGATTTCCTCGGCGTCATCGTCATCCATGCCATCCTCGATGCCCGCCGCATCATAGCTGCCCGCTCCCATGGCCGCAGGGTCATTGAGCTGTGCGCGGAGCTCCTCGCATCCCGCCAGGATGCGCGAGAGCGTAATTCGGAAACTGTTAACCGAAGATTCCATTCGCTTGAGCACGTTTACGCGCATAAGGTTGGCAACAGCACCCGTACGGTGAACCTGGCTCTCAAAGTCCTTGCCCCAGGTGTCGCCGTAACGATCCTCGTACTTACGACGCTTATCGCTGCGTACATAAGAAAGCAGCTGATACTGCGCAAACGTGAGCTGAGCGATCATGTCATTGAGCTCAGCGATAGGCGGAAGCTCCCCCGCCAAATCGATTGGCGTGGTAATAGAGAGGGGCTTGCAACGCTGTGGGAACGTACCCGAAGCGGCGCCATAGTACTTAGAGATATGCTTGCGGCTGCGCGCGATGGTAAGCACGTCGAGCAGCTTAAAGTAATCGGCGTTGACGGCGTTGACGAAGCTCTCGGTGGTGCGCTCGGCATCGTCGAGCTTGCTCCACTCGTTGAAGCGCGTTTGTGCGGTACGGCATACCTGAGTAATCGACTCAATGCCGTCAGTATCCGCCAGATACGCATCATCGCCCTCGGTGATGAGCTCAATCTGGTTGCGGAGGTCCAGCAGACGATTGTTCACAGGCGTAGCCGAGAGCATCAGCACCTTGGTGCGCCGTCCACTCTTAATTACGTCCTCGATAAGTCGCGTGTAGCGGTCTTTTTTCTCGGAATCCGTGCTCTTGTTACGGAAGTTGTGACTCTCATCGATCACCAACAGATCGTAGTGGCCCCAGCGAAGGTGTTCCAGGTCCACATCACCGCTCGTGCCCGTATAACGGGACAGATCGGTGTGATTGAGCACAGTGTAATTAAGACGATCATCCGCCAACGGGTTGCGGTCATCGTTATCTTGCGTCCACAGCGTCCAGTTATCGCGCAAGCGTTTAGGTGCCAGGACCAAAATGCGGTCGTTGCGCTCCTGGTAATACTTAATAACAGCGAGCGCCTCGTAAGTCTTACCCAGACCGACGCTATCGGCGATGATGCAACCCTTGTACTTCTCGAGCTTACGGATGGCGCCCACCACGGCGTCCTTTTGGAAGTCGTAGAGCTTGTTCCAGACAACGGACTCCTCAAACTTGAGGCCGGGCCTCAAGTCGTTATCTTCGTCGGAAAGGTAATCGCGGAATAAGTGGTAAAGCGTGAGAAAATAGACAAACTCGGGCGGATTCTCGCGGTAGAGCGTGCCCACCTGGGCCGCCACCTCATCGGTAACATCGGCGACCATCGCAGGCTTATCCCAGACGGACTCAAACATCGCCTTTAGGCCGGCAGCTTCCGTCGCGCCCTCGTAGTGGCTTACGCCCATTACGGTGTTGGGGCGGCGCTCGTAACCGAGTCCTTCCTGGGTAAAGTCAGCGGCGGCACCCATGAAAGCATGGTCGTCGCCATTGGGGTTCTCGACTATATAGGTACCTCCGGGCTGAATTGCCCCGTTCATCTTGGCAGATTGAAACTCGCACTTAGCGCGCACCCATTCGGCGCATTCACGGGCAATGGCGCGTTGATTGAGGTTGTTGCGCAGCGTGAGCTCGAGACCCAAGCCGCCCACGCCACGCTCGCGCGAGCATTGCGATATGGCAAACTGACGTGGGTCTTTGTCGGAAGCCATGCGCTTAACGAACGTGGGCTCGCTAAAGAGAAAGCGCACTGAGTCAACTTTCTCCAGCTCTTCTTTGAGCTCGGAGAAAGCAAAGACCGTAAAGTAACTGCTAATGATTGAAAGCTTGGCGCCCTCATCGATGGATTTAGCGAGCGCGTCTCCCAGACGATTGCGTCCGACGTTATCGAGAAACTCCATCAGCACACCGTCCTTAAGACGGCGTGCCAAGCTATTTCATTATTGACCGAGAGGGAACGCCCGCTTCGAAGCGCCCCCCCCCCGAAGTTTATCCGCAGGTATATCCACGAAGTACACTCCAGGTTAATTTGCTATCGTCTCAGGACGCAGAGGCCCCTTGCTAAAACTTTATCCATTTTCCCCTAACTATAGAGAAGCGTCGGGACAATTTCGACAAGCGGGTTATCTTTACGACCTCAATAATTTGTTGCGCAATTAATAGGCACCGTTCATGTACTTCGTGGATGCCCCCATATAAGCCCAAATAAGCGTCCCAAATGAGCGCTGTACCACGTATCTGCTCCGATTTGCTCAGACCTGTCACTCGCAACACCCAGTTCCTAATAAGCTAGCACAAGTTAAGCAAATACATTCGAGACGCCGATTCGGCTGATTGAATAGGGCAACCCACAAAAAGCAAAACCATAAGCAAAGTGGAAAAGGCTGCAGCCATCAAGCATGTCGTGCTCCTACAGATAGGCCGCAACATCCCAAGCGGTGATAATCCCAAGAACCTTCTCGCTGGGCTTACCGCTATGCGTGATAAACACCATGCCAATGCGGTCAGCACGGCGCATCGCCACCGCGAACATCTCCGCAACCTCTGTGAGCGTTATCGTACGTGGCACGAACCTAAACGATTCAGAGACATGAGCGTCCACTGGGAGCAGCTCGGCAAGCGAAGAGAATGTCGTCTCGTCGTCAATGCAGACAATCTCCTCTCCGTACAGGTACGAGAGCAGCGTGTTCTCGCTGAACACACCGCGGACGATGCCATCCTCCAGGATAGGTACGTGGGTGTAGCATTTTTCCGCCATCTCGCGCAGAACAGGCCTCACGCGATTCTCCGCAGTGGCCGAGAGCACACTCTGCATAGGCACGGCGTGGTCGATTGCTTTGGGAGGATTCTCGACTGCAGCAAACGTATTGCGCAGGAGTGTCAGCATCGAGTCGCTCGGCTCAACGGCGTAGTCACCATCGACGCTCTCCTGGTGCGCGAGCAGGTTGCGAACTTCCGCGCAATATTTGAGAGCCCCGGCAACGTTCTTGAATGCCCTGCCGGGGTTTCTGCCAAGCCAAGCCACAGGACCGTGTTTTTCCGGCACGTCATAATGCTCGCGGATGCACCCCTCAAGCCTTCTATAGAGATCAAGGAACTCGCTCGCATTGTCACTTTTGCCCATACCGAAACCTCCTGCAAAAATAGCTTCGGGACGCATTCGCACAGCTAAACAAGCGCAATTATACGTGTGATATCAAACATCCTACATTCGGCCTCGACAAGCGGCATCGAACGCAGGCTTACCGGCATGGGTGCACGCGGGAAAGCCCATACGGCTGACGTACCTCGACCGTCAATCGGCCTCGTACTACCGCTAATCCGTTCCGTCCCAGCAGGTCACACAACGGTGAGATAATGCCCGCGACTATTAACGTAAGCAAGGAGCGCGCTATGGCAGACAACGAGACCAAACCCTCGGCGGACGACGGCCGAGAGGAGCTCGTGGCAAAACAGCTCGCATCCACCAAAATCCACCTCGCGCTCACTCAGGAGCGGGCAGACGTCTCCGGCGCCATCAAGCTCCCGCTCGAACGAGTCCCCCAGCTCGGCATAGCGCTCGCCTCACTCCCCTCGACGTTCCGCACCGTCACCAATACGGTGAGCGTACCCACTCTGCTCCAGGTGACTGACAAATATGGCAATCCGCTTGACCCGTCGAAACTCAACTCGTTCAAGGACGGTAGCGGTCTCACAGGGGGCTACCGCGACGCCGCCAAGGGCCTTGGGCAGGCGCGCTTCCATGTAGTCGAGGGCGATATCGCCACGAGCGTCACGCAAGTGCCCTACGACCCGACGTCGCTGTTCATGGCAGCCGCAATCGCGCAGATAAACCAAAAGCTCGACTCCATCCAGGAGTCCGTCGACGAAATGTTCGAGTACATGCGCCAGCGCGACAAGGCCAACATGCGTGGCAACCTCAAGACACTTGCAGACATCCTCAACGGTTACGGCCTCAACTACGGCAACGCCACCTACATGGCAAACGCCCATATGAAGGTGCTCGACATCAAGCAGTCGTCCGCGCAGGACATGGAACTCTTCCGCTCGCAGGCGCAGGCGGATCTGAAAAAGAAAGGGTTCATCGAGGTGCGAGACGGCTTGGGCAGACGCCTCGACAAGGTGCTCGACTACCTCAAAGACTGCCAGCTCGCCACCTACATCCACGCGTTCTCGCTGTTCCTCGAACCCATGCTCGCCCAGAACTTCGAGCCCGCAAAGCTCGCGGACGCCGCCGCGAAGATCGAGGCCGATTCGATTGCGTATCGCGAGCTCTACACCGAGTGTTACGACGCCCTCGAGACGGGAACTGCCGACACCGTCGATGCGGCACTGCTGGGCAGCATCGCGTCCGCGGGCAAATTGCTCGGTCACGCCATCGCAAAGACCCCCGTGGGCGAACATACGCTCATCGACGAGGCACTCGAGGGTGCAGGAGAGGACATCGGCAGGTTCAACGACAGGCAATCTGAGAAACTCCTCGAGAAGCTCCATCAGGCAAAGACGCCCGACGTTGCGCCGTTCAAGCAAAGCGTAATGGAAGTAGACACCCTCTACAACCATCCCGCGCAGATTGCCGTGGACGCCGAGAACGTCTACATCCTGCCTGCCAAGCAGCGGGAAGAGTAGCGATACGCGACAGGCACGCGCTACGCAGACAGCTAACGCCCCCTACCTCCCCTCCGCCTTCAGCTTCAGCAGCAGATCGCCCAGCTCGGGGCACTTGCTGGAAAGGCGCGTCTGGGCTCGCTCGCCTATCCCCCACCGCTGGCGGATCTCCTGGGCGTGTGGACTCACGTGATAGTCCCCCTCCATCATCCGCTTGAGCAGCTTGGCGGTTACGCGCGCATCGGCCAGGGCGCTGTGGGCGTGGCCCGTCGACTCGTCGAACTCGATGCCAAACCACGTTGCCGCGTCGCCCAACGAGACGCGCCCGTGGCTTCCCACGTCCATGATCGAGGTGTAAAACGCCTGCAGGTCGGCCCAGTCCGTAGGAAATGCAAAAAGATCGATGTGCTTTGCCTGGCGCTCGGTCAAAAGCTGTCGACGATCCGTCCCACTCCAACAAACCACCTGGGCGGAGTAGCGACCGATCCAATCGCTGAGCCTTTTGATCACCACGTAGAGCGGATCGGCCATCGCGGTGTCCACAGCCGATATCCCCGTAAGCTCGCGGACGGGAAACGCAACGCCTTCGGTAAATTCCGTCTGCACAAACTGCGAGAACTCGCCCATAACGTTGCCGTGGTAATCGAGCTTGACGGCGCCGACCTCGATAATCTCGTTGCGCAGTCCACGGCGCTGGCGCTGCTTTGGCACCGGCGCAAACTCAAAGTCCAGCACAATCTGGCGCGCAAAGTTCGTCGTATCGATAGCCAAGATACCCGGCGTCTTTTCAGCTGACACGGTTAGGGCCTTTCTCCGTTGCCTGCCGCTTGCTACATAGGCGGCTACATTGCCGTAAGGATAGGCGCTCGCGCGGACATGAAAGCGGGACGCAATGCCATGCGCCAGGCACTCGCCACACAGACGGCACCAAGGGAGTCGCCCGCTCTATTCAAATGCATGAAAAAGATTTAGGCCCGGTGACTTGAATCAGCGGTCATCCCGGGCCCATCAGAGCTCGTAGAGCTCTTGGTTGCTTTGGTCTTGCTCTTCACGGCGCTTATCGAACTTTCCGAGGCACTCAAGCAGCATTCGAAGCCTAACAAGTCGCTGCCATTAAGGCACTGACCTCTTGACCAAGCAACGGCGCTGCCCAGCTCTTCACTACTTGGGCTGCCGTCGACTTTATTCTACCCGCCCAATTAAACTGAGACAAGCATCGGTAAATGGACTATACCGATATCGCAGGCCCCGAATTCTGAGGCGCGCTTTTCACTCGAAGACTCAGCCGGAAACGGCATCCCGTTCTGAGCGTCGAATCCGGGACGCAGTTTCCGTTTGGGGACCGTTCCGGAAAATGTATCCCGTTCTGGAGCCAAATACTGGGTCGTAGTTTCCGCCAAGCATGCCATCAGGAAAGCGCGTCCCGTTCTGAGCCTAAATTCTGGGATGCGGTTTCCACTGAAACTTCTACCGGAAAACGAATCCCATTCTGAGCGTCGAATCCGGGACGCATTTTCCGTCTGCAGTCCCGCTGGGGAAAGTTCATCCCACTCTGAGAGCTCGTTCCGGGATGCAATTTCCATTTGAGGGCCGATTCGGAAACGGCCTCCCACTCTGGATCCGAATTCTGGGACGCAGTTTCCGGTTGAAATCCGATCAACCGCTCACATCACACGTCCTCAAACGCGCAATCCAGAGCTGCAAAATAGCAGATAAACAACCATTTTTCTAAAAAGTACACGACCTGAAACTTACCCAGTCTTCATAACTCGCTACCGTTCACGGTCGCCGATTACCGCCCACCGATTCGGATGTAAAAATGTCGCCGAAAACAGGCCATCTACCTGCATGGTTAGATTTTGGTCAGCTTTTGGTCAGTTGAGCGGCAAGTTCCGGCTGATACGTTTTTGCTACCCAAAAGGAGGCGGTAGCTCATGACCCATTGCAATGACCAACTCATCGACCAACTGCTCACTCAGGCCGAGCAGGAGGGACGATGCCTTATTCCCCCGAGCACGGCGATCCGAAAAGCGCTCCTTCGACGCATGGGCGTCACGGTCGCCTCGCCCATGCCGGGGTTGTTTGCGCGAAAAACGCGCTGGGACGAACTCAACCGAGCGCAACGCCATTGCGAGATTATCCGCGCCCTTGCAATCATCCACCCCGATTGGACGTTCTGCTCGTTTTCGGCAGCATGCCTCCTGGGACTCGAAGTCTCGTGGCGGCACCTGAACGTCGCACACGTCTGCAGCTCGACAAAACCATCGGCTCGCCCGGGCGCGCATATTCAGCGGCATCAGATCGAGCCGGCCGGAGCAATCCGTCTATCCAGCACATCGGTAACGCCGCCCATCAAAACGGTAACGGATTGCCTGCTGCAGACCGGTTTTGCCGATGGCATGCCCATTGCCGATTCGGCGATCTCAAAGCTTGGCCTAACGCGAGAGCAGCTGATGGGAGCAGTCGAAAAACGAGCGGGCGCTCGCAACGGTCGCGCGGTGCGCACGGCCCTCACCACGCTCCAATATGCTGACGCGCGCGCCGAGAGCGGCGGGGAATCGGTCGCCCGCGCTGTCATGATCGAGACTTCAATACGAGCTAACGGATCCCTTCGATTCGACCGAAAGCATGCGAACGGATTTTGCCTGGGAGCGTCAAGCCAGGGAGCTCACGCTGGGCGAACTCGATGGGCTCATCAAATATACCGACCAGACCATGCTGGCCGGACGCACCACCGCCGAGGCGCTCGTTGCCGAACGACAGCGCGAGGCGCATCTATCGCTTTACGGTCATCCCTTGCTGCGCTTTACCATGAACGAAGTCCGTTCGGCAGGCATGTTCGCGAAAAAGCTGCAGACGGCAGGCATCCGGCAGACCGCGCTGCCGACATGGCTCAACGAGGTAGACCTGTAGGCGCTGCTGAGCTTATGCCCGTCTGCCTGCCAAACCGGGACACACTTTCCGGTTGGCAGCACCCGCGGAAACCATGTCCCAGATTGAATGCTCAAAATGGGATGCGCTTTCCCGACGAAGCTCCTTGCGGAAAGCGTGTCCCAGAATGAAGACTCAGAATGGGATGCAATTTCCGCTTGAAGGCCGATCCGGAAACTGCATCCCATTCTGAGCGCCAATTCCGGGACGCAGTTTCCGCTCTAAGCAAAAGGCCCCGGCTCACGATGGAGCTGGGGCCAAAGGCGCAGCTTATACAGTTGATGGCAAGCGCAAACGGCAGTCAGCAATGGTCGTCCGCGCTCTACTCTACCCGCGGTGACGAGCGCGGCTGTACGGCGTATCCACCATGGGCAGATCCGGACGCAGCTTGCCGTCGAATGCGCGATAGGCGTTCTGCACGGCGGGCGCCGTGGGGATCGTTGCAATCTCGCCGATGCCCTTGCCGCCGTATGCCACGGGCAGCAGTTCGTCCTTCTCCACGTAGATGGCGTGGATATCCGGAATCTCGGGCGCACGGAACAGCCCGAGCGTGCCGTACCTTGCCTGGGGCACGCAGTCCTTGAGCGGCCAGTCCTCGGTAAGCGCATAGCCCATACCCATGAGCACGCCGCCTTCGATCTGACCCTGGATGGAGATGGGGTTGACCACCTTGCCGGAATCGTGCGCGGCATAGACCTCGCTTACACGACCGTCATCGTCCAGAATGACCACATGTGTGGCAAAGCCGTAGCAGATGTGGCTCTTGGGGTTGGGAACATCGGCGCCCAGCTTGTCGGTCGGCTCCAGATACACGTAGCCAAACTCGCATCCCTCGAGCGCCTTGATGGTGGCCGCAGGGTCCTGAGGATGCATACCCTGGCCGGCGACGAGTTCCTGTGTGCGCAGCTGGTAGGCGCGACCGTCGTCATACTCGATCTTGACGCCGTCGCCGTGCGCGCTCACCGGGGCGGTAGGCGCAGGCTTGCCGGCCTCGATGCCAACCATGGCGTCGCGCAGCAGGAAGGCGGCGCCGCGCACGGCCTCGCCGGTCACGACTGTCTGGCGCGAACCAGACGTGGTGCCGGAGTCGGGAGCGTTCTCGGTGGAGCACTCGCCGTTGGCGATGCAGCTCAGCGGCAGACCGCATGCCTCGGCAACGTCCTGCAAAAAGACCGTGTTGCAGCCCTGGCCGATGTCGGACGTGGCGGCGTAGACCACGGCGCGGCCACCCTCGACGCGAATCTTGCAGCGGCCGGCATCGGGCAGGCCCACGCCCACGCCGGCGTTCTTCATGGCGCAGGCGATACCGGCGTGTCCGGGATGCGCATAGTAGGCATCCTTGACCTCGAGCAGCGTCTCCTTAAGCGCCGTGGAGCAATCGGCGATCTGGCCGTTGGGCAAAACCTCACCCGGCTCGATGGCGTTTCGGTAACGAATCTCCCACGGGTCCAGGCCAACCTTCTCTGCCAGCAGGTCGATTAGGCTCTCGAGTGCAAACTCGGACTGGCAAACGCCAAAGCCGCGGTACGCGCCGGCGGGCGGGTTGTTGGTGTAGTAGCCAAAGCCGCGAATGTCGGTGTTCTGGTACTTGTAGGGGCCGACGGCATGCGTGCAGGCGCGCTCGAGCACCGGGCCGCACAGCGACGCGTAGGCGCCGGTATCAAAGTTGATCTCGCAATCCAGACCGGTAAAGATGCCCTCGGCATCGCAGCCCAGCGTAAAGGTGCCGTCCATCGCATGACGCTTGGGATGGAAAGCGAGCGACTCGGCACGCGTGAGCTTGCACTTCACAGGACGCTGGAACTTATATGCGGCGAGCGCGGCCAGGTGCTGGACCGAAACGTCCTCCTTACCACCAAAGCCGCCACCCACGAGCATGGTCTCGACGACCACACGCTCGGGTTCGCTATCCCAGCCAAACATGTGGGCGCACTCTTTGCGCGTATCGTAGGCACCCTGGTCGGTCGACTGCACCTTGACGCCGTTCTTGTACGGGAAGGCGACGGCGCACTCGGGCTCCAAGAAGGCATGCTCGGTAAAGGGCGTGGTAAAGCGCTGCGTCACGGTAAATGCGCTCTCCGCCAACGCCTTGGCGGCGTCGCCGCGCGTCACATGGCGGCTCTGGCACACGTTGTCCTTGAGCTCTACCGTGTTGCCAAAGGCAAAGAAGCTGTCGTGCAGGCGCGGGGCGTCGGCAGCCCTGGCCTCGACAATGTTACGCACGGGCTCCAGCGGCTCGTAATCGATCTTTACGAGCTTCTTGGCCTTCTCGAGCGTCGCCTCGTCCTCGGCGACCACCAGCACGATGGCATCGCCCACGCAGCGGGTGATATCGCCCACCGCGATCATGACGTCCCAGTCCTGGATAAGGTGGCCGACCTGGTTGACCGGCACGTCCTCGGCGCGTAGGATACCCACCACGCCGGGCAGGGCCTCGGCCTTGGAGGTGTCGATGGAGAGCACACGGGCGCGCGGGTACTTGGAGCGCACGGCGCTGGCGTAGGTCAGACCCGGTTGATCGAGCTCGTCGATGTCATCGGGGTATTTGCCCTCGCCGAGCACCTTCTTGCGCACGTCGATACGGAAGGCGCGCTTGCCCACACCGTAGTCGTCGCCGCGCTCCAGGCCCTCGTCGATCCGCTTTTCGCCGCGGAGCACCGCAGCGGCCAGCGAAATGCCCTCGATAATCTTCTTGTAGCCGGTGCAGCGGCAGACGTTGCCGCGGATGGCGTACTTGATCTGCTCCTCGGTGGGCTC
>ERZ773260.2477-NODE-2477-length-20190-cov-2.747951_pt1 | contig 20190 bp, 14 predicted proteins | sample MGYA00511387_ERZ773260 | MGnify/ENA primary metagenome ERZ773260 (study PRJEB29015, sample SAMEA2737745) | human gut metagenome | biome: human gut; feature: human-associated habitat; material: faeces | place: China | collected 2012 ... | reverse complement strand
CGTGTTTTCATGTCAAACGCCATCGGCGCAGAGGGCATGGGGCTGTATCAGCTGATTCTGCCGCTGTATATGCTTGCATGGAGCATCACCTCTGCCGGCTTCACCACAACCATTTCCCACCTTGCCGCGCAGGAATACATCCGCGGACAGAATGGGAATATCGGGCGGATTGTCAAGCAGGCGGTCTGCCTTTCCCTCTGTGCAAGTGCGGCTGTAAGCTGTGTCCTGTTTTTCGGCGCGGATAGCATCGCCCTTTCTCTGCTCAGGGATAGGCGCGCCGCTTTTTCCCTGCGCCTTCTGGCATTGGCTGTGCCGTTTATGGCAGCAAGCTCCTGCTTTCGCGGCTTCTTCCTCGGCATACAGGAAACACTCGTCCCTGCCTTTTCGCAGGTGCTGGAGCAAACCGTCCGAATCCTGACGATTTATTTTCTGGCAGGCATCTTTGTCTCGCGCGGGCTCAGCTATGCCTGCGGTGCCGCCGTCTGCGGCATCCTGTTCGGGGAACTGCTTTCCTGCGGCTTTACCGTCTGGAATTATTTCCATTATAAAAGGAAACATAAATTCATACGCAAGCCCACGCTGTCCTCTCCTGCCGTCCTTGCCATGATTTTAAGCACCGCCCTGCCGCTTTCCGCAAGCCGCATTGCCGGCTCACTCCTTTCCACCGTTGAAAATCTCCTGATCCCCAGACAGCTGCAGCTCCATGGGCAGAATACCGTTCAAGCCCTCTCCACCTACGGTGAGCTGACAGGGATGGCAATGCCCCTTGTCCTTCTGCCCTCCGCCTGCCTGATGGCAGCATCCGTTTCCCTCGTGCCGGAAATTTCCGAAGCCTGCGCCGTCAGGCAGGATACCCGCATCAGCAAAACCGTTTCCGCCACCCTCCTCTTTACCTCTGTCATTGGGTTCGGGGCGGCGGCGCTGTTTGCCGTTTTTCCACACGAAATCTGCTATATCGTCTATGACCGCGCGGCATTGGGGCAGGTGCTGTTTCCGCTCGCCTTCCTCTGTCCTCTGCTTTATGCGCAGACCACCCTTCACGGACTTCTGAACGGTCTGGGAGAGCAGCTTTTCCTTTTCCGCAACAACATTCTTTCCTCCTGCATCAGCATTGCTGTCATCTGGTTCTGCATGCCTGCCTATGGCGTGGCGGCGTTTCTGGGCGGCTGGTTTCTCAGCCTGCTGTTTTCCGTCAGCTGCTCCCTGCACCGCCTTTGGAAACGCACCGCCGTTTTGCCCTCCTGCTCTGCCTGCTTTCTCAAGCCTCTGCTTGCCGGAACGGCGGCAGGTCTGCTCACAAAATACTGTATCCGCATTTTTGCCCCATCCAAGCTGCTGTTCCTCGGCTCGCTCTGCGGCATGGGCGTTCTGTATCTCCTGTTTCTTTTTCTGCTCGGCTGTCTGGATAAAAGGATGCTCTCCCTGCTTTTTGGCAAAAAATAGGCGGTCGATAAACTCGACCGCCTTGCAATATCCTGATTTCGATTTATATTTATATATTTACCAACCCTTTTTCATATAACTTCTGCAGGCTCATCAAAATCCCTGTTTTCGCATGGAACCATGTCAGTCCGCCTTGGAAATAAACAGAATAGGGTGCTCTGATCGGGCCATCCGCGCTCAGTTCAATCGAGGAGCCTTGGATAAATGCCCCTGCCGCCATGATGACATCGCAGTTATACCCCGGCATCGCATAGGGAATCGGCGTAACATAGCTGTCCACAGGTGCCGCCGCCTGAATCCCCTGACAGAATGCCTCCATTGCCTCGGCACTGCCCAGCTCCACCGCCTGAATAATATCATGACGGGGCTCTGTGCCGTTGGGAATCACGCGGAAGCCCAGCTTTTCATACACATTCGCCGCAAAAACAGCTCCCTTCAACGCCCCTGCCGTTACGGTAGGAGAAAGGAAAAAGCCCTGATACAGCGCACGGTTCAGATCCAGAGAGGCACCGACCTCCTGTCCCAGACCGGGTGCGCTCAGACGGTATGCGCATCTGTCAATGCAGCTTTGCTTGCCGCAGATATAGCCGCCGATAGGAGCCAGACCGCCGCCGGGATTTTTAATCAAAGAGCCGACAATCATATCTGCCCCCACATTGGATGGCTCAATCACATCCACAAATTCACCATAGCAGTTGTCCACCATGCAAATCACATCACTCTTGATTTCCTTGATAAACGCAATCAGCTCCCCAATCTGCTGCACAGAAAAGGTCGGGCGCATAGCATAGCCCTTGGAACGCTGAATCGTCACCAGCTTTGTCTTTTCATTGATGGCTTCTCTGATGGCAGGATAGTCAAATGTCCCATCCTCCATAAGCTCCACCTGTCTGTAGCTGACTCCGTATTCCATCAGAGAGCAGGCAGAGGGCACTGTCCCGATGACGTTTTCCAGTGTATCATACGGCTTGCCGACAGGGGAAAGACATTGTGTGCCCAGACATGCGGGTATGCGGGTCCTGTGCGACAGAGCGCCGTGAACCATGTCAGGCGGGGAACCGAGCAGCATTAAGCGGTTGTGATGTGTGCCGCAGGTAATCTGGGGGCGCACCAGAGCCGCCTCTGTCCCGAAGCAGCGCGCATACACCTTTTCCAGCTTATCGCGCCCGTTGTCATTGTAGCCATAGCCCGTCGAGCCCGCAAAGCAGGTACCGTCCACGCGTTCCTCCTGCATGGCACGCAGCACCTTCGCCTGATTATATTCCGCCACCGCGTCAATTTTTTCAAAGCGTTCCTTTAAATCCTTTAAAACCGCATTGCCAAAGGCTTCTACCTCCGCAGAAATCCCCAGCATACTGTAGATCTGTTCCATGTTCTTCTCCAATCCTTACTATCTTTCCACTATTTCAGAAATTTTTTCTCACAATTTAAAATCATATCAAATCTTTTTTCTTCTTTCAACTCTTTCTTTCTCCTGATTTCGACTTAAGCGTTCTCTCTTGTAAAATCCATCAGCTCTATCTGTCCGCCCTTGTCCTTGTTCAGAATCAGAACCGCCGTTCCCTTCTCGCCCGTCTGCGGCAGTGTCACCGCCACGCGCTCGGATTTGTTCTTTTTCAGCAGCAGCTTTACCATGCCGCCGTCCAGCTCCAAACCGTATGGCTTCAGGCTGTCCTTCCAGAGCGAAAATTTGCAGCCGCTTTTCCATCCTGCGCAATAAAAGGATTTTGAGTTTTCCAGAATATCCCGTCCGCAGAAAGGGCATTTCCCAAAGGCATTTGTTTTGCGGCGTTTTCCGCGCACCTGCTCCTCAGGGAAGATAACATCCGCCCGCCTGCCCGATGCCGCATCCTGTATCAAAAACTGCACATAGCGGCGAATACTCGCCATAAACCGTTCCTCCGTCCTTTTGCCCTTTGCAATCGAGGAAAGTCCTTTTTCCCATTTGCCCGTGGTCTGCGGCGAGCGCATCTCCTGCGGCACAACCTCAATCAGCTTTCTGCCCTTTTCCGTCGGCAGAAGGGTTTTCCCCTTTCTCGTCAGATATCCCACCGTCAGCAGTCGCTCAATGATGGCGGCTCTTGTAGCCGGTGTGCCTAAGCCGCTGTCCTTCATCTGCTCCTTGAGTGCTTCGTCCTCCACAAACCGTCCTGCGTTTTCCATCGCAGAAAGCAGGCTGCTTTCCGTATAGGGTGCAGGCGGCTTCGTCCTTTTCCGCAGCAGCTCCATGCTGCGAATCGTCCGCACCTCGCCCTCCTGCAAGAGCGGCAGCTTCTGTTCCTCCTCGTTCTTCGCCTTTTTCTTCTTCGTTGCAGTCGGCACCAGTGCCTTTTCCACTGCCTGCCAGCCCTCCTCCAGAACAACCGTCCCCTTGGAAAGGAAGCGTTCCTGCTCCGCCTCGGCGTAAACCTTCGTTACCTCATAGCGATAATACGGATAAAAAACCGCCAGAAAACGCGCCGCCACCAGAGAAAACACCTTTCCCTCGTCCTCGGAAAGGCCTTCGGGGCGCAGCTTCCCATCCGTCGGGATGATGGCATGGTGGTCTGTCACCTTCGCATTGTCAATGATACGCTTCGTGAATCGGATTTCCTGCATAAGCGGCTCCGCATAGGGCGCGTATTCCTCCAACGCCTGCAAGCGGCGAATCGTGCTTTTCACCTTTCCCTTCATGTCCTCGCTTAGGTAACGGCTGTCCGTTCTGGGGTAGGTAATCATTTTTCGCTTTTCATACAGGCTCTGCGCGATATCCAGTGTCTTTTTCGCGGAAAAGCCGAATTTTCGGTTACATTCCCTCTGCAATTCCGTCAAATCATAAAGCAGGGGCGGCGGCGTTTTCTTTTCTTCCTTTTCCACCTTTGTAATCGTGGCAGGCTTGCCGTTTGTTTTCGCAAGAATCGCCTGCGCCGCGTCCTCCCTGTCGATACGGGTATGCTCCTCCCTGTCAATCCAAAGCCCCGTATAGCCGCCGAAGTCTGCCTGCACTTCAAAATAATCCTCCGCCGTAAAGGCATCGATTTCCTTCTGCCGCTCCACAATCAACGCCAGTGTCGGTGTCTGCACACGCCCAATGCTCAAAAGCGCGTGATATTGCAGGGTATATGCCCGCGTGGCGTTCATCCCTACCAGCCAGTCCGCCTCACTCCTGCATTTCGCGGAGGTGTATAATAAATCGTATTCTCTGCCGTCCTTCAGCGCTCTGAAGCCCTCCTTGATGGCTTCCTCCGTCATGCTGCTGATCCAGAGCCGCTGAAACGGCTTTTTGCATTTCGTAATCTCATAAATATAGCGGAAAATCAGCTCCCCTTCTCTCCCACTGTCCGTTGCACAGATTAAGCTGTCAATCTCTCTTTTGTGCATCCAGCTGTGCAGAATCTTTAGCTGGTCTCTCGTCTGTTTGATTGCTTTCAGCTGCATTTCCTCAGGAAGAATCGGCAGCGTGGAAAAATTCCATTTCTTGTATTTCTCGTCATATTCCTCCGGCTCCGCAAGCGTCACCAGATGCCCGACCGCCCAAGAAACCACATAGCGCTCCCCGATGAGACAGCCTTCTCCCTTCTGCTTTGCCTGCAAAACCTTCGCAATGTCCCTTGCCACAGAGGGCTTCTCGGCAATGACCAGAATCTTTCCCATCTCTGTTTCCTCCCTTCCGTTTTCTTCATGCCTACAAATGATACCATCTTCTTCGGAAATTGGCAAATCCTACAATAAAAACCACTTCCGCACAGCAGAGCAACACAACATCTGGTATGCTTTACTACGTCAGTGTAGCAGTGTTTTTTATTGACAACGCCCAAAATACAAAGTAAAATAAACCGATAGAAAGACTAATTCAAAATCGATTTTATAGATTTCAAATGGAGGAATAGCTCTATGGCTACATATAAAATACTTTCCGATACCTCCTGCGATATTCCTGCCGCCGTGCTGGAACAGCTGGATGTAACCTACGTCCCCTTTTATGTTTCCTTTGACACGGTGCAGTATCTAAAGGAATTGCAGGATATCACCCCCGATGAATTTTACGATAAAATCAATGCCGAAAAAATCTATCCCAAAACCTCTCTGCCCTCCGTGCAGGATTACATGGATGCCATGAAACCCGTTTTAAAGGAAGGCAAGGATGTTTTCTGTATCTGCCTTACGGCAAATTTCAGCGGCTCCTATCAGAGTGGCGTAAATGCGGCAAATATCCTCAGCGAAGCCTACCCCGAGCGCAAAATCATCGTTCTGGATAGTGCCTGTGTCACAGGCTCGCAGGGGCTTCTGGTCTATGAAGCATGCCGCATGCGCGATGCCGGCTATTCCATGGAAGATCTGCTTGCCGTTCTGGATAAGCAAAAATATATGACAAAAATCAACTTCACCGTCGATTCTCTGGATTATCTCCAGAAGGGCGGCAGAATCGGCAAAGCCGCCGCTCTGGCAGGCGCGATTCTGAATATCAAGCCGATTATCGTCATGCGCGATGGCGAACTGTATCCCGAAAGCAAGGTGCGCGGGCATAAAAAAGCGCTCAAAACCATCATGGATATGACAAGAAACGAAATCGGCAGCGAAAAGGAACTCTATCGCGTACTGCTGGTGCGTGGGGAAAAGGAACGCCATGCCACCGCAGAAGAAATGCGCCAGACCCTCTTGGCAGAAGGCTTCGATGTGATGGATGAAATTTGGCCCGTCGGCATCACCATCGGTACCCATACCGGCCCCACCCCCATCGGCATCTGCTATATCAAAAAATATGAATATGTGAAGTAAAATAACAACAGCCCTCGGAAAGCACGCTCTCCAAGGGCTGTTGTTTCGCTCTTTTTCATTTTTCCTGATTCTCTATCGCATAAATCACACAGGCAATTCCGGCAATCAAGGAAAATATAATCGCACCGCCCATCGCCTCATCCGACCTATCCTACACATCACGTGCCCACGAAAAACCCAATCAAGCCCGCAATCAGCATCACAAAAACAGAAACAATCATTCTAAATAAACGCATACCTGCACCCCCTGCCGCCATTTCATTTCCTTTTACAAAAAACCTACTTCATCATGCTTCAGCTCTCTGTAATTCCTAATACCATTTTGCAATACGCAATTTCATCCGCAGTAAATAAGGAGCGGTACTCCTCCTTACAAACAGAATTTTCCATTGTCAAATCCAACCTATCGCAAAGATAAAGTGTGGTAAATCCATCTGATGTATTTCCGGTTTTTTGCGCCTGTGCAATCAACCTTTTTGCCGTTCCAACACCGCCATGGTTGTTAATCATCTGATGAAAGCGAGTCGGATTATAGTTGCACTCTTTTTTTGCAAGAAACATCTTATCTCTGATTTCTTCTTCAAATTTCAACTCTAAAATCGTTTTCGCCATACTTATTCCCCCATAAAGACTCTAGTCTGCTTTATCTGCCGACAATTTTACAGTATACTCTTATATTCATTCGTAAGAATCAATTCTCCGCGTCCATTTTTCGCAATGCCTGCCCATTCCAACACTGCCGCCATTACAAACACAGGATCATAAACGGATGCACCCAGTTCATATCCACGATACACCGCAATGGCACCAACCACTGTATCCATCTCACACCCTTTTTCGCCCAGTTTATAATTTCGCCCGTTTCCTTTTCTTGCTCTGCCACCCTGCTCAAGTAAAAGGTCTACAATCACATCAAAGACCTTGTAATCATATCTATCGCTCACAGGAAGCTTATTACTGCTAAAGGTTTTCCCATCCGGCTCTGCCGTGATTTCACAAGGAAGTCCCCTTGCGGTATATACCGTAACATGCCCGCCGTTTTCTTTGATTTTCCCCTTGATGATTTCAGATGCTTTCGTACTGCCCTGTTCCACCTTTAAATTGCTCATATCTACCTCTCCCCTTTTCTCAGCTGTCTCACTCAAATCCAACGCAGTTAATAATTCTTCCAGCTTCTTTTTCGCCGCAGGATAAGAAAGCTGTAATTCTGCCTGCACTTCCTTCAAACTCCCTCTGCTTTTCAAAAATGCCAGAAGAAATTCATACTGCGCATCATCCAACCGTTCAAAACGGCTCAATGAAAAATCATTTTTTAATTCCATGCCACAATCGGGGCATTGCAGCTTCGCAATATGCAGCGTTCCCTGACATCCGGGGCATTTCGTTATCATTCGCTTCATATCTATCACCTCTGTCCCTATTCTATCATTAGTATCTCACTTTGTCAATATTAGTTTTAATAATATTTACACTATTTTGCAAATAGATTTTTCCATACCTCTTTAGGCGCACCTGCGCCGTTCCTCTCATCAAAAAACCGCCGCACCTTTCGGTGTGGCGGTTCTTTCTCTCGGAAATCCCGATTCCTTATTTATCTCTCAGCTGTGCGCCCAGCTCCTCTGCCAAGCCCTTCAAAATCTTATCCATTGCATCTGCAATATCGGCATCTGCCAGTGTCTTTTCCGCACTGCGGAAGGTGATGGAATATGCCACAGATTTATAGCCTGCTTCAATCTGCGCCCCCTGATATACGTCAAAGAGCTTTGCCTCCTCCAGATATGCGCCGCCGTTTTTCTTGATGATATCCGCAATTTCCTTCACGGTTACATCTTCCTTCACCAGCATCGCAATATCTCTTGTCAGTGCGGGGAATTTCGGCAATGCCTGATAAACCACATCTCTGTTTGCATTCGCAATTACCTTTTCCATATCCAGAACAGCCAGATATGCTCTTGTACCAATGCCGTAGTTTTTCAGCACCGCAGGATGCACTTCACCCAGATAGCCGATGCTTTCGCCGTTTACGATCACAGAAGCCGTTCTGCCGGGGTGCATCCAGGGCAGGGATTTTTCTGTCACATATTCTGCCACCTTGCTCATGCCAAGAACGTGCATCAGATGCTCCACAATCCCCTTCAAATCATAGAAATCCATATTGCCATACATCCCCATCGTCAGTGTGGGAATTTCGTGCGGCAGCTCCGTCAGGGGCAGTGCCTTGGGAATATAAACCTTCGCCACCTCAAACAAGCCTGCGCTTTCGTTTCTTCTGTTGTAGTTTGTTGCCAAGGAAGTGAGGATACCATTGAAGGAAACCGTTCTCATGATGGAGAAATCCTCGCCCAGAGGGTTGGAAATCACAATCGCCTTTCTCAAGTCGCTGTCCGCAGGAATCAGCAGCTTATCGAACACCTTCGGGCTTTCAAAGCTGTATGTCATTGCCTCACACAGACCGTTTGCAATCACAGTATCCTTCACCAGCGCGGTAATGCTCTGCGCATAGGTTCTCTTGCCAACCGTAGGTGTGCCGGAAGCCAGTGTTGCTTCAATCTTATTATAGCCGTAGAAGCGTGCAATTTCCTCTGCCAAATCTGCCTGTGCCTCCAAATCGGGACGGAAGGTAGGAATCGTTACAATATGGTTGACAGGGTCCACCTTCAGCTCGATTTTTTCAAAAATCTTCTGCATTTCTTCTTCGGAAATGTTTGTCCCCAAGAATTTGTTAATCCATGCAGGGTTGTAGGAAAGCTGCCAAGGCTCTCTCTTGTTGGGGTATTCATCCACAACGCCAGGCACAACCTCGCCTGCCTCCAGAAGTTCTACCAGCTGCACCGCACGGTTCACTGCCTCCAGTGCCAGATTGGGATCCAGTCCCTTTTCAAACTTGCTGGATGCGTCTGTACGCAGACCAACCTTTTTCGCTGTGATACGCACGTTCGGGCCGTCAAAGTTTGCGGATTCAAACAGCACCGCCTGAGAGCCTTCCACAATCATGGAATTTTCGCCGCCCATTACGCCTGCAATCGCAACTGCCTTTTCGGGGTCGGCAATCACAAGCATAGAGGGGTCAAGGCTTCTCTCCTGTCCGTCCAGTGTTGTAATGGTTTCGCCCTCTTTTGCGTTTCTTACAATAATATGGCTGTCCTTGATGGTTTCGATGGAGAATGCATGCATCGGCTGACCCATTTCAATCATCACATAGTTTGTGATATCAACGATGTTGTTGATGGGGCGTACACCTGCCATACGCAGTCTTTTTCTCATCCATCTGGGAGAAGGCCCGATTTTTACATCCTTTACCACTCTTGCAACATATCTGGGGCAAAGGGTAGGGTTCTCAATCGTTACCTTTACAAAATCCTCTGCCTTGCCCTCCGCCTTTTCTGCCACCTTGATTTCGGGGTAATGGAAGGGAATATCATAGGTTGCGGCAGCCTCTCTTGCAATCCCCAGAACAGAGAAGCAGTCAGGTCTGTTGGAGGTGATTTCGTATTCCACCACTTCATCCTTCAAATCCAGCACCTCTACAATATCCTTACCCAATTCTACGGGTTCGGGGAAAATATAGATGCCGTATTCGGGTGCTTCGGGGAAATCGTGTCTGTCGCAGCCCAGTTCCTCCACAGAGCAGAGCATCCCTTCGGAAACAACCCCACGCAGCTCGCCTGTGTGGATTTCCTTGCCGCCTGCGATAACAGAATTGTTCAGCGCAACAGGTACATAATCTCCCACTCTCACATTGGGTGCGCCGGTAACAATCGTTAAGTCCCTGCCCTGCCCTGCATCAATCGTGCAGATCACCAGCTTATCGGCATCTGGGTGCTTTACGATTTCCTTGATATAGCCTGTCACTACGTTTTTAATTTCGCCGGCTACGGTTGTGTAGCCCTCTACTTTGGAACCGGACAACGTGATATCCTCAATAAAATCCTTGATATCCGCTGTAACGGGTGCATATTCTTTCATCCAAGACATAGGTACGTCCATGAAATTAACTCTCCTTTCTTCTATTGAGGACGCTGTCCTCAAACTCCTGCAAGGGGATAATCCCCTTGACCCTATACGCAAAAGCATCTGCTTTTGCAGGTAAATACGGAATATAAATTTATTTTTCAAAATTCCTCGTTGGGTGTGGGTACGCACCGCCGAACAGATGCGGCGGTTGCCCGAAGGGCAAGGGTGCAAACCCTGCTTGAACCAACGCCCCGCAATCTTTTGCAGTCTATTAGAACTGCTTCAGGAATTTCGCATCGTTTTCAAACAGCAGGCGCAGGTCTGTAATGCCGTATCTCTGCATTGCTACACGCTCCAGACCCATACCAAATGCAAAGCCGCTGTATTCCTCAGGGTCAATGCCACTCATTTTCAGTACCTTGGGGTGTACCATACCACAGCCAAGCAGCTCAATGTAGCCCTCGCCCTTGCATACACGACAGCCCTCGCCGCCACAAGCAAAGCAGGTTACGTCCATTTCCGCACTGGGTTCTGTGAAGGGGAAGTGGTGCGGGCGGAAACGAACCTTTGTATCCTCACCGAACAGCTCCTTCGCAAACACTGCCAATGCGCCCTTCAAATCGCCCATGGTTACGTTCTTGTCAATTACCATGCCCTCTAACTGATGGAATACAGGGGAATGGGTTGCATCCACCTCATCGGAACGATATACCGCACCGGGGCAGACCATACGAATCGGCAGTTTGCCCTTTTCCATGGTACGCACCTGCACGGGAGAGGTCTGTGTACGCAGCAGAATATCCCCATTGATATAGAAGGTATCCTGCTCATCCTTTGCCGGATGGTTTGCAGGAATATTCAGTGCCTCAAAGTTATAATAATCCTTTTCCACCTCAGGGCCGTCAGCTACCTCGTAGCCCATGCCCTTGAAGATATCGCAAATTTCGTCGATTACAATGCTCATGGGGTGCTTATGCCCTTCGGGTCTTTCCTTACCGGGCATGGTTACGTCGATTTTTTCTGCCTCCAGTCTGTGTGCCAGCTCTGCCGCTTCCAGACGCTTCTTGCTTTCCTCCAGCATTTTTTCAATGCTCTGTCTTACTTCATTCGCCATCTGCCCGATGACAGGTCTTTCCTCTGCGGAAAGCTTGCCCATTTCCTTCAGAATGGCGGTCAATTCGCCCTTCTTGCCCAGAAATTTCACCTTTAAATCATCTACATCCTTGATTTCTCTTGCATCCTGGAATGCGCTCAGCGCTTTTTGCTGGATTTGTTTCAGCTTATCCTTCATTTTTGCTTTCTCCTCTCTTTTGCAAGGTTTTTTTCAGATTTTTACGGGGTGGGGCACACCCAAAAAGAAAAAGCCTCCGTCACACAAAGGGACGAAGGCTCGCGGTACCACCCAAATTCCTGCTATCACAGGCACTCTGATGCGTAACGAGCACGAAACGGGCTTTCCTACTGCTCTGTTCAGAAAGCCGACTCCGACGGGAACTTCCGCAGCTTCACAGGCTAAGGGCTCTTTCAGCTCAGGTTTCCCCGAAAGCCCTCTCTCTGGAGATGGTTCACTGCATACTTTTCATCTTCACAGTCATTCAAATCATAATAAATTTATTTTAACATATCAAATCGGAAAGTCAAGAAATTTCCAAGAAAAATCCTGTTACTCCCCCTTCAGCCGCCTCAGATGCTCCTTCATGCGCCGCTCCACGCCGTTCTCCGTCATTGCATAATATACCGTGCCAACCAATTCATCCGGCAGATATTGCTGCTTCACATAATGTCCGGGATAATCATGTGCGTATTTGTAGCCTACGCCATGCTCCAATTCCTTCGCACCGCTGTAATGGCTGTCCTTCAGGTGTGGCGGCACCGTCCGAATCCGAATATTGCGTACATCGCTCAATGCCTTGTCAATCCCCAAATAAGCCGCATTGCTTTTCGGCGCACAAGCAACGTATGTCACCGCCTGCGCCAGCGGAATCCGTCCCTCCGGCATCCCGATAAAATTTACCGCCTGCATGGCAGAAACCGCCACCTGCAGGGCATGCGGGTCTGCATTGCCGACATCCTCCGATGCACAGATAACAACCCGCCGCGCAATAAATTTCGGGTCTTCCCCTGCATAAATCATCTTCGCCAGATAATACAAAGCCGCATCGGGGTCAGAACCGCGCATGCTCTTGATGAACGCAGAAATCGTATCATAATGGTTGTCCCCATCCCTATCATAATTCAGCGCGCGCTTCTGGATACACTCCTGTGCCTCCTCCAAGGTAATGTGAATCGTTTTGTCCGTCTGCGGCTCCGTTGTCAGCACCGCAAGCTCCAAAGCGTTGAGCGCGGCTCTCGCGTCCCCGTTTGCCGTATTCGCAAGAAAATCCATCGCGTCCGCATCCATCCTCGCATGATAAACGCCCATGCCGTTTTTCTCATCCGTCAATGCCCGCTCCAGCAGCCTTTTGATGTCCCTGTCCTCAAGCTGCCGCAGCTCAAAGACAATCGAGCGGGAAACCAACGCCTTGTTCACCTCAAAATAAGGGTTTTCCGTTGTCGCCCCAATCAGAATCAGCGTGCCGTCCTCTACATGCGGCAGAAGGGCATCCTGCTGGCTTTTGTTAAACCTGTGAATCTCGTCAATAAACAAAATCGTCTTTTTGCCGTACATCCCAAGCTCCGCCTTGGCCTCCTCCACCGTTTCCTTAATCTCCTTTATGCCTGCCGTTGTCGCGTTAATCTGGCAGAATTTGCTTTTCGTGGTGTTGGCAATGATTTTCGCCAAGGTGGTCTTGCCTGTCCCCGGTGGGCCGTAAAAAATAACAGAGCTGAGCCTGTCGCTCTGAATGGCTCTGTAAAGCAGCTTGCCCTTCCCGACAATATGCTCCTGCCCGACAAAATCCTCCAGGCAGCTTGGGCGCATCCTTGCCGCAAGCGGTGCCTCCTTGCCGCCCTGCAAGCTGCGGTTATATTCAAATAAGTCCATTTTTCTCACCGACTTTCCCTAAACACTCCTTCTATTTTATAGTAGATTTTCCTTTATTTCAAGGAAAAGAATCTGCCCGCTGTTCCTCAAAAAAATCATCCGATTCTGTACAATTTTCCGTTTTATTCTGTCCTTCTCCCGAAAAAAATGGTATACTACACAGGCATTTATCATTTATAAAGGAGAAACTTATGAAAAAACGTGATTCTTTTACCAACAGGCTCGGCTTCATCCTTGCCTGCGTGGGTTCCGCGGTCGGCATGGGCAATCTCTGGATGTTCCCGACAAGGGTCTCCCTTTACGGCGGCGGTTCCTTTCTGATTCCTTATTTTATCTTTGTTGTGCTGATTGGCGCAACAGGTGTCATCGGGGAAATGGCATTCGGGCGTGCGGCACGCTCCGGCCCTGTCAATGCCTTCGGTATGGCTCTGGAAAGCCGCGGCAAGCGCAAGCTGGGGGAGGCATTGGGGTTGATTCCCATGGTCGGCGCACTGGCAATGGCAATCGGCTATACCGTTGTCATGGGCTGGATTCTGAAATACGCCGTCGGCACATTTACCGGTGCAACCCTTGCCCCTGCGGATGTCGATTCCTATGCGGCAGCATTTGGCGGCATGGCAAGCGCCTTCGGCAATAACGGGTGGCAGATTGCGGCACTGCTCCTCTGCATCCTAATTATGATGATGGGCATTGGGCAGGGCATCGAAAAAGCAAATAAAATCATGATGCCGCTGTTTTTTCTGCTGTTTGTCGGGCTTGCTGTCTATATTGCATTACAGCCCGGTGCAGTTGCAGGCTATCGCTATATCTTTCGTGTAGACCCTGTCGCACTGAAAAGCCCTATGACATGGATTTACGCCCTCGGGCAGGCGTTCTTCTCCCTCTCCATCGCAGGCAACGGCACCATCATCTATGGCTCCTATCTCTCCGATGAAGAAAATATTCCTGCCTCTGCGGCGCGCGTTGCCTTCTTTGATACTCTGGCGGCATGCCTTGCGGCACTGGTCATCATTCCTGCCATGGCAACCACAGGCTCTCAGTTGGATCAGGGCGGTCCCGGGCTGATGTTCATCTTCCTGCCGCATCTGTTTCACAGCATGCCCGGCGGCTCTCTGTTCGCCATCATTTTCTTTGTGGCAGTGCTGTTCGCAGGGATGACCTCTCTCCTCAATCTGTATGAAACGCCCATCGCAACCCTACAGGAAAAATTCAACTTTGCCCGTGTGCCTGCCTGCCTTACCATCGGCATCATCGGCATCGTTGTTTCCATCTGTATCCAGGGCATTGTTTCCGGTTGGATGGATGTGCTGTCCATTTATATCTGCCCCCTCGGCGCAGGTCTGGCAGCAATCATGTTCTTCTGGTTCTGCAAGCGTGAATTTGTGGAAGCAGAGGTCAATAAGGGACGGGATAAGCCCCTGTTCCCTTGGTTCTATCCGCTCTGTAAATATGTCCTCTGCCCCGTCTGCGTTCTGGTGCTGATTCTCGGCGCACTGAACGGCGGCATCGGCTAAGCAAAAGAAAAAGCCTTACTGTAGTCATCAAAACTATAGTAAGGCTTTTTGATTGCTTATGATTCCTTTGCAAGAAAAAGGCACGCATCCCCAAAGCTGAAGAACCGATACCGTTCCTTTACCGCCTCGGCATAGCTTTCCATCACAAGCTCCTTCCCCATCAGCGCAGAAACCAGCATAATCAGCGTAGATTCCGGCAGATGGAAATTTGTCACAAGGCAATCCACCGCCTTGAAGGTGTATCCGGGATAAATGAAAATCTTCGTCCAGCCGCTTTTGGGCTGAATCACGCCGTTTTCATCCGTTACGGATTCCAGTGTTCTTGTGCTTGTTGTGCCGACGGCAATGATGCGGCCGCCGTTTTTCTTCGTTTCATTCATAATCGCCGCCTGCTCCGGCTCTACCACATAATACTCAGAGTGCATTTCATGCTCCAGCACATCCTCCACCTTTACGGGGCGGAAGGTGCCCAGACCAACATGCAGCGTCACATGTGCGATTTTCACGCCCATGTCTTCAATTTCCTTTAATAATTCCGGCGTAAAATGCAGACCTGCCGTGGGTGCCGCCGCAGAGCCCTCATGCTCCGCATAAACCGTCTGATAGCGGTTTTTATCCTCCAGCTTATGTGTAATATAAGGGGGCAGGGGCATTTCGCCCAACTCCTCCAGAATATTTTCAAACACACCCGTATATTCAAATTTGATAATACGGTTGCCGCCTTCGATGACCTCTAAAATCTCCGCAATCAGCTTGCCGCCGCCAAAGGAAATCCTGTCACCGGGACGCGCCTTTTTCCCGGGGCGCACCAGAACCTCCCATGTATCCATATCCTTTCGCACCAGCAAAAGAATCTCCATCGCCGCGCCTGTGCCGACTCTTTCGCCGTATAATCTGGCAGGCAAAACCTTGGTATTGTTGATAACCAGACAGTCCCCTGCGCGCAGATACTCCTTAATATCCCGAAAATGCCGATGCTCGCGCTTTCCGCTGTCCTTATGCACCACCATCAGCCGGCTGGATGCTCTGTCCGCAAGCGGCTCCTGTGCAATCAGTTCTTCAGGCAGGTCAAAGTAAAAATCACTTGTTTTCATTTCTGTTCCTCTTTATCTTCTCAACATATAATCCGCCGCATATTTCTCGCCGAAAATCCTCAGCATTTCCTTACGGTACATCCGCGTGGAATCATCGGGCAGATAATCAAACCCTTCTATATCATAATCATGCAGCACATAGCGTTCCTCCATATCCTGCGAATTGATAACCACCTCAGGGTCTGTCACCTTGCGGAAAATGCTCACAATTTCGCAGTCGGGGTCGGAAATGACACGCATAATCTGCAAAATTTCATCATCCTTGAGTCTTTTTACATACATATCCGTTCCCCCTTAATATTCCATCAGATATTTCACAACATACGGCTCGCCGAACCATTCATACATCATTTTTCTGTAAATATAATCGGAGCCTGCACCTGCGCGATTCTTTCCTCTGATGAAATAATCATGCAGCTGATAGGTTTCAATATCCTCCTGAAATTTCGCCGTTACCTCCGGCACAGCGGAAACCGCAACCGCATCCTCAAAGCTTTTATCATAGGTACGAATTTTCAAAATCGTCAGTGCGCCGTCATCGGAAATGACGTTCATCACCTTTCGAATCTGTTCCTCCGTCAGCTTTTCACAAAACATTTTTATGCCTCCTTTGCCCAATCGGCTGCTATTTTCTCCCAAAGCTGCTCCTTCCCGACACCGCAGAGTGTCTCTCTGACTGCCGCTTCGCTTGCCGCAATCCTGCGGTGCATGCCGCCGCAGCGCAGCCCCTCATCCAGAAACAGCCAAAGCCCATCCCCTGCCGTTTCCCCTGTCAGGTTCGTTTCGGAAAAAACAACCGTATTGCCATTTTCATCCTGCCAGCCCGTTCGGGAAAGCAGGAAGGCTCTGAATTCCTTCATCATATCAGCCCTCAATCGTAATGCCTGTATAGTAATGGCGCAGAATTTCCTTATAATCATAGCCCATCTGTGCCATGCCCTGTGCGCCCTTCTGGCTCAAGCCGACACCATGACCGCTGCCGCTGCCGGAAAATACGAATTTCCCATTCGCAACGGTGCTGATGCTCACGCTGTAAACCGCATAGGCTCCGTTATCGGTATTCTGAGCAGACTGTGCCGCATCCACATCAACGGAAAGCTTTTTCCCATTCAGATAGGAGAGCGCGCCCTCTGTTTTTGCAACAATGCCCTGCCTTGCCGCCGTGGAAAGCAGACCGCCCTTCGTGCTTGTGCTCGTGCCGCCCGTTACCGTGCCGCCCTTGCCGTTAATCGTAAACATCTTGCTCGGCAGTGTGCCGCAGGCAGAGGAAAAATAGGTCCGAATGGCTTCCTTCGTCAGCGTTTTTGTGCCTCTTGTGCCGACAATTTGCAGCTCCTGCACTCGCCCGCCTGTGGAAATCTTCGTAATCGCAATATCCTTCGCTGTGCCGATATTCTCACCCTTCGCCTGCAAAAGCGCAGTCAGCTCATCCAGTGTCAAAGCCTTTGTCCAGCTGTTATCGCCGTATTCCCCCGGTTCGGGAACCGCACGCAGATACGGCACCGCCGTATTCCATACATTTTCACTGCTTTCGGTATAGCCGCCTGTAGATGCGGAGAACACCGCTTCAATCGGGCTGCCGTTGTAGCAGGCAACCTCGCCTGCCGTTGCATCTACCGCCGCTGTGGTGGCATCCGCTTCGTTGCTGTAGCCCTTATAAACCTGACACGCCGTAGTGTCGCAAAGCTGATAGCCGCTGCCCGCATGCGCGCCCAGCTTCGTCATGGCATAGGTGCGCGCCGCAACCGCCTGCGCCTTCAGTGCTTCTGCATCATAGCTTTTCGGCATTTCGGAAGGCACCACGCCGTAGAGATATTCCTCTAATCCAATGATATTCACGCCCGTCATGCTGCTGCCGTTCACAGAAAACGTCAGCATTCCGCGATAGGGCATGCTGTTGAGCTTAAAGGTATCTGCCACATTGCCGCCCATCATGACGGCATCCTCCGGCACAAGCACAGGGGCTTCGCCGCCCGTAATCGCAACACCCTCAAAGGAAACGCGGCTTGCATTTTCATCTGCTGCTTTCTCCACAGCGGAAGCAGAGGCATCCTTCACATAGACCGTCCATTCCCCTCCGCTCAGGTACGCCGCATAGGTGTCCAATCCGCTTTTTTTCATGTCATTTGCCATGTCCAATGCGTCCGCACAGTCCATCGTTTTGTCCACTGCAATATAGTCCCCCACGGCAGGTCTTGCCGTAAACAAACCGCTTGAGGTAATCACGCCGCCTCTTTGAAAGCCATCGCCCTTGTGCATGCCAATCTGCAATTCCCACACACCGATGCTTGCGGATGCCACGTTTTTACAAACCGATTCCAGCCCGACACGCACTGTATCGGGTACTGTATATGCCATTGCTTCTACGGGTGCCGCACTCAAAAGCATGGCACACGCCAGAATCGAAGCAATTTTCTTTTTTCCCTTCATATCTATCCCTCCTCATGATTTTTGGAGCTGTTTCGTTCTTTTGTATGCTATCGTTTCATTATAGCACAACTTTCTTCTTTCTTACAGGGGAAATTCCGATTTCTTGTTTTTATATGAATACAAAAAACTTTCAAATTTTGTATTGACAAAAAAACAATTTAGTGCTTAAATTGTATTCATTCCAATACAACACAACAAACACAAGGAAGAGGAGTAGTAAAACCTTTGGATGTTTTCAGAGAGTCTGCGGCTGGTGCGAGCAGATAACGGAAGAATGTTTGAACTGGCCTCGGAGTGGTTCGCTGAACTGAGAACAAGTAGGCGCAACCGGCGAGTCGGCCGTTATACCGACAGGATATTGGTTCTTACAGCCTGTATCTGGGAAAGTGTATTCCTTTTCGGGAATAAAAAAGAGTGGTACCGCGGAGATTTCTGGTCTTTCGTCTCTTAATGAGGGAGATGAAAGGCTTTTTCTTTTGCTCATCGCTCATTCTAACCACGCATACAAACGAACCAAAGATAAAATCAAACAAAAAACACACGCAAAATTTTAAGGAGGAACTACCAATGATGAACTACACAAAATACAGACCCTACCCCACAATGGACATGCCCAACCGCAAATGGCCAGGCAACACCATCACAAAAGCACCCGTATGGTGCAGCGTTGACATGAGAGACGGCAACCAGTCCTTGGAAATCCCAATGAACCTGCCCGAAAAGCTGAAATTCTTCCAGTTTCTGGTGGATACAGGGTTTAAGGAAATCGAAATCGGCTTCCCTGCGGCAAGCGATACCGAATTTGAATTTGCAAGATGCCTGATTGACAACAGCCTGATTCCCGATGATGTTACCGTACAGGTACTGACACAGAGCAGACCCCACATCATCCATAAAACCTTCGAAGCATTGAAGGGTGCAAAAAAAGCAATCGTGCATCTGTATAACTCCACCTCCACACTGCAAAGAGAGGTTGTTTTCGGCAATTCCATGCAGGAAACCATTGATCTGGCAGTTGCAGGCGCAAAGCAGATTAAGGAAGAAGCAGCAGCTATCCCCGAAACAGAGTTTTTCTTTGAATATTCTCCCGAAAGCTTCACAGGCACAGAAATGCCCTTTGCCGTAGAAATCTGCAATGCGGTTCTGGATGTCTGGGAGCCCACACCCGACCACAAGGCAATCATCAACCTGCCCTCTACCGTAGAAATGGCGACACCCAATATCTACGCTGACCAGATTGAATACTGCTGTGAAAACCTGAAATACAGAAACAGCATTTACGTCAGCCTGCATGCACACAACGACCGCGGCACAGCCGTAGCGGCAACCGAGCTGGCTATGCTGGCAGGGGCTGACCGTGTGGAAGGCACACTGTTCGGCAACGGCGAAAGAACCGGCAACACAGATATCATGAACGTAGCCATGAACATCTTCTCTCAGGGCATTGACCCCGAACTGGATTTCAGCCATATTGATGAGGCCGTAAAGATTTACGAGGAATCCACAAGAATGAGCATCTCCCCCAGACATCCCTATGCAGGCTCTCTGGTTTATACAGCCTTCTCCGGTTCTCATCAGGATGCCATCAGAAAGGGTATGGAGGCAATGAAGCAGCACCCCGACCGTTGGGAAGTGCCCTATCTGCCCATCGACCCTATGGATGTCGGCAGAAACTACGACCCCATCGTTCGTATCAACAGCCAGAGCGGCAAGGGCGGCGTTGCCTTCGTTCTGGAACAGAATTTCGGTCTGTATCTGCCCAAGGCATTCCAGCAGGATTTCAGCACTGTTACCACAAGCATGAGCGACAGACAGCATAAGGATTTGACCCCTGCCGATATCTACGAAGCATTCATCGACCATTATGTAGACGGCAGAGTCCCTCTGGAGCTGGTTACTTATAAGGAAATCGTTCTGAAAAATCATGAGGACGTTGCCATTGAGGCAGAATGTAACTTCAACGGCAAGCCCCTTACATTGAAAGGCACCGGCAACGGCATTATTTCCGCTCTTT
>ERZ773260.2451-NODE-2451-length-20422-cov-6.505818_pt1 | contig 20422 bp, 17 predicted proteins | sample MGYA00511387_ERZ773260 | MGnify/ENA primary metagenome ERZ773260 (study PRJEB29015, sample SAMEA2737745) | human gut metagenome | biome: human gut; feature: human-associated habitat; material: faeces | place: China | collected 2012 ... | reverse complement strand
GGCCCGGGGGGAAGGAACCCCTTGGGGCGCTAGTCAAAGGGGGTTCCTTCCCCCCGCAATCGCATTCCGTATCAAGGAGAACCATCATGCCTCAGACGCTTGCGCAAAAGATCCTGCAAGCCCACACCGACGACGTCATCGAGCGCGACGGACAGATCGTCCAGTGCCGCCTGTCCCTGGTGCTGGCCAATGACATCACCGGCCCCCTGGCCATCAAATCCTTCAAGGGCATGGGCGCCAGCCGCGTGTTCGACAAGGACAAGATCGCCCTGGTCATGGACCACTTCACGCCTCAGAAGGACATCGCCTCGGCCAACCAGGTGATGATCAGCCGCCAGTTCGCCCAGGAGCAGGGCATCACCCACTACTACGAAGGCGGCGACTGCGGCGTGGAACACACCCTGCTGCCCGAACGCGGCCTGGTGGGCCCCGGTGACGTGGTCATCGGCGCGGACAGCCACACCTGCACCTACGGCGGCATCGGCGCCTTCGCCACGGGCATGGGCTCCACCGACATCGCCGCCGGCATGGCCCTTGGCGAGACCTGGATCAAGGTGCCCCCGACCATCCGCGTGAACATCAACGGCCAGATGCCCAAGTGGCTGCGCGGCAAGGACCTGATGCTGCTGCTCATCAAGACCATCGGCGTGGACGGTGCCCTGTACAAGGCCCTGGAATTCGGTGGTTCTGTCATCGATGCCCTGCCTGTGGAAGGCCGTCTGACCATGGCCAACATGGCCATCGAAGCCGGCGGCAAGGTGGGCCTGTTCGCCGTGGACGAGCTCACCCGCCAGTACTGCGCCGAGCACGGCCGTCCCGGCGTGACCATGAGCCTGGCCGCTGACGAAGGCGCCGTGTACGAGCGCGTGGTGGACATCGACGTGACCGGCCAGGAACCCGTGGTGGCCTGTCCGCACCTGCCTTCCAACGTGAAGAACGTTTCCGAGCTCAAGGACCTGTCCGTGCAGCAGGTGGTGGTGGGCTCCTGCACCAACGGCCGCATCAGCGACATGCGCGATGCCGCCGAGATCCTGCGCGGCCGCAAGGTGGCCAAGGGCGTGCGCTGCATCATCCTGCCCTCCACCCCCGCCGTGTGGAAGCAGTGCCTCAAGGAAGGCCTGATGGAAGTCTTCATGGATGCCGGCTGCATCGTGGGCCCCTGCACCTGCGGTCCCTGCCTGGGCGGCCACATGGGCATCCTGGGCGACGGCGAACGCGCCGTGGCCACCACCAACCGCAACTTCCGCGGCCGTATGGGCAGCCTGGATTCCGAAGTCTACCTGTCCAGCCCCGTGGTGGCGGCCGCCAGTGCCGTGGCGGGCTGCATCGCCGGCCCTGACCAGCTCTAAGCCGTTTTTTCAGAAAGGATCACGTCATGAATTACAAAGGTACGGCCCACAAGGTGGGCGAACATATCGATACCGACGCCATCATCCCGGCCCGCTTCCTGGTGACCTCTGACGCCAAGGAACTGGGCGCCAACTGCATGGCCGGTCTGGAACCTGACTGGGTCAAGCGCGTGAAGCCCGGCGACATCATGGTGGCCGGCCGCAACTTCGGCTGCGGCTCCTCCCGCGAGCACGCCCCCATCGCCATCCTGGGCGCGGGCATGCCCGTGGTCATCGGCCACAGCTTTGCCCGCATCTTCTACCGCAACGCCTTCAACATGGGCCTGCTGCTCATGGAAGTGGGCGACGACGTGGACAAGATCAATGACGGCGACGAGCTGGAAGTGGATGCCGCCACCGGTGTCATCCGCGACCTGACCAACGGCGCCGAGATCCAGTGCCCGCCCCTGCCGGCCTCCATGGCCGCCATCCTGGCCAAGGGCGGCCTGGTCAACTATGTGAAGGAACGTCTGGCCGCCAAGGGCTAGGCGGACAGCTGCTGGCTGAGGGGAGAGGGGCCCCTTTGGGAAAAGGGGCCCCTCTCCCCCTCAAACTCCCCCTCTCCCCCTCAAACTCCCCCTCTCCTCCCGAAAACGTTTGTTTCGGTCGATAACGGGGCAGGGCAGGACGGTGATCGTGCCCTGAGTACCTGTCCCCCCGGTGGTTTGGGGAGAGCGTGCCGTGGAGGCCGGACAAGAGCGGAGGCTGCGGAAGGCGCGTCCTTCGCGGCTTTCTGGGGAGCAAGGACAGTTTTTGCACACAAGCGCAGTGCTGCGGCGCTGCATGAGGATATCAAGATGAAAAAGACCATTTGTCTGTTGCCGGGTGACGGCATCGGTCCCGAGATCGTGGCCCAGGGCGTGGCCGTCCTGGAAGCTGTGGCCAAAAAGTTCGGCCATGAATTCGACTTCGTGCCCGCCCTCATCGGCGGCGCGGCCATCGACGCCACCGGCGAGCCCCTGCCCGCCGCCACGGTGGAAGCCTGCCAGAAGGCCGACGCCGTGTATCTGGGCGCCGTGGGCGGCCCCAAGTGGGACAATATCGAGCCTGCCCGCCGTCCTGAAAAGGGCCTGCTGGGCATCCGCAAGGCCCTGGGCCTGTTCGCCAACCTGCGTCCCGCCCTGCTGCTGCCCGAACTGGCCGGCGCCTGCCTGCTGCGTTCCGACATCGCGGCCCGTGGTCTGGACCTCATCGTGGTGCGCGAGCTGACCGGTGACATCTACTTCGGCGAGCCCCGCGCCATCGAAGAACGTAACGGCCTGCGCGTGGGCTACAACACCATGATCTACGACGAGAACGAGATCCGCCGCATCGCCAAGGTGGCCTTCGAGACCGCCCGCCAGCGTCGCAAGAAGGTCTGCTCCGTGGAAAAGAGCAACGTGCTGGAGACCTCCCGCCTCTGGAAGGCCGTGGTGCAGGAAGTGCACGCCGACTACCCCGACGTGGAACTGAGCCATATGTACGTGGACAACGCCGCCATGCAGCTGGTGCGCGATCCTTCGCAGTTCGACGTCATCCTCACCGGCAACATCTTTGGTGACATCCTCTCCGACGAGGCCTCCGTCATCACCGGTTCGCTGGGCATGCTGCCTTCCGCCTCCATGGGCGCCCAGGCCCCGGCCCTGTTCGAGCCCATCCACGGTTCCGCGCCCGACATCGCCGGTCAGGACAAGGCCAATCCGCTGGCCACCATCCTGTCCGCCGGCATGATGCTGCGTCTGGCCTTCGGTCTGTCCGAAGAAGCCGACGCCGTGGAGAATGCCGTGCGCCAGACCCTGCGTGACGGTTTCCGTACCGGCGACATCATGGAAGACGGCTGCATCCTGGTGGGCTGCGCCGAGATGGGCCGTCTGGTGGCCGAACGCCTGTAGTCTCTGGTTTCTGTTTTTCCGGAATGGAGCGGAGCTGCCCTGCGGGGCGGCTCCGCTTTTTGTTTTTGAGGGAAGGGGGAAAGCGTTGCTGCGGCGGTGCTCAAAAGGGAAGGCCAGGCCTCTGGTCACGGCAGCGACCGATGGCGGGAAGGGGGGGGATGGGAGAGGGACGATGGCAGGAAACAGGCCTCTGGCCACGGCAGGAAGGGAAGCGGCACGAGAAGGGGCCCAGGAGCAGCCGTAGGCGTCGTGCGTCCGTGAGCCAGGCGCATACGGCACGCTATGCCCCGGGATGGGGATTGCGGGGAAAGATCGGGGCGTGCAGGCCGACGGGAAGAGCCGTCGGAGACGGTCAGCAGGAGACGGGCTTGCGTGCCATGAGGACCGCCACTGACCCTGAAAAAAACGTTTGGGCAGGGAGAAGGGGAGTTTGAGGGGGAGAGGTGTCCAAAGAGATGGCCTTCTCCCCCTCGTATCTACTCCCCATGCTTTCTTTTCTGCAGCCAGGCCTGGATCTGCGGCCCGGTCATGACCAGGACCACGGCGGCGCAGATGACGGCCACGCCGCTGAAGACGGCGAAGGTGGCGGGCTCGTCGAAGACGAGGATGCCCACGGTGACGGCGGTGAGCGGTTCGCCCACGCCCAGGATGGAGGCCAGGGTGGAACCGATGCGCTGGATGGCCAGGATCAGGGTCAGGTTGGAGATGACCGCGGTGATGATGGCCAGCAGCAGGCTCAGGGCCAGCTGTTCCCAGGTCCCGATGATCTCGAAGGTCCCGGAGATCAGGGCATTGATAAGGGACACGCCGGTACCGAAGAACAGTACCCAGAAGGTGATGCTCAGGCCCGAGATGCTGTGGATGCGGGCCACATGCAGGCCCGAGATGTAGAGAGCGTTGCACAGGGCCGACGCCAGCAGCAGGCCTACGCCCAGCGGGTCAAGGCTGCCGCCGTCATCACCGCCGCCGCTGCCCAGCAGGGCCACGCCAAGGATGGCCAGCAGCACGGAACTGGCAGTGATGATGGAAAATTTTTCATGGAAGAAGATGGTCATGATGAGCATGACCATCAGCGGATACAGGAATTGCAGGGTGGCCGTGACGCCGCCCGACAGGTAGAGCAGGCCCCAGATCATGAGCAGGGCGGCCAGGGCGTAGAGCACGCTGAACAGGGCCAGCAGGCCGAGGTCGCGCGCGGGCGCGGCAAAACGTTCCTGGCGCAGGACGAGGATGAGGCCCAGGCTGATGGAGGCGAAGAGGAAGCGGTAAAAAAGAACACAGTCCGCGGACAGTCCGCTATGCAGCAGGGGCAGACTGAACAGCGGGATGAGGCCGAAAGCGGCGGAGGAAATAAGGGCAAGCACAAAACCCATGACAGCTCTCCATGACGAGGGATTTGCGGTTTTCCAAATGACTCACGATTTTCGACATTGCCCCAAAGAAAACGGGAATACAAGGGGTTGGGGCTGATCGAAGGCCAAAAAAAAGGGCGCTCGGGGCGCCCGGAAAAAGGGGAGCGGCAGAGCGCTAGTTGCCGGCATCGTCCAGCACGACCTCGGCCTCGGGGTGGCCCTGGCGCAGCGCTTCATGCATGGCGGCCGCGTCGGCAAAGGCGAAGAAGGGGCCCACCTGGTCATCCTTGTAACGCACGAAATAGGCCTGTCCGTTCTGCAGGGGGGTGCCGCTGGGGTCGCTGACCACTTCCAGATCGACCTTGCCCACGCCGCGGTCGTTCATGTTGATCTGCTGGGCGGCAGCATAGGAAAGGTCGATGATGCGGCCACGCACGTAGGGGCCGCGGTCGGTCACGCAGACCATGACGCTCTTGCCGTTGCTCTTGTCGGTGACGCGCACCACGGTGCCGATGGGCAGGGTGCGGTGGGCAGCCGTGAAGGTGTACATGTCATAGCCTTCACCGCTGGCGGTCTTCTTGTTGTGGAAGTCGGCCCCGTACCAGGAGGCCATGCCGGTCATGAAGGCATCGGCGTTGCTCTGGGCACGTTTGAGCCAGACATCACGGCTGGAGGAAGCAGTCTTTGCATCGCCGGCATAGGCGGCGGACATGGGGGAGGCCAGCAGCAGACAGGCCAGCAGCAGCGCCAGCATCCCCATGGAAGAATGTGAGGTCATAGAAACTCCTTGGTTGAAGCAGGTACGCGGCGTGGTTGCCCACGCGGCGCAGGTCGTCGGACGACCCACCCCGTCAAGGCTGCACAACGGGGCTTGCCTGAAACGCCAAACAAAAAGATTGAGGCATGATGCCTGAAAAAAAGCTCTGTGTCAAACCAGGTAAATTTTGCAAGAGAAAGTCTGGAAAATTTCCTGTCCAAGATGAGTAATTAACAGTTGATATGCAGTTAGCCGGCAACTTTATATCGACTGTTATTTTTTGATATATAAAGTTAGTTTTTGCAGATATAAAGTTGATATAGAGTTAAAAGTTTCTGCAATTATTCTGTATATTGTGAAAGGGGGCAAGAGGCCCCTGCACGGGCTGTCAGGGGGGCCTGAATTGCATATTCCGCTTTTGGAAACACGCATGCGAGAGGTGGGAGGAGAGGACAGAAGGACTGTCCGGGCCGGAGCGGATCCGGCCTTCGGGAGGGGCTTTTCGGGGCCTTCGATATCATGGCCACCACAGAGCGGCGTCAGGGAAGCTGCCGTGGAAGGCTGGTTGCCGACGGGGCGCCGACAGGACCGCAGCAGCGGTGCGGGCAACAAAAAAGGGCGCCCCTTGCGGGGCGCCCCTGATGTTCGCGGCAGGGCCGGGACTTACCAGTCCAGGGTGCGCTTGAAGGCGGTGGTCAGGTCGTCCACGCTTTCCTGCAGGACGGTGACGCCGCCACGGGTCATGGTCAGGGTGTTGTCGTCGGTGACGGTACCGATGCGGCGGCAGATCTGCCAGCTGCCCAGCATGTCGAGGATCATGGCCAGGTCGGGGCGCACGCTGACGATGAGGCGGCTGGCCGATTCGCTGTACAGCAGTTCGGTCAGGGTCATGTCTTCCATGGCGGGCACGGCGTCCAGGTCGATGTTGGCGCCCAGGCGGCCGCCGATGCACATTTCGGCCAGGGCCACGGCCAGACCGCCGTCGGAGCAGTCATGGCAGGCGGACAGGGCGCGCTGGCCCATGAGGCCGTGTACGGCGCGGTAGCGCGGCATGGCGGTGGAGGCGTCCACATTGGGCACGCGGCCGCCGGTGAGGCCCAGTTCGGAGCAGGCTTCGCTGCCGGCCATTTCACGCCAGGTACCGCCCAGCATGTAGATGTGGTGACCGGCGGCCTTGAAGTCCGAGGTCTGGGTGGCGATGACGTTGTTGATGACGCCCATCACCGAGAACAGCACCGTGGGCGGGATGGAGATCTTTTCGCCGCCGCCGGTGTAGTCGTTCTTCATGGAGTCCTTGCCGGAGATGCAGGGCACGCCGAAAGCCAGGGAGAACTGCTGCAGGGCCTTGCAGGCGCGCACCAGCTGGGCCAGCTTGTAGCGGCCGTCGGGGGTCTTCTCGCTCTGGACGGGGTCGCACCAGCAGAAGTTGTCCACACCGGCCAGGGCATCGGGGTTGCCGCCCACGGCCACGGCGTTACGGATGGCTTCGTCCATGGCGTTGGCCATCATCCAGTAGGTGTCGTAGTCGCTGAACTTGGGGCAGATACCGTGGGAGATGACCAGACCGGCATCGGATTCCAGCAGCGGACGGATGACGCCGGCGTCGGAAGGACCATCGTTCTTGACGCCGCACAGGGGCTTGATGGCGCTGCCGCCGCGCACTTCGTGGTCGTACTGGCGGATGATGTATTCCTTGGAGCAGATGTTCAGGCGGTTCAGCATGCGGCGCAGGAAGGCGCCCTGTTCGCTGTCGGGCATGTCCACGCGGATGTCTTCCACCTTGGGGGCTTCCCATACGGCTTCCAGTTCCAGCTGGGGCACGCCGTCATGCATGAATTCCATGGGCAGGGAGGCCACGGGACGGTCGTTGTAGCGCACGTCGAAGAAGCCGCTGTCGGTGTAGTGGCCCAGGGCGGTGGCTTCCACGTCCATGCGGGCGGCCAGTTCCATGAACTCGTCCAGCTTGGCGGGCGGCACGGCCAGGGTCATGCGTTCCTGGGCCTCGGAGAGCAGGATCTCCCAGGGGCGCAGGCCGTCGTACTTGAGGGGGGCCTTGGCGATGTCCAGCACGCAGCCGCCGGTGTCTTCGGCCATTTCGCCCACGGAGGAGGAAAGGCCGCCGGCGCCGTTGTCGGTGATGGCGTTGTACAGGCCCAGGTCACGGGCGCGCATGATGAAGTCGTACATCTTGCGCTGGGTGATGGGGTCGCCGATCTGCACGGCCGTGGCCGGGGAACCTTCGTGCAGTTCCTCGGAGGAGAAAGTGGCGCCGTGGATGCCGTCCTTGCCGATGCGGCCGCCGGTCATGACGATGATGTCGCCCACTTCGGCCTTCTTTTCCCAGCCCTTGCGGCCGTTGACGTCGGTGGGGATCACACCCACGGTGCCGCAGTAGACCAAGGGCTTGCCCAGGTAGCGTTCATCGAAGACCAGGGAGCCGTTGACGGTGGGGATGCCGGACTTGTTGCCGCCGTGTTCCACGCCTTCGCGCACGCCTTCGAAGACGCGGCGGGGATGGAGCAGGCGGGGGGGCAAGGCTTCGTCATGGAAGGGGGACGCGAAGCAGAACACGTCGGTGTTGCAGATGAGTTCCGCGCCGAGGCCGGTGCCCATCGGGTCGCGGTTCACCCCCACGATGCCGGTCAGCGCCCCGCCGTAGGGGTCGAGGGCCGAGGGGCTGTTGTGCGTTTCCACCTTGATGCAGGCGTCGTATTCGGGCGTAAAGGCGATGACGCCCGCGTTGTCCTTAAACACGGAACGGCAGAAATCCCTGTCGCCGAGGCTCTCGCGGATCTGCTTGGTCGTGTTCATGATGCAGGTTTTGTAGAGGCTGTTGATTGTTTCGCTGGTCCCGGCTTCCTTGTCGGTGTAGGAAATCTTGGACGCGAAAATCTTGTGCTTGCAGTGTTCCGACCACGTCTGGGCGAGCACTTCGAGCTCGGCGTCGGTGGGATCGGCGGGCAGGCCGAGTTCCTTGCGCTGCGCGGCGACCTCGGGGCTGGAGAACCAGTTCTTGATCTTGGTCATTTCCTCAAGGCTGAGGGCCAACGTGTTCTTCTGGCTCACTTCCATGAGCTGCGCGTCGCTCATCGAGGAGAGCGGCACGATGTTCACTTCGTCGCAGGACGCGCCGGTCACGCGGGCGGCCTTGGGGGCGAAGCCGGGGTCGGCGTCCCACTGGGCGCGGCTCTTGATTTCGAAGCGCTGGATGAGTTCGTTGGCGAGGAGGTCGCGGGCGATGCGGGTGACCTGTTCTTCCGTCAGCGGGCCGTGGAGGCGGTACTGGATGGAGGTGTATACGGCGAGGCTGCTGCGGTCTTCGATGCCGAGCACGAGCGCGGCGGTATCGCGGGCGGTACGGCCTTCATTGTCCGTAACGCCGGGGCGGTAACCGACTTCAATGATCCACGATGTGCCTTCTTCGGGCAGGGGCAGGGGAGACAGGGATACGGCCTGCAACACCGGATCGTGCAGCACGCTTTTCGCCATGAGCGTATTCACCTGTTGCGCGTCGAGCCCCTCCAGCGTGAACACTTTGATCGTGCGCACGGACTTGACGGGGATGCCGAGGGCTTCACGGATGCTGGCTGCGGTTTTACGGCCGATCGTGTCGTCAAGATGGGGGAAAAGGCCGGCTTCAATGCGGTAGAGCATGTCTGTCTCCTGAAAAGGCTGTTTGAGTAACCGTGGAAAAAGGTTGCGTGGAAAAAATCAGGCGTCGCGGTTGCGGACGTAGCCGATAAAGCTTGTGAGGATTTCCCCGTACGGCGAGGCCGGAAGTCCGGCGGTGAGGGCGTCGAGGTTTTCCTGTGCCTTACGCAGATAGGTATCGGCGATGCCGCGCGTCTTGTCGTCAAAGCCCTGAGCGCGGACGGTATCAATGACGTGCCGGACGTCTTCGTCGGTAAAGGACTGTTCAGCGAAACGGGCGAAGAAGGCGTCACGCTCGGCCGGAGCCAGTGAGTTGGCATAGAAGAAGATGGGCGGCGTCAGTTTGCCTTCGCGGACATCCCCGCCTTCGGGTTTCCCGGTCAGGCTGGAGGGAGCGAAATCGAGCGCGTCGTCGACGATCTGGAAGGCCATGCCCAGATTGAACCCGTAGTCGGTCGCTCCGGCAACCTGTTCCGGCGTACCGTTGGCCCTGACCGCGCCGATGTTGCAGGACGTCCGGATCATCCACGCCGTCTTGCCCGCAATGATTTGGTTGTAAATCAAGAGATCGGGAGCGTTCTTCCCCTGGTTGGCGATTTCCAGGATTTCGCCGTTGGCAGTCTGGGCAATGGCATCGGACGTGGCGGCGGTAAGCCTCGGATCGCCGAATCCGGCCACGATCTGATTCCCCTTTGCGAGCAGCGCGTCCCCGGCAAGGATGGTTTCGGTGACGCCGAAGACCTTGTGCGTGGCCGTGCTGCCCCGGCGCATCTCCGCATTGTCCATGACGTCGTCATGGAGCAGGGTCGCCACATGGAACATCTCCATCGCCGCGGCAAGGGGATAGATGTCGTTATCGGCATAGCCGAGCAGACGGGCCACGAGTACGGTCAGCAAGGGCCGCAGCCGTTTCCCTCCGTTCCCCATGGCGTATTGGGCGATGGGCATGATGGAGACGGGGAGTTCGGCGGCCGCCTCGGCCAGCGCCGCGTTGATGCGGGGTTGTTCCTGTTCGATAAAGGTACGGAGTGTGATCATGGGCAGATGAGGATAAAGTTAGTGGCTGAGGATGCGGTCCCGTCACGAATCCGTTCTACATAGCTGTTAGCCGGTTGATGTGCAAGTAGCTTTACAGCTTCCACGGCTTTTCCTACAAGGGAACTTCGTTTCGTCCACCTCTTGCAGCGAGGAGCGCATGGAGTTCAACAGCAAGCTTTTTTTCAGTGCACTCGGGCTGGCCTTCATTCTGGAAGCCCTTCCTTATACACTCTTTCCCGAACGAATGCGGCAGGTTCTGCAAACCCTTGGTGAGGAGGGCGCTTCCGGTCTGCGCCGGATGGGGCTCTTTTCCCTTGCGGCGGGGCTCATCGTACTCTGGCTCACGCTTGGGTAGCCCTTTGGGGGCGATCCTCCGCGTTGTTCCGGCAAACCGGAGGCGCCTTATGGAACCGGAGTACGTTTCCTTTGCCTGTTCCCTTGGAACGGAAAAGCCCCTGAAGCGGGATTGCATTCAGGGGCTTTCGTTACGCTGAGGCCGTTTTTACATGAAGAACAGATAGGTGATGAGGGCGAAGCAGGGGAACAGGATACCCACGGACCACAGCATGTAACCGAAGAAGCTGGGCATCTTCACACCCTGATCTTCGGCGATGGAGCGGACCATGAAGTTCGGGGCATTCCCGATGTAGGTCACGGCACCCATGAACACGGCACCGGCGGAGATGGCGGAAAGGGTTTCGGTCCAGTCGGTCATCAGATGCACGGCATCGCCGCCGGCGGTGTTGAAGAACACCAGATAGGTCGGGGCGTTGTCGAGGAACGAAGAGAGGATGCCGGTCAGCCAGAAGAACATGGCGTTCACGGGCTGGCCTTCGTGGAAGACCATGTTGATGACCCCGGCGAGGGCGCCGTCGGTACCGGCGCGCAGAATGGCGATAGCCGGAATCATGCTGATGAAGATGCCGATGAACAGCTTGGCGACTTCAAGGATAGGTTCCCACGTGAAGTTGTTCAGCTTGCGGCATTCCTTCGTGGTCAGAGCCAGGGAGGCGCCGGCGAGGGCGAGCAGGATAACGTCGCGGGCGGCGTTTTGAAGCTCAATGTGCGTGCCGTAGATTTCGAAGCCGGATTCGGGCTTCCAAATGCCGGACATGAGTACCGAGATGACGACGCCGATCAGAAGCAAGAGGTTGACCTTGCCGTCGAGGCCGAGCTTTTCATTGGACTGGGTGGCAGGTTTGGGCTTGCCTTCCTTGCTGAACAGGAACGTATCCAGAAGGAAGAAGATGCCGAGCAGGATGACGGAAAGCAGCACGGTTTTGCAGAACAGATGCACGGTCGTCCAGAAGAAGGACACGCCCTTGAGGAAGCCGAGGAACAGCGGCGGGTCGCCGAGGGGGGTCAGGGAGCCGCCGATGTTGGCGACAAGGAAAATGAAGAAGACGACGATGTGCATACGGTACTTGCGGTGCTCATTGGCCCGGAGCAGGGGCCGGATGAGCAGCATGGCCGCGCCGGTGGTTCCCATCCAGCTGGCGAGGATGGTCCCGAGGGCGAGCAGCCCGGCGTTCACCACAGGCGTGCCCACGAGCTGACCTTTGAGGCGGACGCCACCCGCGATTGTGAACAGTGCGAACAGCAGGATGATGAACGGGACGTATTCCATGAAGAGGACATGGACGAACTGATAGACAGCCAGTTGGAGTCCGAAGACCATGGCGCAGGGCACGAGGAAGGCGAGGCCCCAGAAGAGGGCCACCTTGCCGAAATGGTGATGCCAGAAATGCGGCACGGCAAGGGGGCCGATGGCGATGGACAGCAACATGCAAACAAAGGGAACAACCCACAGGATGGACAATTCCGCTCCGTTGAGGTCGTGACCGCCGGAAGCCTGGGCAGACAGGGGTACCAGCGCCGTCAGCGCCAGCGCCATAAACATGGCAAACAGTCGTTTCATCTCGGGTCAGCTCCTTGGGAAAACTTTTTTTATCAGACGTTCCTTTAGTATGAAAATGCAAGAAGATCAAGATGCACACCTACAAAGAGCTTCTTGTCTTCATAGGAAAGGATTCGTTTTCAATGCGCTTCGGAGGCTTTGTTTTCTTTTTTCCGTAAGTCCGCGAATGTGACGGGAAGGTCTCTTTTTTCCTGTGGGGCATAGGCCTTTTGGAAAATTTTCGCAGCTTCGCGGATCTCTTCGGCACTGCCGAAGCCATAACTCGCCGTTGGTTTTGGCGTGTCCGTGGTGTAGAGGTCAAGGCGATGCATCTGCCAGTCGCTGTGCCCGTGAAGGCGTTTGATGTCGACAATCATCCCGGCGGTACCATTGATGATCCATGAGCCTTGCCGTTCGTCGATGAGCAGATAACCAGCCCCGGTGTTCCACCATGTGGGGTGCATACCGAGCTTGCGGATAAGACGGCGCGTTTTCCAGTAGGGGAGGGTACGGCTGACGAGGTTAAGGCCACGGAAGAAAAAAAAGATGGCGAGAACGGGTGTAATGCCGATGGCCACGAGGCCGGGCAATGGCGACCAGAGGTAGAGATGCCATGCCCCCACGGCGAAAAGGACCGCCAAGCTCCATCGGAAGAGCCCGCGAAGCAGGGGGAGTGGGCCAAGGATAGTGTGAATCGCGACTGGCGGCATGACGGCTCCGGAAAAGTCCGCGGGACGTTTCGGCTGGGTAAGGCAACGGATGTGTATAGCCCTGTACCTAGCGCAACTGGTGACGTGCGGCAACCGTTTTTCGTGCTTTCTTCACGGAAGGAAATCATTGTTTACAGATGCGGTACCGGTGCGCTAGCATAACCGCCTGTTCTCCTCTAACCGTTCGGGTATCGTATGTCTTGTGCGTTTTCTTCTGGTCCCTCTTTTCAAAGATCTCAGCTCGTGTGCTCCAAGCGTTCTCTTGCATTGCTGGCTGCGGATTGTCTGGCACTTTTCGGGACCATGTTTTTGATAGGCGTTATTCGGGTTCTCTTGGGTGGGGAAATATCGCTTTCACAGCATGTTCCGTTGGCATTGTTTCTGTTGGTGGTTCCCGCAGTTAACGCTTTTGAAGGATTGTACAGCGGGGTTCCTCCGGCATTGCCGGAAGAAATGCGTCTGCTCGGGATATCGACGTCCATCGCCTACTTCAGTATTGCTATTTTTCTTTTTCTCGGCCGTGGCGATCTCCCCTCGCGTACCGTTTATGTCTGGTCTTGGTTTTTGAGCCTCGGGACGGTTCCTTTGGTCCGTTGCGCATTGCGTTCCCGTTTCTCCCGGGAGGCATGGTGGAGAGTGCCCACAGTGGTGTTTGGCGCGGGAGAGCTTGTTCCTCGCGTAACGGAGTATCTTAATAAGCATACTGAGGCGGGGCTGCTTTTAAAAGCCCATTTTGTCAGCCAGAAATGCACGGAAGCAGAAAAGGAACAGAAGAATACGCCTCAGGATACCTATAGCGGGCTTGAACCGTTGTATAGCCGCTCAGACTTGGATACTTTTGTCCGCCTTTACCCGAGAACGTGCGCTATCGTCGTCATGGAAAAAGATGCTCCGCTTGCATGTCGGCAAGAACTGATTGATTTAGCAAGCCTGCTGTTCAGTTCGGTCATTATCATCCCTGAAGATTTTTCGGAAGGGGAAATTCCTTTCTGGGTACGCCCCGTGGAGATCGGGGACGTCCTTTGCTTCAAGGTGCGGCAGAACCTGCTCGATCCCAAGCGATTGGCCCTGAAGCGTGCTATGGATTTGTTCCTCTCGGTCGTGGGTGGCATCGCCATTTTTCCTGTTCTTGTGCTTATCGCCCTTGCCATCAAACTTGAATCGCGCGGCCCGGTTTTTTTTAGGCAGAATCGCATAGGGAGAGGAGGGCAGATCCTCCATATTCTAAAGTTCCGCACGATGGTGCGTAATGCAGAGGAAGTTCTCCAAACGTATTTGCAGGAAAACCCTGATCTGCGTGAAGAGTGGGAAGCGGATCAGAAGCTGCGCAACGATCCCCGCATTACAAAGGTCGGGGCTTGGTTGCGCAAGACAAGCCTGGATGAATTGCCTCAGCTCTGGAATGTTGTATGGGGAGAAATGAGCCTGGTAGGGCCACGTCCCATCGTAGACGATGAGATCGTGAAATACGGTTCGGCTTTTGCCTCCTATACGCGTGTGCGGCCCGGTATGACCGGGCTCTGGCAGGTTTCCGGGCGAAACGATCTTTCATACAAACAACGGGTTCACCTTGATCGTTTTTATATCTGCAACTGGTCAACATGGCTCGATATTTTGATTTTAGCGAAGACTTTTCCCGTTGTCCTCGGGCGCAAAGGGGCTTATTGATATTCTCAAAAGACACGCAAATTTTCATCTGGTTAGGTAAAAAGGTCCGGAACGTTTTCCGGGCCTTTTTTGTTTTGAGGAAAGAGACGATCGGGGTGGAGGATTCAGAAAACGCCGTGAGGAAGGCAGTGGGGCTTTCCCATGCATCCAGAGAATGTTCCTGAGCATTATGAATGGGCGGAGGAAAACTGTGGTGGGGCAGTATCGTGGTCTCTGTTTTTTCGCGAGATCGAGGAGGAAGGGCGGAAGATTTTGCGGCCTTGCCCGGATAAAAAACGAGGCCATGAATTGCTTCATGGCCTCGAAAGCATACTTTGGATGATGCTTAGTTGGCGGGCTTGTCGGCAGCGGGAGCCTCAGCGGGCTTTTCAGCAGGAGTTGCGGGAACCGTGGCAGCGGGAGTGGCAGGGTTTTGGGGTGTCCTCCAGACGGACGTCAAGAATGGTGGATTCCTGCGCTTTGTGGGAGCTGGACACGTAGTTGTAGCTCAAGGACGTGACGATAAACAGTACCGCCATGAAAGCGGTCATCTTGGCCAACAGACCGCCCGCACCGGAGCTGCCGAATACGGAGGCGTTGCCGCCGCCGAAAATGACGCCCATTCCTTCCTTGCCCGCTTGGAGCAGGACAAGGATAACGAGGGTTACACATACGATGACATGCAAGGAAAGAATCAGGGTCTGCACGGTGGGAACTCCTCAGCAGGCTGGACAATGCCTGCGCTGAACCGGCTGTGCCAGTAAATGTATGGGCCGATGCGTTGGCCGAAGATACGCCGACTTCCTGTCGGACGGGAACACGGTGTTCCGCTCAAGAACAGGATTGGTATTGGCGTTCCGAGGATCGGAAGGCGGAATCCTGCGCGCCTGCCGTTCTTCTAGGCCAGATCGGCACGGACGATGTCGGCAAAACTTTGCGCCTGTAAAGAAGCGCCACCTACCAGAAGACCATCAACGTTGTCAAGAGACAGAATGGCCTTGGCGTTGTCCGGCTTCACGCTTCCGCCATATAAAATCTGGATGCCGATGCCGTTGGAACCCAGCAGGCTGCTCAAAAGTTCGCGTACCAGCGTGTGCACCATGCGGATGTCTTCGTCGGAAGCGGTCTGGCCCGTACCGATGGCCCACACGGGTTCGTAAGCCACGGCGAGGCGGGAATAGTCCGCATTGGGGCCGAGCCCGGCAAGCCCTCTTTCGAGCTGGAGCCAGAGGATGCTGTTGAGTTTCCCGGCCTTGCGTTCGGCGAGGGTTTCACCGATACAAAGGATGACGGAAAAGCCTTGTTCCAGCGCGAACGCCGTCTTCTTGCCTACGAAGTCCGGGCTCTCCCCAAGCACATGGCGGCGTTCGGAATGGCCCGTGAGTACCCATGTGCAACCGGCTTCGCGGAGCATGGCCGGGGAAATCTCGCCGGTGAAAGCCCCGGATTCGGCGGGGTACATATTTTGCGCGCCGACGAAGATGCCGGGGGCCCCGTCGAGACCTTCCCTCGTGGCCTCCAGAGCGGTGAACGGCGCAAACACGACGACATCCCTATCGTCCGGCGCGCCGCCAAGGATAGAGGCGAGTTCGTGCGCGGTGGCTTTGGCTTCCGTGCGGGTTTTGTTCATCTTCCAGTTGGCGGCGATAATGGTGCGCATAGAATTCTCCCACGAGCGTAATTTATGGATTCGTCCGAGTCTGTCCCATATCCAAAGTATAAATGAGCGCGTCTTCTCCGGTATCTTGATAATACCCGCGCCGCTTGCCCGCCTGCCGGAACCCGAAAGATTCATACAGATGGATGGCGGGCGCGTTGCTGATCCGCACTTCAAGCACTCCTTGTAGTATGCCTGTTTCTTTGGCATCCTGCAAGGCTGTAGCCATGAGCAGGCGGCCGTATCCGTGGCGGCGCCTGTCTTCCCGTACCGCAATATTGAGGATTTCAACTTCGTCCGGCGTGTGGTATACCGCGATGTACCCTGCAAGCTCCCTTGGAGAGAGCGGCGAGGCTGTTTCCCGGATGCCGAATGCATGAAAGGTTTTTCCCGCGAAAGCCTCGGCAAAGGCCTGTTCCGTCCACGGAAGAGCGAAACAGCGGCTCTCCAAAGAGGAGAGGGCGGGGGCATCTTCAGTCGCCAGCCGGACGCAACGGACGGCCCGTTTAGGAGAATCATGCATCATACGATCGTTCCCGAACCATGTGAAAATGATGAACCGTTGATTGAATATGTGGACGAACGTGATCGCCCCCTGCTGATTGCCCCTTCCTCAGACGCCTTCCCTTTGCGTAAAAAGGCGGTCTGTGCCGTCCTGTGCGACAGGCGGGGCAGGGCGTTCGTACGGAGGCGGATGTCCGAAGAGGGCATGGAAACGTGGGACATTTCCGCTGAAACATTCGTCCGTTCCGGCGAAGCGAGGGAAGAAGCCGTAGAGCGCGCCGTACGGGAGACGTTGGGCCTGTCCAATGTACCCTCGGGGGTGGCGGTTTCCGCGGCCTTCAAGCCTGCCGGGGAAACTGTCTCACTCACACTGTTCATTGCCGAACTTCCGGGAGGCTTGCCTCCGGTCTCATTGCCGGAGGGGCATTTTCTGGACCGTGAAGAGCTTGAGGGAATGACGGAAACGTTTCCCGATTTGTTCAGCCCGGCATTGCTCTGGGCAATCCAGACAGGCTGCCTTTGGAAGCACCGGGGACCCCGCGTCAGCACTCGATCAATAAATCCCTGTACTTTTCGGGATCGTCCAGTGTGATGCCCGCGCCGCGCAGTACCGTGGTCAGCGGATCGGAATCCACATACACGGGAATGCGTGTAGCCTTGGTGATACGGTCGGCAAAGCCTCTCAGCAAGGCTCCTCCCCCTGTCAGCAACATGCCTTGGCGCATGATGTCGGCCCCCAATTCGGGCGGAGTGACTTCCAGTATCCCCATGACCGCGCTGACAAGCTTTTCGGTGATGGGTTGGAAGGCCTCACGAGTATCCGTATCGGAAAGGGCAATAGTCCGGGGGCTCGCGGTTGCGAGATCCTTGCCCGAGACTTCGAATGACAGCGGTACGGGAAGGGGCGCGACGGAGCCGAGGGCGATTTTGATACGTTCAGCCATGTTTTCGCCCACGACAATCTGGTATTTTTCCTGGACAAAACGCTGAACTGCCGCGGTCAGGGCGTCACCCGCAAGCTTGAGCGAAGTGGAGCAGGCCATACTGCCGAGCGTGATGACCGCGATGTCGGTCGTCCCGCCGCCGATGTCCACAACCATGCTGCCCACGGGGTCGAGCACGGGCAAACCCGCTCCTACTGCCGCGGCGACGGGCTCTTCAATGAGCTTCACGTTGCGGGCTCCGGCCTTTGTAGCCGCTTCGGCCACGGCACGGCGCTCCACATCCGTGATGTTTGTCGGCACACAGATGACCACATCCGGTTTTATCGGCCAGCTGCCGATGACTTTTTTCAGAAATGTGGCGATGAGCGCCTGCGCCGCGTCAAAATCAGCGATGACGCCGTCTCGGAGAGGACGAATGGTGGAAATGCGCTGCGGGGTCTTCCCGATATAGTCTTTGGCTTCCTTGCCCACGGCAATGACGCGCTCGTTGATGGTGTCCACTGCGACAACGGAAGGCTCATTGATGACGATGCCTTGGGACTGGACAAAGACCAGCGTGTTCGCAGTTCCCAGATCGACCGCTATGTGCTTGCGGAGCATGGGATCAGTCTTCCTCGCTCATGGGTGCCGATGGCGCCGTGTCCGGATCATAGGCCATCGCGCCGTCGCGGTGTACTTTTGCGCGCGGCAACAGGCTTTTGAGGCGGTGGCGAAGATACAGCATCTCAAGGTACTGCGCCAGATAGGTTACGGCGATCTTGGTAAACGTCCGCAAATTCTGGGAAAGGGAACGGGGATTCAGCCCGGCGAAACACAGAACGCCGCAGGTGACTTTATTGAGATGCACGGGGAGGCACATGACGGATTGGAAGTTGGGCACTCCCGGCAGCTTGCCGAAGAGCGGCGTACTGGGAGAACCATCGGCCCCTTCCGCATGTACGGGCACTTCGTTGCGGAAAACCCAGCTGACGAGGCCGCCGCTCGTGAGAGGCAGTTCGGGCATACCGTCTTCCGTAATGAGCAGAGGCGTGTTTTCGCCTTCCACCGTATACGTGGAGCCGCCTTCCTGCGCGGTAGCGAACGCGACGTATTCAAACTCCGTGCTCTCGGCCATCAGGCGGAGGAAGGCCCCGAGGTAATCACGCCAATGCGGGTTCTGCGCACTGAGCTCGGAAAGCTGCTCCAGCCGGGTGAAATAGCGGCGCAGGTCTTCGGCGTCGCAAGCCAGCCCGGCGGAATGGACTTGCCGGGCGAGGTGCCGGGCGAAACGGTGGAGGAGAAGCTGGTCTTCTTCGGTGTAGGCCCGTGGGCGCACGCTGTCCACGCACAGGGCTCCTCCCTCGGGGATGTGGCAGCCCATGAATGCGGAAATGGCGCCTTCGTCGTTTTCATCATAATAACCGAGGAAGGTGTGCCGCATATCGAGGTTGTTCACGATGACGGGCTGCTTATGCCGTAAAATCCATCCGACAAGCCCCTTCCCCGGCGCAATGGTGACTTCCTGCACGCTGGGCTCATTGTCCGTGGAGGAAAGCGCGACCGTATAGTTGCCGGATTGATCCGGCAGGAAAAGGACGGCACTGTGCGCGTCGAAGGTGGTTCTTACGAGAGCCAGGAGCGTGTTGTCATTATCGTGAAGCGTTGCCATGAAAATCTCTTTCAGGGATAGAGTGTCGATATGAAAGCGCTAAAGGAGCCGCTTCCGTTTCGTTCGGAAGCCAAGTCCTCATACAAACACGTCCTTCAACATATCAGGGGGAGGATGCCCATGCAACCGTCTTTTACAGTAGAATGTACCGTCCCCGTTTTTAGAAAGACATTATAGTCTATCTATGGGTAAAAATAAACTCTTTTGGGAGACCGCGAACGAGCGTGGCTCAATGGGGCTTGTCGCTGTCCATAAAAGTGTAGGCAATCCGCCGATCGCGTGACGGAGTGCAAGACATTTGAAAGGGATAAAAGAGGGGCGGTATAAGGAGCAAAAACCGGCGAGGGTGGGCCTCTTGAGTTCAACCGCACCTTTCCTCCAAGGAGGCTGTTCCATAATCCTCACTCAGCGAGCAATGACTTGATACGTTGCACCCGCCAGTCCTTGTTTTTCTGCCTATACCTTTTTTCCCTTCTTGGGGTAAGATATATATGATCCTATAACCTAACTTTCAACGAACAAGCCCCAAAGAACCGGCGTAGAAGAAACATGAGGTTTCAATCCGTAGTGTTCTTGGAAGCATTCCGATTGACGGAAAACACGTTTCAAACTTATAAAGAAACATTCTGAATACGGTTAACAGATGGGAGAACGCCTTTTGAAAACAGCAGTCTTATCCGCAACACTTGGTATTGCTCTGATCGCTTTTTCCGGTATGAGCCTCGCTTCCGACGACTTTGCCGGAGGGTGCAAACGTAAGGAGCAGTCCATTGAGACAAAGATGGAATACGCCAGAAAACACGGGAATCAGGAGCAGCTCCGTGGACTGGAAGAAGCTCTCAGTCAGGTCCGCCGGTGGTGTTCGGACGGCACGCTGCGCTCCAAGGCAGAACTCAATATCTTGGAAAAGCAAGATAAAGTAAAGGAGCGGCAAGCGGATCTCGACAAGGCTGTCACGGAAGGCAAGGGAGAAAAGAAAATCGCCAAGTTGCAGCGCAAGTTGGGCGAAGCCAAAGAGGATCTGGCGCAGGCCGTTGCGAAGCGTGACGCATTGGCTCAGTAATACTCCCCTATAGAAGCTGCCATGTGGCCAATGTTGAAGAATCCACGGCCTCATTTCTGGATATGAAGTAGCGCGGTCTCCGCACTGACAGAAAACCACGCGAGAGAGCCGTACAGTATGCCCCGTAGAAGCTTTCTATGGGGGAATTGCTTTTCAGGGAGTGAACCCCTCGGGCCATCTCCAAGCGTCTTAGAAGCGTTTTAAAAAAATTTGGATTCTAACCGGAGCGAAAACACGGTAGAAACGGGGATCGTGGGGCAAAAAAATCAGAAAGAAAATAAAAAGTCGTTGACAG
>ERZ773260.2448-NODE-2448-length-20430-cov-3.659926_pt1 | contig 20430 bp, 17 predicted proteins | sample MGYA00511387_ERZ773260 | MGnify/ENA primary metagenome ERZ773260 (study PRJEB29015, sample SAMEA2737745) | human gut metagenome | biome: human gut; feature: human-associated habitat; material: faeces | place: China | collected 2012 ... | reverse complement strand
TGCCATTTTCAGTCCATGACAACTCATCTCTTTATTCAATTTTCTGTAATTTCTACTTTCCTTCTTTCAGGGCCCTTGCAGGATCGCTACCGACAGCCCTGTCCATTTGCAGAGCCACCGCCAGACGATCTACAAATCCTGTCTCAACATGCCTGCCTGCTCTTTTATCATTTGAGAATCAATTCTTCGGCATCTCCAAAAGTATCGTAACCCGAGGTGATCACCCGATCCCCTGCTTTCAATCCTTCGATAATCTCATATTGACGCGGATTCTGCCGGCCTACCGTAATGGGTACTTTCACCGCTCTGTTACCGGATTCGTCCAATTTGTAGATCCATTGTCCTCCCGTATACTGGAAGAAATTGCCTTTCGGAATAACGACGGCATCTTCGGGCTGTCCCAGTTCGACCTGTACCCGGTAGCTTTTCCCGATGCGTACATTATCGGGCATCTTTTCACAAAATACCAAATCGACATCAAAGGAATAAAAATACCCACAAAATAGATATCTTTGCGCAGTAAATGATACATTTCATGGGCTTAATCATATTATATTTCTTAGGTGCTCTGTCACTATCCTTTTTATGTTCCGTCCTCGAGGCGGTACTCCTATCCACTCCTATGTCGTTCATCTCGATGAAGGAGAGTCAAGGCAGCAAGACAGCCGCTTTGATGAAACAGTACAAGAACAACGTGGACCGTCCCGTGGGCGCAATCCTTTCGCTCAACACCATTGCCCACACCATCGGTTCGGCAGGTGTCGGAGCCGAGTCGATGAAGCTCTTCGGCGAAGAATACTTCGGACTGATATCAGCCATTCTCACGCTGTTGATTCTTGTGCTTTCCGAAATCATCCCCAAGACCATCGGAGCATCCTACTGGCGTTCGCTCGCCATGCCCTCCACCAAGATTATCCGCGTGCTCATCTTCATCACCTACCCGCTCGTTCTGCTCTCAGAGCTAATCACAAAGGTGTTCACCCCGAAGGCGCATCAAGCCTCCGTGAGCCGCGAAGAAGTGTCAGCGATGGTTGACGTAGGCACCACGGAGGGCATCTTCCGCGAGTCAGAAAGCAAGATTATCAAAAGCTGCATCCGTCTGGCTGCCGTTAAGGCACGCGAGGTGATGACACCATCCATTGTGGTAGAATCTGCCAACGTGAACCTTACCATCAAGGAGTTCTACGAGCAGCAGACATGGAATTTCTCACGCATACCCGTCTACGACAAGAGTAAGGAATATATCATCGGCTACGTGCTGAAAGACATGGTGCTGAAGAAGTTGTCGGACGACAAATTTGAAACCAAACTCTCCGACCTCATGCGCCCGATACTTTCCTTCAACGAAGACGATTCGGTATATCAAATATGGGAGAAGATGCTGGAGAAGCGCGAACACATCTCCATCATCCTCGACGAATACGGATGCCTACGTGGCGTGGTCTCAATGGAAGACATCATAGAGACCATGACCGGCGTAGAGATTGTAGACGAAGATGACGTGGCTGTTGACATGCAAGCTTTCGCAAAAGAGAAGTCGCGTAAGATGTTGCAAAAAGGAAAACAGCAAGAATACATGCCACCAGCAAACATCCAACATTAAGAGCGCAAAGAGTTTGCTCATCTCAGATTGAATACATATCTTATGCAACATAAAACAAAAATAAAAACAAAAACAACCCAATTATGAACATAGGAGACAAAATACCCGAGATTCTTGGCATAGACCAAGACGGACGTGAAATCAAGGCAAGCGACTATCAAGGTCGCAAAATCGTACTTTACAGCTATCCCAAGGCAAACACCAGCGGATGCACAGCCGAGGCATGTTCCCTCCAGGCACACAAAGAAGAGTTGGCAGCTGCCGGCTACGACATAATAGGCGTCAGCAAGGACAAACCAACCCTGCAGAAGAAATTCGCCGACACTCAGGGACTGCAGTTCCCGCTCATCGCCGACACCGAGACAACACTCTTGCAGCAACTTGGTTGCTGGGGCGAAAAAGTAGCCTGCGGCAGAAAGACCATCGGCATCCTGCGCACAACATACCTCGTTGACGAAAATGGCATCATCCAGAAAATCTTCACACCCAAAGAGATAAAGACGAAGATTCACGCCGAACAGATCCTGCAATACATCAATAAAGAATAAAACTTTCGCAAGTTCAGAGATGTTTAAGGAGTTAAGGAGTTAAGCCAAATGCTTTTAATGCTGTAAATCAAGCAAAAACACTAATGGCTTAACTCTGTTGCTCCAGAATCTCGAACTTTTCAAGGGCTGTAAATCAAGCAAAAACACTAATGGCTTAACTCCTTAACTACTTAACTTCTTAACTACTTAACTTCTTAACTACTTAACTCCTTAACTACTTAACTCCTTAACTACTTAACTCCTTAACTTCTTAACTACTTCTTAACTCCTTCACCCCCTCCGCTTTGAAAGATTTGCCATCATCACCGCACTCAGACCCGCAGTCTCCGTACGCAAACGACTCCTGCCAAGCGATATCGACTCGTAGCCATGCTCCATGGCCAACCTCACCTCATCGATAGAGAAATCACCCTCCGGACCGACAAGCACCGTGACCGGCGTTTCCGCGTCCATCGCAGAAAGCTCGTCGAACAAATCCCGACGTGCCACCTCTTCATAACAATGAGCAATAAACTTACGACCCTCGCGCTCCCTCGCAACAAACTCCTTGAAGCCACACATCTCGTTCACCACAGGCTTACAAGCCTTGTGACTCTGCTTCATAGCCGAGACAACGATACGCTCCACCCTGTCCGTACGCAACGTCTTGCGCTCAGAGAACTTACAATCCAAGAAGCTAATCTCGTCGAAGCCAATCTCAGTTGCCTTCTCCGCCATCCATTCCATACGATCCATCATCTTCGTAGGCGCAATGGCAAGACTTATACGTCCACGCCACTCACGCTCATACGGCAGAGTCTCCAGAATGTTGTACAAGCAATGCTTGCCCGATGCCACACTAACCTCAGCATCAAACAATCCCCCCTCGCCGTCTACGAGCACCATACGGTCGCCACTTTGAAGGCGAAGCACCCTAACAGCGTGCTTCGCTTCCTCCTCCGGCAGTTCACCAACGCTCGCAGCATTGGGAACATAGAAATATCTGATTTCCTTCATGCCCTAAGCCTTAACCTCCTTCTTCGTTCTGAACATCACAAGGAACAGCAATGCCACAACAAGTGCATAACCAGCAAAAATGAACCAACAAGTCTGCCAATCGCCTAACAGATAACCACCCTCTGTCCAATGGCAATAGTGATTAATAACCTGACCAGCAAGCAACGTACCGACCGTTGCGCCCAAACCGTTAGTCATCAGCATGAACAAACCCTGCGCAGAAGCCTTCACATTCTCATCACACTCCGCGTTCACAAACAATCCGCCCGACACATTGAAGAAGTCGAACGCCACACCATAAACCACACACGACAACACGAAGAGCAGCACACCCGGCATCATCGGGTTACCCAAACCGAAGAAACCGAAGCGCAGCACCCAGGCGAACATCGCGATGAGCATAACCATCTTTATGCCATAACGACGCAGAAAGAATGGAATAAGAAGAATGCACAAAGCCTCTGCCACCTGACTGATCGAAACGAGCAGCGTAGCATTGTTGGCAGCGAAAGAGTCAGCCATCTCTGGTATGCCCTTAAAACTTGTAATAAACGGCGTTGCATAACCATTCGTCACCTGCAGCGACATTCCGAGCAAACCAGAGAAAATGAAGAACAAAGCCATACGCTTAGTCTTGAACAGCTTGAACGCGTTCAAGCCGAACGCCTCCGCAAGCGACTGCGCCTTCTTTGCCTGAAGCTTACACTGCGGCAGCGTCATACAATAAACAAAAAGCACAAAGCTCAACACACCCGAAACAAGAAACTGCAAATGAGTATATTGAAACTTATTAGCGTTATCAGCAAGTGTCAAACCAAACGAGCCACCATCTACGACAGCACAATTCACAAACCACATCGTAGCGATAAAACCAACAGTACCAAACACACGTATCGGCGGAAAATCCTTAACCGTATCAAGACCATGGTTGGTAAGAATAGCAAAAGCAGCTGTGTTAGACAACGCAAGCGTAGGCATATAGAAAGCCACACTCAACGTGTACAACGACATAAAGAGTGTCTTGTCTGGAGTCGCACTATTCATGCCCATCATAAACAGACCAACCATAAACACACCAGCAAGCAAATGGCAATAACCAAGCAAACGCTGAGGTTGTATAAGGCGGTCAGCCACAATACCCATTAAGGTAGGCATAAAAATCGAAACGATACCCTGTATCGCATAGAACCAAGAAATCTCGGCTCCCATACCTGCCTTTCCAAGATAATTACCCATAGAAGTGAGGTAAGCACCCCAAACTGCGAACTCCAAGAAGTTCATTAATGCCAAACGCACTTTAATATTCATAATTGTAATAGTATTTTGTTTTCTGATTATGAGGTTAACGACCCAATTCGTAGCCGTATATTTCGCAAAGGTACAATCTTTTTTAAAAATACGACAAGAATGAAGAATAAAATACGCACCACGCATAAGTTTTGCATATTTAGATTTGTGTGTATCGGCAAAAAATCGTACCTTTGCAGGGTTTTCGTAACCTTTGCGAAAACAGACATCAGTTTATTACGCGTAAGAAAGTTTAGGTATATAAGATGAGACAACTTAAAATTCAAAAAAGTATTACAAACCGTTCCAGTGAAGCACTTGACAAATATCTTGTCGAAATTGGTCGTGCTCCGCTGATAACCATTGATGAAGAGATTGAGCTTGCGCAAAAAATCAAAAAAGGAGGTCCGGAGGGCGAACGCGCTAAGGACAAACTTGTAACAGCCAATCTGCGATTTGTGGTATCTGTTGCCAAACAATACCAGCACCAAGGACTTACCCTTACCGACCTTATCGACGAAGGCAATATAGGTCTGATAAAAGCTGCTCAGAAGTTTGACGAGACTCGCGGTTTCAAATTCATCTCATACGCCGTATGGTGGATTCGTCAGAGCATACTTCAAGCCATTGCAGAACAGAGTCGCATCGTACGTCTGCCACTCAACCAAGTTGGTTCATTGAATAAAATCAACCACGAGATTAACAAATTTGAACAGGAAAACCAGCGACACCCATCTGTTTCAGAACTTTCTGAAGCTACAAACATAGACGAAGAGAAAATCGGTCAAAGCCTCATGGCAGATGGACACCACGTAAGTATCGACGCTCCTTTCCAAGATGGCGAAGACAACTGTATGCTCGACGTCATGCCGAGTGGCGAAGACAGCCGAACAGACCGTCAAGTCGACCACGAGTCAATGGCATTAGAACTCAACTCGGTGCTTAACAAAGTGCTCAAGGATCGCGAAATCACAATCATTCGCGAGTGCTTCGGCATCGGCTGCCACGAGAAAGGTCTTGAAGAGATTGGCGACCAGCTTGGTCTGACACGTGAACGTGTACGCCAAATTCGCGAGAAGAGCATTGCGAAACTCCGCGATAGCGGTAACGCAAAGATTTTGATGAAGTATTTAGGTTAGGCTAAATTTTAATTGTTCAGTAAGTGGCGAACAGTTAGCTTCCGAACTGATTGTCACTTATAAAAGTGCCCTCGAAAAAGCAACCGCTTTATTTCGGGGGCACTTGTCTATTCATTTCACGAGCAAAGCGAATTATCTTAGTGTGCAGAACGTGCAGACCACCAAAAACAATTTAGGCGGCAAGTCTCTTTATTATCAGAGACTTACCGCCTAACTCGTTAGTTACGAGGGCTTATCTTATTATTCCTCTACAGCAGCCTGCGCCGCTGCGAGACGTGCGATAGGCACACGGAATGGAGAGCATGAAGCGTAGTTCATACCAACCTTTGCGCAGAACTTAACTGATGAAGGCTCACCACCGTGCTCACCGCAAATACCGGTACGGAGGTTCGGACGAGTAGCGCGACCATTCTCAACAGCCATCTTGATAAGCTGACCAACACCTTCCTGATCAAGAACCTGGAACGGGTCAACCTTCAGAATCTTCTTCTCCATGTATGCAGGGAGGAATGAAGCAATATCGTCACGAGAATAACCGAAGGTCATCTGTGTCAAGTCGTTTGTACCGAATGAGAAGTACTGAGCCTCTTCTGCAATCTTACCTGCAGTAAGGGCAGCACGTGGAATCTCAATCATTGTACCAATCTCAAACTCTACCTCTACACCATACTCAACGAATACCTCCTTAGCAGTAGCAAGGATGATAGACTTCTGCTGCTTGAGTTCCTGAACTGTACCGATGAGTGGCACCATAATCTCAGGACGAGGGTTGAAGCCTTCCTTCTTCAACTGGCAAGCTGCACCGAGGATAGCACGAGTCTGCATTGCTGTAATCTCAGGGAATGTGATACCAAGACGGCAACCACGGTGACCGAGCATTGGGTTGTTCTCAGCCAAATAGTTTACGCGCTTCTTGATTTCCTCTACGCTTACGCCCATTTCCTTAGCCATTGTTTCCTGACCAGCCTCATCGTGCGGTACGAACTCATGGAGAGGTGGGTCAAGCAGACGAATATTTACGTGGCAGCCATCCATAGCCTTCAAAATGCCGTAGAAGTCAGCCTTCTGATATGGGAGAAGTTTAGCAAGAGCCTTCTCGCGACCCTCTACAGAGTCTGCCAAAATCATTTCACGCATAGCAACAATCTTCTGATCATCGAAGAACATGTGCTCTGTACGTGTTAAGCCGATACCCTTAGCACCGAATGTGCGAGCTACCTTTGCATCGTGTGGAGTATCTGCGTTGGTACGGATTTCCATCTTTGTGTACTTATCGCAGAGGTCCATGAGTTCCTTGAAGTCGCCTGAAAGTTCAGCTGCCTTGGTCTCAATCTGACCTGCATAAACCTGACCTGTTGTACCGTTCAAAGAGATGTAATCACCCTCCTTGTACACAACTCCTTCAATCTCTACGGTCTTAGTCTTGTAATCAACATTGATAGAGCCAGCACCTGAAACGCAGCATTTGCCCATACCACGGGCAACAACGGCAGCGTGAGAAGTCATACCGCCACGAGCAGTAAGGATACCCTCTGCTGCAGACATACCTGCGAGGTCCTCAGGAGATGTCTCGATGCGAACCATGATAACCTTCTTGCCATCCTCATGCCATACCTCAGCATCGTCAGCGTGGAATACGATCTGACCACAAGCTGCACCTGGAGAAGCAGGAAGACCCTGTGTAATAACCTTAGCTCTTGAGAGTGCCAACTTATCGAATACTGGATGCAAGAGTTCGTCGAGCTTCTGCGGCTCACAACGCAAGAGGGCTGTCTTCTCGTCAATCATACCTTCGTGGAGAAGATCCATCGCAATCTTAACCATAGCAGTACCAGTACGCTTACCATTACGTGTCTGGAGGAACCAAAGCTTACCCTCCTGAACGGTAAATTCCATGTCCTGCATATCGCGATAGTGCTTTTCGAGCTTATCCTGGAGTGAATCGAGTTCCTTGTAGAGCTCTGGCATTGCTTCCTCCATTGAAGGATAATTTGCTACGCGCTCTTCCTCTGAGATACCAGCACGCTCAGCCCAACGCTGTGAGCCAATCTTTGTAATCTGCTGCGGAGTACGAATACCTGCAACAACGTCCTCGCCCTGAGCATTAATCAGGTACTCACCGTTGAAGAGGTTCTCACCGTTACCTGCGTCGCGGCTGAAGCATACGCCTGTTGCAGATGTCTCGCCCATATTGCCGAACGCCATAGCCATAACAGAAACTGCTGTACCCCACTCGTCAGGAATTCCTTCCATCTTACGATAGAGAATAGCACGCTCGTTCATCCAGCTGCGGAACACAGCGCAGATAGCACCCCAAAGCTGCTCCTTCGGATCAGTTGGGAAGTCGCTACCAGTCTGCTCCTTGATAGCCTTTTTGAAGAGCTCAACGAGCTTCTTCAGCGACTCTACAGAGAGGTCCTTGTCAAGAACAACGCCCTGCTCCTCCTTCACCTTTTCAATAATAGCCTCGAACGGATCAATATCCTCTTTATTCTCTGGCTTCATGCCAAGAACAACGTCACCATACATCTGAACAAAACGGCGGTAGCTATCATATACGAAGTGTGGGTTGCCAGTCTTCTCAACCATACCCTCAGCAACCTCGTCGTTCAAACCAAGGTTGAGGATGGTATCCATCATACCCGGCATAGAAGCACGAGCACCTGAACGTACAGAAACCAACAGAGGATTCTTCGGGTCACCGAACTTGCAATTCATCAGTTCTTCAGTGTGAGCCACAGCTGCGTCAACCTCAGCAGTAAGCAGCTCAACAATCTTATCCTGACCTACCTTATAATATTCGTTACAGGTATCAGTTGTGATTGTAAAACCAGGAGGCACAGGAACACCGATGTGGTTCATCTCGGCAAGGTTTGCACCCTTACCACCGAGTACCTCACGCATTGAAGCATCACCTTCGGCTTGTCCATTACCGAAAGTATAAACTCTTTTTTCGCTCATAAATAGTAATTATATGTCTAAAACGTTAATATTTTTTCTTGATATTACATCATATCTTTCTGCCAAAGCAAGCGTTTGCATATCGTTTTCAATACGATTGAGAACGTTTGCATTATCTAACTGCAAAGATAATCTGTATTTCGCAAAACGCCAAAGTTTTTCAACTAAATTTGCTAACTCTATGTTGCATTTCATATTGTTCACGCAAACACATCAGTAGCAATTTGCTTTTTTATGCACGCAAATAGCCGTTGTAGCCCATTGTCGATATTTAATTATTTACAAAATGATATTTAAGCAAGCCTTCAAGCGGACTTTTTAATATTTTTCCCAATCGATAACCCTGGCTGTTTGCAGCCTGTTCCAATTGTTTGTGATATAGGTAAGCCACGCTACCCACAGCATTTATCACTGGTTCTGCATACGCATAGTTTTTAACATTATTAATTATAAAACTTTCAAAGTTCCAAACGACAAGTGCTTCCAACTTTTCATTACTAATGCGTGGCAATATAAACTTAGAAAGCGATGCAAGAAAACGGTTAGGTAAAGCAGAATGATACACATTGTTTATTATATCAGCTTGGCTTGTATGATACTCTTCAAAGAACTCGTCACGCAACTCTTGTGGCAGAGTGCCTTTCAATATACCATTAATAAAAGTGCGTCCCAGAACTGCACCACTACCCTCATCACCCAAGATATATCCTAACGCAGGTGTATGTTCTTTGATTTTATCACCATCAAAGTAGCACGAATTAGAGCCGGTTCCTAATATACATGCTATACCAGGATACGTACCACAAAGCGCACGTGCTGCTGCCAACAAATCGCTCTCAACATAAACCGAAACACTTTCACCAAGAGCCGAGTGCAACGCCTCTTCCACAATATGGCTATGCTCAGGTGTACAACCTGCTCCGTAAAAGAACACATTGTCCAAAGATGCCACATCTACAAATTGCTGCTTAGCGCAAGTAAGCATTTGATCCTGCACAACAGATACGATTTCATCGAATGATTGCACAATGGGATTTATTCCGTCTGTCTGCACCAATACATATGTATCGGAAGATTGCGCAAAGCACCAGTCTGTCTTGGTACTTCCGCTGTCTACAATCAACTTCATCTGAGAGCTAAATGTTGTGGGGTTAAGCAATAAACTTGAAATACATGAATGCTATAGCAGCTAACACTACAAGTGCTATTACAACTTTTATCATACAACTTGTAATTTTCTTAACTACCAGAAAGCCGACCACTGCAGCCAATATACATAAAAGATAATAAAAGAAATGATTTTCCATTTTTTTATTTATTTGTTTTATTTGTTCCAAAATGCAAAGTTAGTAATTTTAATTTGTATTTGAACACAACACATCCATTAATCATTTTTAGGTATTTGAAAAAATGTACGACATGAAGTTATTTCTTTTTCAATTTTTATGTGTACTTTTGTGCCCTTATAAGACATCGTATATTAATAACATTCACTTTCAAGAGGGATAATATCATCGAACAAATATTGAAACAATATGAAATTATCTGAATTAAAGACTGGCGAACGCGGAGTAATTGTGAAGGTCATGGGACACGGAGGCTTTCGCAAACGTATCGTCGAGATGGGATTTATCAAGGGAAAAGTAGTTGACGTGCTATTAAATGCGCCACTGCAAGACCCCGTAAAATACAAGATTCTGGGCTACGAAGTTTCTCTTCGTCGCTCTGAAGCAGACATGATAGAAGTGATTTCGGTAGAAGAAGCAGCCGAAATAGAAAAGAATAGACCCAAGATTTCAGAACCACTTGAGAAAGGAAGCGATAGCTTGAGCGACACACAGCTACGCGATGCCGCGATGAAAAAGCGTCGCACCATTAACGTAGCATTGGTTGGCAACCCGAATTGCGGAAAGACATCGTTGTTCAACTTCGCCTCTGGAGCTCACGAGCGAGTTGGCAATTATTCAGGAGTTACTGTTGACGCAAAGACGGGACACGCCTCTTTTGAGGGTTACGACTTCAATATAGTCGACTTGCCTGGAACATACTCGCTCTCAGCATATTCTCCAGAGGAGCTTTATGTGCGCAAAGAGATTATTGAGCACACGCCTGATGTTGTTATCAACGTGATTGATGCAAGCAACATTGAGCGCAATCTCTACCTCACAACCCAACTCATAGACATGCACTTACGCATGGTTTGTGCTCTAAATATGTTCGACGAAACAGAGAAGCGTGGCGACAATGTCGACTATGCGAAGCTCGGCGAACTCTTTGGCGTGCCAATGATTCCCACAACGTTCACCACTGGCAGAGGTGTCGAGTTGCTTTTCCACATTATTATTAATATGTACGAGGGCCTCGACTTCCTCGACGACAAAGGCAATCTCGACCCTGAAGTAGCTGAGGGCATACGACAGTGGCACGAGCAATACCGCAAATCGGAGAAGGAGGATGCAGAGCACGAAGAGGACTTTGCAAGCGGTGTAAAGCCCAAGCACAATGTGTTCCGTCATATCCACATCAACCATGGTCCATACGTAGAGGAAGGTATTGAGGCTATACAAGCCGTACTAAAACAGGAGAACGATTTGCGACATCGCTACTCCACTCGCTACCTCGCCATAAAACTCTTGGAGAAAGACAAGGAGACCGAGCATCTCATCGTTTCATCAACAAGCCGTGCAGAAGAGATATTCTCTGTACGCGACAAGGCTGTTGCTGATGTACAGAACTACACCCATGAAGACTGCGAAACGGTCATCATGGACGCGAAGTATGGCTTCATTCACGGTGCGTTGCAAGAGGCAGGCTACCAAACTGGCAACAAAAAGGACACCTACCAGCTGACACACCTCATAGACCAAATTATCACCAACAGATACGTTGGTTTCCCCATCTTCATCCTTATGATTTGGATAATGTTTGAAGCAACATTCTCCTTGGGTCAGTACCCTATGGGGTGGATTGAGAGTGGTGTTGAGTGGATTGGAACAACAATAGCCGGCACCATGCCAAGCGGTCCTCTAAAGGACATGCTTATCGACGGTGTCATCGGCGGTGTTGGCTCGGTGATTGTCTTCTTGCCACAAATCTTGATACTCTACTTCTTCATATCTTTCATGGAAGACAGTGGATACATGGCTCGTGCTGCTTTCATCATGGATAAACTGATGCACAAAATGGGGCTTCATGGCAAGTCGTTCATACCGCTCATCATGGGCTTTGGCTGCAATGTGCCAGCCGTAATGGCTACACGCACCATTGAAAGTCGCCGCTCACGACTCATAACCATGATGATACTTCCACTTATGAGTTGTTCTGCACGCTTCCCTATATATATAATGATTATAGGAACGATGTTTGCGCAGCAATATCGCTCCAGTGTGATGATGTCTCTCTACGTCGTAGGCATAATCATGGCTATACTCATGAGCCGTCTCTTCAGCAAGATGTTGTTCAAAGGTGAAGACACTCCGTTCGTTATGGAGCTTCCGCCTTATCGCTTCCCAACAGCGAAAGCTATCGGCAGACACACTTGGCAGAAAGGCAAAGAATATCTGAAGAAGATGGGTGGCATCATTCTGGTTGCAAGCATCATGGTGTGGGCTCTTGGCTACTTTCCACACAACGAAGAACTTTCGCGCGTAGAGCAGCAGGAGCAGAGCTACATCGGACGCATCGGTCGCGCTATAGAACCCGTTTTCCGCCCACAAGGCTTCGACTGGAAGCTTGATGTAGGTCTTATCTCAGGCATCGGTGCAAAGGAGATTGTAGCCTCTTCCATGGGAATTCTCTACCACAACGACGATGTGGTAGAGGAAGGAAGCGAAGAGTCTTATTCTAATCTGCGCAAGCAGATGGTAGCCGACGGCATTACTCCGCTCTCATCATATTGCTTCTTGCTGTTTGTTCTGCTCTACTTCCCTTGCATCGCAACCATTGCTGCAATAAAAGGCGAAACTGGTTCATGGAAGTGGGCATCATTCGCAGCTGTTTACACAACAGCATTAGCATGGATTGTATCGGCTGTGGTCTATCAAATAGGAACTATGTTGGGGCTATAAAAAACAATGGAAATAACACTTCCAATATAAGACAAATATTGTAAAATGATATTAAAAGCACCACACAAAGTACGTCCGTTTACTTAAATTATATTATTTTCAATGTGTTATTTTAGAACAACACTTGTCTATATTATAAATTCAGACTATCTTTGCAACGTGTTTTTCATGGTATTAGATTATTAAGGTTAAGAAAGCATAGGTTGTCGTGAGACAATCTATGTTTTTTGTTTTATATCCAAATGAAATATTCTTGATAATACAACTCGAAAAATAGTGAAGCGGACTAAATCACTTTTTAATCCGCTTTATAAGTTTACCATTAAACTCTACAATAGATTCTACCATATAGCTTATTGATGTCTCTGGCATAGCAAGAACAGAGAAAAAATGTAAACCTTCCGCATCAATACGATCAAAATACAAATCGCTATAAACTGCTTGTTTTAGGAACTGTTCTGGCACCTCATTGACGAACGCCTCCTTACGCATATCGGCAGAGAATAAGCGTTTATTTCCATTAAACACCGTTAGGTTAACAATATTGTCATAATACACATTGTCCACCTCTACTCCGTCATCATTAACAGATGGCTTCACCACCTTATACGTTGTTGGATTAATCTGTATGTAGCAATGATACTTCTCATCGTTGAAGAAGACAACACTATCGCGCTTCACCACTTTCTTTTGATTAATATTCTGCACCGCCTTTGGCACGAAAGCATCCATGTACGACGCGTCGTTAGTCTTGTAAAGCTTCACAGTCTCACCACTTTGGTTCTTAAACTCGAACACATTTGGTGTCTGCTTCATTATCTTATACTTCGTAGTCTTGCCTCCTATGAGCACAAACGAGTGGTTCTCGATGCGGAAATACGTAGGTACACTGGTCGAATCGGGGAAATAAATAGAGTCGCCCTTCACACGAAAAGCCACATCTTCCCCATCCTCATCAAGCCATATTCCTTGCAAATCATGCTTTGCTGTTAAATCCTCTGTCGGCTCTACCGCCTTATTCTGACGATTTCCACACGCACTTACCTTGAGGACAAGCAGCAGAACAAATAAAGTTTTTGCTATATTTTTATACATAATTATTACACGTTACTCAATGCTGATTTCACAGCCATAACACTTGCAAAGTTAGCATATTTCGCAAGAAAACCAAAACAATAAGCATATTTTAATCTTTTCCACTCACTTTTTATTCATTTATATCAAAGTTATAATTAAAAATTCGTAAATTTGCAGATATGAGATATTTGGAGAAACATATAGCAAGGTTACTGTTGAACAATGATTGTGTCATTGTTCCGGGCTTTGGTGGATTTATGGCTCACAATATTCCTGCCAAATACGACGAAGAGAACTGCATTTTTATTCCTCCGATGCGCATTGTTGGCTTCAATCCACAGCTGACTATGAACGACTCGCTCTTAGCCCAGGAATATGTCAACACATACGACATCAGTTTCCCTGAAGCACTTAAACAGATAGCAACAGACGTTGAAAGTCTCAAACGTCACATCGAAGAAGAGCACATATACGAGCTATTAAGAATCGGTAAATTTGTCTTCAACGGCTCCACATTAGAGTTCATCCCCGAAGAGACCGGCGTTATCACTCCTGCGCTCTACGGACTTGACGCTATCAATATACGCCCAGTGGCAAATGCTATTGAGGAAAAAGCCATAGCTACAGCAAAAGTAAGCGAAACTATCGAGCAGACCGAAACGGAAGAGGACGTGGCAGACGAAACACTATCTGTACACATTCCGTTGCGCTACATCAAACATGTGGCTGCAGCTTGCATTGCCATCATCTTCATGCTCACAATGCCTGCCAAGTTGGGCGATTCGAGCAAGCCCAACATCAACCAAAGTGCTATAAACGCAAACTGGTTCTACGAGATTATGCCAAAAGACATAACCAGTGGCACGCCCGATAAACTGAACGATACGACAGCAACCGAAGCGGCAGAAGAAAGTACAACAAATACTAAAGCGAACACAGCAAACAACGCTGAGAACAAAGAAGTTGCAACAATAATCAACAACACCAACGAGCAAACATCAGAGCGATACTTCAGCATTGTGCTTGCAAGCCGTGTAGCAAAAAAGAACGCAGAGGAGTATGTAAGCAAACTTCATCGTAAAGGCATGAAAGAAGCTCGTGTCTATATCGGTGCCAATGGCCACGTAAAGGTGATATATCGCAAGTTCAGCACTCGCGAAGAGGCAAACAAAGCAAAGAACATGCTGACAGACAACATCGAATTTGAAGGATCTTGGATAACAAAAATAAAATAAATGAAAAGAGTAAGATGCCCAAAATGTGATAACTTCATCACATTCGACGAGAAGAAATACACCGAAGGACAGTCGTTAGTATTCCAATGCCCCGACTGTGGCAAGCAATTCGGCATACGCATTGGTGTTTCAAAACTGCGCAACACGCAGAAAGAGGATATTCCTGAAGAAAATGCAGAAGGAAGCGAGTGTGGCTATATCACCGTTATCGAAAACGTATTCCATTACAAGCAGGTCATTCCGCTACACATGGGTGTGAACGTCATCGGACGCTACATGAAGAATAGCGGTGTAAACTGCGCTATCGAGACAAACGACCCGAGCATCGACATCAACCATTGTTCTATCACAGTAAGCCGCGACAAAAAGGGCAACTTGAAGTATGTGCTTAAGGACGGACCGAGCTACACTGGTACCTTCGTCGACAACGTTATTCTTGGCGACCGCGAGCAACGCGTTATCGAGGACGGCACATTGTTCACAATTGGTGCTACGAGTGTCATTCTGCACACAGACAACATCAACGACACAACGCAAGAATAGACAACATTACATCCACAAAATTACGCTGTGAGTTTGCCACGCTACGGCAACATTGTTGTCGCGCTACGGCAATAAAGTTTCGGTAGCACAACAACAATGTTGCCGTAGCGTGGCAAACTCGCAGCTATAATTTATTGACAATTTCCTTGCCCATTTGCATTACGTAGGTAAGGTTTATATCCTTGTCGTAGACAACGATATCGGCATCCTTACCCTCCTCTATTGAGCCTTTGCGGTCGAACACGCCCATAATCTTTGCAGGTGTTTCGCTTGCCATACGGAACACATCTATCATCGGTATTTCTGCCTTTTGTATACATGTGCGGATGAGCACATCCATAGTGGCAATGGAGCCGGCAAGCACCGAGCGGTCGGCGAGTTTACACACACCGTCTTCCATAATCACACGAGCCTCCGGAGACACATCACCTTCGCTTGCTGCATAAGCCAAAGAGTCGGTGATGAGGGCTGTTCTTTCTACGCCTTTTATCTTATATACAATCTTAAGCATCACTGGTGGCACGTGTATACCATCGGCAATCACCTCTACCGTCATATCCTGCAGCGCATAAACACTCTCCACGGTGCCAGGCACCTTGAACTCGTGCTCCTTGTACACTACGGGCATTGCGTTGTAGAAGTGCGAGGCATGTGTCATTCCGGCATCATGCGCCTTCACCACATCCTCATAGGTAGCACGTGTGCAGGTGAGAGCAGAAAGCACACCATGCTTGCGTAGCTCTTTGATAAATCTAACCGAGCCAGGCAGCTCTGGTGCCTCATCCCAACGTTTGATGCACTTATACTTTTTGAGCAGCGTCTCATATTCATATATAATAGGTGCCTTTATCAACACTGGGTTTTGTGCACCAGCTTGCTTTCTATTGATATACGAACCTTCGATGTGCAATCCAAGCACAGGACTGTCTTTCTCCGCCATGAGTTTCTGACACACGTTGCAGGCAGCCTCAATGGTAGGTATTGTCGACGACGATAATGTTGGGTATATTGCGGTGGTGCCATGCTTCAGATGGGCATTGACACCTGCACGAAAAGCATCCTGCGTGGCTTCAATGAAGTCGCGACCGCCTCCGCCATGAGCGTGCATATCAATGCCGCCTGGGACGATATAGCCTCCTTGGGCATCGATGATTTCAGCTCCCACAACATGCAAGTTGATGTTTGAGACGGCTCTGATTTTGTTGCCATCCGTCACAATGGAGCCGCCATCAAGCCATCCTTTAGGTGTTAGGATGCGACCATTGACAAATTGTTTCAACATATTATTTCTTTTTAGAGTTCGTTCGTCACCTCGTTACCCATCTGCATTACGTAGGTGAGTTTAAGGTCTTTGTCGAACATCATGATATCTGCGTCCTTACCGTCCTCGAGCGAGCCCTTACGATCGAACACGCCCATAATCTTTGCAGGAGTCTCGCTCGCCATACGACATGCGTCCTCCATCGGTATGTTTGCCATCTGCACACACGTGCGGATGAGACGATCCATTGTGGCGATAGAACCAGCGAGGGCTGAGTGGTCGGCAAGCTTGCACACGCCGTCTTCAAGTATCACGCGTGGGTCGAACGCCACGCCCTCGTCGCTTGCGGCACATGCTAACGAGTCGGTGATGAGGGCAGTTTTCTCTACGCCCTTTATCTGATAAACCACGCGGAGCATCACTGGGGGCACATGTATGCCGTCGGCAATCACCTCTACGGTCATATCCGGAAGGGCGTACACGCTCTCCACGGTGCCCGGCACCTTGAACTCGTGTTCCTTATATACCACTGGCATTGCGTTGTAGAAGTGTGTAGCGTGCATCATGCCAGCCTTGTGTCCGGCTACAACATCTGCGTATGTGGCGCGTGTGTGACCGATAGATGCCACTACGCCGTGCTTACGACACGACTGTATGAACTCCACAGAACCTGGCAGCTCCGGAGCTTCGTCCCAACGCTTGATACATGGATACTTGTCGAGCAATGGTTCGTACTCTTCCGCCACCGGTGGCTTTATCCATTCGGGTATCTGTGCGCCTGCCTGCTTCGGGTTGAAGTATGGACCTTCGAGGTGGAGTCCGAGTACGGGGCTATTCTCTTCTTCCATGAGTTTCTGACAGGTCTCACAAGCTGCCTCAATCATTGGCACGGTAGAAGACGAGAGGGTTGGGAATATAGAGGTTGTGCCGTGCTTCATGTGTGCTTTTATGGCTACACGGAACGCCTCCTCTGTGCCCTCCATGAAGTCGCGTCCGCCTCCTCCATGCACGTGCAACTCTACTCCGCCTGGTACTACATAGCAGCCTTTGGCGTCAATAATCTGAGCGTTAACGATGTGCAAATCACTGTTCGATACGGCTAAAATCTTATTACCGTCAATGATTACAGAGCCGCCTTCAAGCCATCCTTGTGGAGTAAGAACGCGACCATTAATTATTTGTTTTAACATAACTGAATGATTAGTTTTGGGACTATTGAGCAGCACATCCTGCTTGTGCAGATTGTGTGTGCAAAGTTCCGTCGTCCATTAGTAGGTTTTTTCACAAGCAAAGGTACATATTATTTTTTATTGCAGCCAACAAAATAACAAAAAGAATTATTAACTTTGTAACAAAATCACAAAAATACAACAAATGATAACAGGCGAGATAAAAAACAAAATCGACCAGATATGGGACACGTTCTTTGTAGCTGGCATCACTAACCCCATCACCGTTTTGGAGCAGATGACGTACATCTTTTTTATGAAGATGCTCGACGACAAGCAGTTGCAAGAGGAGGAGAACGCACGCGACTGGGACTGTGAGGTAGAGAACCCCACCTTCCTCAACGGACAGCTGTGGGTAAATCCGGAGGCTGTGAGCGACGAGGAGCGAGCAGGTGTACCCTACGAAAATCTGCGCTGGCATGTGTTCAAGAACTTCGGTGCCGACAATATGTTCAAGGTGGTTCGTCAGAGCGTGTTCGAGTTTATCAAGCACATCGGCACTGGCGAGGAGTCTGCCTATAGCCGCTACATGAAGTCGGCAATCTTCCTCATCCCCAACGCCCGCACCCTTGCCAAGGTGGTGGACGGTGTCGACTCGCTCGATATGAACAACCGCGATGCCATGGGCGATGTCTACGAGTACATCTTGGGCAAGATGGCAGCCAGCGGCACCAACGGACAGTTTCGCACACCTCGCCACATCATACGCATGATTGTGGAGCTGATGGAGCCTACCCCACAAGACTACATCTGCGACCCTGCGATGGGTTCGGCAGGCTTCCTCGTAGAAGCAGTGAAGTACATCAAGGAGAAGCACGCAACGGCGATGTACGTAAGCGAGGATGTGCAGCACATGAAGACATCCATGATTAATGGTTACGATACCGACCAAACCATGCTTCGCATCGGTGCCATGAACCTCCTGCTGCACGACATAACCGCTCCCGAACTGGCTTGGCGCGACTCGCTTTCTGAGCAGAACGAGGACCAGAGCTGCTACACGCTCGTCATGGCGAACCCTCCCTTTGCAGGCAGTCTTGACAAAGGCAACGTGAACAAGCGCATCCTCAGCTACGCCAACACCAGCAAGACCGAGCTGCTGTTCCTTGCGCAGTTTGTGCGCTCGTTGGAGATAGGCGGACGTTGCGCCAGCATCGTGCCCGACGGCGTGCTCTTCGGCACCAGCAAGGCGCACGTGGCTATACGCAAGGAGATTGTAGACAATCAGCAGTTGCGTGCCGTCATCTCCATGCCAAGCGGTGTGTTCAAGCCCTACGCCGGCGTGTCGACGGCTGTGCTCATCTTCGCTAAGACCAACTGCGGAGGCACCGACCGCGTATGGTTCTACGACATGCGAGCCGATGGTTTCTCGCTCGACGACAAGCGTGCAGCCATCAACGACAACGACATACCCGACATCGTCAAACGCTTCCACAACCTCGCTGCCGAGGAGCAGCGCACACGCAAGGAGCAGAGCTTCTTTGTGCCCGTCGACGAAATCCGTCAGAACGACTACGACCTCTCCATCAACAAATACAAGGAGATAGAGCGCGAGCGTGTGGAGTACGAACCGGTGAAGGACATACTCGCACGATTGGAGCAGAACGAAGCGGAATACGCTAAGGGGTATGAAGAGCTGAGAAGCATGTTGGAGGAGTAAGAAAGACGGTAATGGGAAAGTCAGGACAGTTATATTTTGATTTTGATACGTATTTGCGACAGGGCGAACCGTCGCAAAGAGAGAAAGCCATAGTATGGGGTACAGCCATCGGCCTGCAAAAGGTGGATGGCTTGGAGACTTCTGCCTATCTGCAACAGACGGCATTAAAAAATATTGAGGGCGAAATAACGATTGACGAGGCTAAAGAGCTTGTCAACGCCTATTACATTAGTCGCCAGGCACACAACGAGGACAACGAAGACAAGGAGGAGGCAGATCGTGTGGCAGCCAACATTGCAAAACTGCTGAGTTCAAACACACTTGCCTTCAGCTTCTTTGGCTATACCCAGGTGCATCGCAACATATTTGAGGGCGTATTCAAACACGCAGGACAGATACGCGATTACGACATCACCAAACGCGAATGGGTGCTAAGAGGCGACACCGTAAACTATGTGTATGCCGCCGACCTTCAGCGTGCCGTAGAATACGACTTGGAACAGGAGCGCATGTTCGATTATGGCGGTCTGTCGTCTGACGAGATAATACGCCACGTAAGCCGTTTCACAGCCAATCTGTGGCAGATACATGCGTTCTGCGAGGGCAACACACGCACCACGGCAGTATTCGTAATTCAGTATCTGCGCTCTATGGGTTTCTCTGTAAACAACGAAATATTTGCCCGCCATTCATGGTATTTCCGCAATGCCATGGTGCGCTACGTATACAAGAACAACGAGGGCGTTATGCCCGAACCTAAATACCTGGAACGTTTCTTCCGCAACATGCTTCTTGGCGAGCAATGGGACCTTCGCAACAGATAT
>ERZ773260.2431-NODE-2431-length-20517-cov-55.639380_pt1 | contig 20517 bp, 18 predicted proteins | sample MGYA00511387_ERZ773260 | MGnify/ENA primary metagenome ERZ773260 (study PRJEB29015, sample SAMEA2737745) | human gut metagenome | biome: human gut; feature: human-associated habitat; material: faeces | place: China | collected 2012 ... | reverse complement strand
GGACACCACGCCGCAGTCGTGGGGCGCGGCGGCCTGAACGCCGATGATGAAGTCCAGCCTCTGCACATACGGGGCCATGGCCTCCGGCAGCTCCACCGCCCCCAGGTTTGACAGGCACAGGCAGGACTTCCGCTCGCCCACGGCGTTAAACACCGCCTTCATGGCGATGTTCTTGATGAACAGGGGCATCACCTTCAGCACCGGGGACTTCTCGCTGGCCACATTGGCGGCGAACTTGGAGCGCAGGGTGTGGGTGTTGTTCTCCAGGCCCATCCGGTGGTGCACGGCGGCGCAGATCTCGGAGAAGGTATAGTCCCCGGTGCGGGGGTCGATCTCCGGGGTGATATACGAGGCAAAGTTCCGCAGGCTGCGGCTGGGGAACAGGGTCCGCAGGTTCACCGGCAGCAGCACCTTCACCGGCTTGCGGCGGCTGCGCCGGGGCACCTTCTCCGCCTGCAGGTCGGCGATGGCCTGCATCATGGCGGCGCACAGCAGCTCCGTCACGGACACCCCGTATTTCCTTGCGCACACCCGCACCCGGTCCACCGGCACCATCATGGTCACCAGGTTCTTATACCCGTCCTTTTCCGGGGTGCCGCTGAGGTGATAGGCGGTGCTCTCCGCCCGGCTGGCGGTAACGTCCCCGGCATAGCGCAGGAAGCTGTCCTCCAGCTCCTGGGGGCTTGGCTCCTCCAGCCGGCCCAGAACGCCCTTTTCCGCCGGAACGGTGATGCCGTACTTCTGGCACAGATACTCCGCCACCAGGGTTTTCAGGAAGATCAGCCCCCCGGTGCCGTCGGTGACGGCGTGGAAAAACTCCACTGCCACCCGGTTGTGATACACCAGCACCCGGAAGGCGCAGCGCCGCACCTGGCCGAAGGGAACGTGGGCCAGGGGGCAGCTCTTTTCCGGCTGGATTTCCGGGGCCTGGGGGATCTCCTCCAGATAGTACCAGAACACCCCCCGCCTCAGCCGCACGGCCATGGACGGGAACCGCCGCACCGTCACGTCCAGAGCCGCCCGCAGCACGGGCACGTCGATGGGCTCCGTCAGGGTGGCGGACAGGCGGAAGAAGTTGTTCCAGTTCCGGCGCTTGGCGGCGGGATAGATCTTGGCGGCGTTGTCCAGCCGCATCCACCGCAGGCTCCGGGCCGGGGACAGGGTCCGGTCCAGGAAGTGGTTGATGGCCTCAAAATCCTGCTCCATATTCTCGTTCAGGCAGTACAGCACATAGGCGTGCCACCGCTCCGGGGCGATGTGCAGCCTGCTGCGGCACCCGGCGGCCAGGAGCTTTTCGTGCAGGGCCCGGGTGTCGTCCAGCATCACCTCGTCCCCGCCCACAAACAGCAGCGACGGCGGCAGGCCCGTCAGGTCGCCGAACAGCGGCGAGCACAGGGGGTCCGCAGGGTTCTCCGTATAGCACTTGGCGTAAAATTGCAGCAGCTCCGGAGTCATGGAGGGGTCCTTCTCCCGGTTCTCCCGATAGGAGTCCCCGGAACCGGTCAGGTCCGTCCACGGGGAGATGCCGATCAGGCCGCAGGGCAGCTCCATGCCCAGCTCCTTCAGCTTCAGGCACAGGCAGTAGATCAGCCCGCCTCCGGCGGACTCCCCGGCCAGCATGACCTGCCCCGGCTCATAGCCCTTCTGCAGCAGGTATTGATAGCTCTCCAGCGCGTCGTCCAGGGCCGCCGGATACGGATGCTCCGGGGCCAGGCGATAGGCCGGGCAGAACACCCGCACGCCGCACTCCGAGGCCAGGGCGGCGGCAAAGCCCTTGGCGTATTCCAGACTGCCGCAGGTATAGCCCCCGCCGTGGAGATACAGGATCACCCCGGTGCGGCGCTGGTCCTTGGGCATGACCCACGCCCCCTGAAAATGCTCAAAATCGTGGTCCCGCACCAGCACCTCCCGCCGGTGCAGGGCGGTCATCAGCTCGCCCAGCTTGTCCTGGCCCTTCCGGGTGGCCTCCAGAGACAGGCCCGCCACAAAGGGCTTGAAAAAAGACAGCTGCGAGCGAACCAGCTTTGCGTGCAGCTCCATGCAATGTCGTTCCTTTCCTGAAAATCTTCTGAACCCTTTTATTATACCAGTTATCCCGCGTCTTCACAAGGCGTGAAGGCCGCAATTTTTTTCCGTTGCGTTTTCCCGCCGGAGACGCTACAATAGCCTGGGCGGAACATCCGCCGGATTTTCAATTGCGTTTGTGGAGGGATTTTCATGCACAAATATGCCTTGGTGGTCATCGACATGCAGCGGGGCTTTCTGGACCCGTCCAGTCCCCTGTATATCGCCGGGGCGGCGGACACGGTGCCCGCCTGCGCCCAGGCCATCGACTGCTGCCATCGGGCCGGGGTGCCGGTGGTGTTCGCCGTGCGGCACTATCGGGCGGACGGGTCCGATGTGGAGCGGGCCCGATATGACGTGTGGGCCAAAGGCGGGAAGCCCCTGTCCGAGATGTGCCCGGCGTCCATGTCCGACGCCTGGCCGGAGGAGTTCCGCCGGGCCCCGGCGGACTACGTCATCGTGAAGCCCCGGTTTTCCGCCTTTTTCCACACGGAGCTGGACCTGATCCTTCGCCGGCTGGGGGTGGACACGGTGCTGCTGGCCGGGACCACCACCCCCAACTGCATCCGCTCCACCTTCTACGACGCCCTGTCCCTGGACTATGACGCCGTGGTGCTGTCGGACTGCACCTCCTCTGTGACCCCCGCCGTGCAGCAGGCCAACCTGGCGGATATGCAGCGGGTGGGCGGCCACATTATGACGGCGGCGGACCTGGAGCAGCTGCTGGGCTGACCCGCGCACCAACTTATCCGCCGCCTGCGGGCGGCAAACTCTGCGAGGCTTTTTGACAAGCTGAGGAATCCATCCGGCCCAGGCCGGAGGGGTTCCTGTTTCCGCAGGGGCGGACAAATCTGTCCGCCCCTCTTTTTATATCGTGTACACAAACGGGTCCCCGGGGTTTTTCAGCACCGGGGCCGGGGTGGCGGCGGCCACCCGGGTGCCGCTGCGGACGGACCGGGTCAAAAACACGTTGCCCCCCACCACGGAGCCGTCGCCGATATCCGTCTCACCTCCCAGAATGGACGCGCCGGAATAGATGGTCACGTCGTCCCCCACGGTGGGATGGCGCTTGCCGGGCAGAGACCCGTGGCCGCCCCGGGGCGACATGGCCCCCAGGGTCACCCCCTGATACAGCTTCACGTTCCGGCCGATCACCGTGGTCTCGCCCACCACGATGCCGGTGCCGTGATCGATAAAGAAGTGGGGCCCGATGGACGCGCCGGGGTGGATATCGATGCCCGTGCGGCTGTGGGCATATTCGGCCATGATCCGGGGGATCATGGGCACCCGCTGGCAGTACAGCAGGTGGGCGATGCGGTAAACGAAGATGGCGAACAGCCCCGGATAGGCGAAGATGATCTCCTCCCGGGAGGCGGCGGCGGGGTCGGACTCAAAGGTGGCGTCCAGGTCCTCCAGCAGCAGCTTCTGCACCTGGGGCAGGCGGCGGGCAAATTCCCGGGCGATCTCCTCCGCCCGGCCCACCTGGTCCTCCGGCAGGGCCAGCTTCAGCTGCTCGGTGAGCTTTTCACAGATGCGCTCCAGCAGCAGGGCGGCGTAGTTCTCCGGGGCCAGTGACATCAGCGCCGGGTCCCCGAAATAGGCGGGAAACAGCAGGCGGCGGACCTCCTTCACCAGCTCGATGACCGCCCGGCGGTCCGGCAGGCGCAGGCCGCTACCATACAGGGGGGTGGCGCTTTCCGTCAGGGTGCGGCCTATGGCCGCGGCGGCTTCTTGGATGTGTTGGGGATACATAAGCAGGCTTCCTTTCCGTGTGTGGAAAAATCAAAGCGGCAGAGAATGCGTCATACATCCTCTGCCGCTGCTTTTACGCGCTTTTCCCGGGCGCGTCAGGCCCGGGCCTTCTGGGCAAACCATGCATGACCGTTCCGGGCATGACAACAACAGACCATGGTACAAATGGCCCGGCAGCTGTTCATGGAAACGTTGCGGTTCATGGCGTTTGCTCCTTTTGGAATCTGGCCCTATTATATGCTCCCCACGCCCCCGCGTCCATTGTCATTTTGGACAAAATGCGCTTTTTATTCTCCCCGCACACGGCGGTACAGGGTCCCGCAGGCAGGCTGCACCCCCTTGACGGCGAACAGCTCCTCCACGGTGACGAACCGCACCCCCCGAGGCTGCAATCGGTCCACGATCTCCAGGGCCGCCGTGACGCTGGTGGGATAGCAGTCGTGGAGCAGGAGGATATCCCCGTCTCCGGCCTGCCGCAGCACGATGTCCAGGATGCTGTCCACGTTCCGGCTTTTCCAGTCCTCCGTGTCCACGGACCAGCAGATGGCCGGAGTCCCCAGGGCCCGCAGCTCCTCCTGCGATATGAAGCCGTAAGGGGGCCGCAGCCAGTAGCTTCCCGGCCCCAGCACCCGTTCCAGGGCCCGGCTGCATTTGTCCAGGTCCGCCAGGGCCTGGGCGGCGGACAGGTCCGTCAGGTCCCCGTGGCCGAAGGAGTGATTGCCGATCTGGTGGCCCTCCTGCCGGATGCGCCGGACCAGGTCCTCCCGGCCTTCGATCCGACTGCCCACCAGAAAGAACGTGGCCCGGACGCCCCGCCGGGAAAGGCCCTCCAACAGCCGGGGGGTGTTGGACGGGGAGGGGCCGTCGTCAAAGGTCAGGGCCATGTACACCGGCTCCGCCGCCGGTTCCGCCGCCGGGCCTGCCGGTTCCGCCGGGGTGCAGCCCGTCAGCACCAGCAGCAGGGCCAGAACTATCCCCGCCCGTCGCCTCATACCGGCCCCTCCAGGGCCACCGCCTGCATCCCCAGCTCCCGGTGCCGCTGCCACACCGTCTCCCGGGGCCAGGCCGCCATGCCCCGGTCCTTCCAGGGGTCGCAGCAGATATAGTGCTCCCGGTCATACCCCGCCAGCACCACGCAGTGCTCGTTGGAGATCCACATGAAGGGCTCGCCTCCCGGCTCCAGACGGTACCAGGGTCCGTTGACGGTGGGGCGCAGGTCGATGCTGACCCACAGCAGCACCGGCAGGTCCCGGTCGATGTATCGGCGGCATAGATAGCCCAGCTCCGCGCCGGTCTCGTTTTTGACCCGGTATGTCCCGGCTCCGTCCCGGGACTTAGCCGCCAGGAACCGGGACAATCCGGTCTGTACCGCGCTGGCCCAGCAGCCCAGGGCCTCCGGGTCGTGGGGGTCCCCCACAAAGGCCCGGCGGGGGTCCGGCCCGTGGCGGACACCGTTCTCGTCCCGGTAAAACCGGCCCCGGGGCAGCCAGTCCCGGGCGAACTCCTCCGCCGTCACGGAGAAGCCCAGGTATTGCAGCACCATGGCGGCGCTGACGCTTTCGCAGCCGGTGGGCAGGTCCTGCCCCTGGCCGATAAAGGGCACCGGAAGCCGCTTCATATCGCCGCCGCCCCTGCCCGCCGCCGGGAAAGCCGGTTCAGCAGGAACACCTGCCCCGTTACCAGCGCAGCCCCGATGGCCAGGGGCACCCAGGGATTTCCCAGCGCCGGGGCCAGCAGATAGCACACCGTGCAGTCGGCGGCAACCGCCAGGCCATACCACAGCTGGGTGTTCACATGGGCCATGTGGTCGCAGCCGGCTCCGGTGGAGCTCATGATGGAGGTGTCGGAGATGGGGGAGCAGTGGTCCCCCATGACGGCCCCGGCGCACACCGCCGCCACCGCCATGGGCAGCAGCGGACTTCCGGCAAACACCGGCACCGCCACGGGAATGAGAATGCCCATGGTGCCCCAGCTGGTGCCGGTGGCAAAGGCCAGCACCCCGCCCACCAGAAACAGGGCCAGGGGGAACAGGGCCGTCAGGGTCTCCCGGCCGTCAAACAGCTCCCGGACAAAGGCCGCCGTGTCCAGCCGGGCGGCAAAGGACTTCAGCCCCCAGGCGAAGGTCAGCACCAGCAGCGCCGGGGTGATGAGCTTGAATCCATCCAGAAAGCCCTCCACAAACCCGGAAAAGCTCATAACCCCCCGGGGGATATACAGCAGGGCCATCACCAGCAGGGTGACGGAGCAGCCGAAGCACAGGGCCATGGGGGCGTCGGTGTTGGCAAAGACGTTGGAGGCCGTCAGGGCCAGGCCCGCCTCCCGGCAGCTGCGGCGGCCCAGCACCGCCATGCCCCACACCACCGCGACGATCAGGCACGCCGTGGGCAGCAGCAGGTCCACCGCCCGGCCCCGGGGACGGTCCCGGCCCTCCGGCGCAGTCTCGGGCCGGGGCGGCTCCTGCCGGAGGGCCAGCTGCTCCCGGCGGTACATGGGGCCGAAATCCCGGCCCGTCAGGGCCACCAGAAACACCAGCCACAGCATCAGCAGGGCGTAGAAATTATACGGTATGGCCTGAATAAACAGGGCGAAGCCGTTGACATGGCTGTAATCCGCCGGGATGTACGACGACACGGCGGCGGCCCAGGAGCTGATGGGGGCCAGGATGCACACCGGGGCGGCGGTGGCGTCGATGATAAAGGACAGCTTCTCCCGGGAGACCCGGCAGCGGTCGGTGATGGGCTGCATGATGGCCCCCACCGTCAGGCAGTTGAAATAGTCGTCCAGGAAGATCAGGCAGCCCAGGCCCGCCGTGGCCGTTACCGCCCCCCGGCGGGACCGCACCCGGCGGGAGGCCCACTCCCCGAAGGCCCGGGAGCCGCCGGACCGGGCAAACAGCACCACAATGGCCCCCAGCAGCACGTCAAAGAAGAAGATCTTCAGGTCGATGCCCTCCATCAGGGTCAGGAACAGGGTCTCAAAGCTGCGCCAGGGGGCAAAGCCCTCCGTCAGCAGTGCTCCCACCACGCACCCGGCCAGCAGGGAGGAATACACCTCCTTGGTGGCAAAGGCCAGCACAATGGCCACCGCCGGAGGCAGCAGCGCCCAGCCGGTGGCCGCAAAAGAGGCCGGGCCGCCGCGATCGGCAAAGGAGACGGCGCACAGCAGCACCAGCGCCGCCGCCAGCACCGCCCCCCGCCTGCGGAAGGTTCGTTTCATGGTCAATATCCTCACTTTCCCCATAAGTCGGCGCCCCGGCGGGGCAGGCCGCTTACTATGAGTGTATGCGGGAGTATGACAGGGATATTTCCGGGGCATGCACCGTCCGTCCCCCAGGTGCATTTGACTTTTTACATAAATTTTCCTGGCGTTTCTTGTAAAAATCGTTGGTTTTTTGGAAGCCTATTGACACGGCCCGGTAAAGTTCATATAATCATTTATAGATTTGTCGGACATAGAACAAATGACAAAGTTTGAACAATCTTGGAGGGAACCGTAATATGAAGCACGGAAGATCAATTGTCGCTGCGCTGTTGGGAACTGCCCTGCTCATCGGCAGTCTGTCCGGCTGCGGCAGCACCGAGCCGTCCGGTGGAAGCGACGGCGAATATCAGAAAATCAACCTGTCCATGGCGGTCAACGGAACCGACACCCAGATCGACTCGCTGGTGGCCCACCACTTTGCCGATCTGGTGGAGGAGCGCTCCGGCGGGAACGTGGTGATCGACGTATTCTCCAACGACACCCTGGCCGGCGGCAACAGCACCAAGGGCGTGGAGTACATCGCCGTGGGCGGCTCCGACCTGGGCGCTTACGCCACCTGCGTGCTGGCCAACCTGGAGCCGAAGATGTCCGTGGCCACCCTGCCCTGGTCCTTCACCTCCTATCAGCAGGCCCGCCAGGTCATCGACACCACCGGCGGCGCTTACTATGCCAAGCTGCTGGAGGCCAAGGGCATCACCTATCTGGGCTCCTTCCACAACGGCTTCCGCCAGCTGACCAACAGCAAGCACCCGGTGACCAAGCCCGAGGACCTGAAGGATCTGAAGATCCGCGTGCCCGGTTCGGCGGTGTATATGGGCGTGTTCAATGCCCTGGGCGCAAGCCCCACGGCCATGAGCTGGAGCGAGGTGTTCACCGCCATCCAGCAGAAGACCATCGACGGCCAGGAGAACGGCTGCTCCGTGACCAAGTCCGCCAAGATGGACGAGATCCAGCAGTACATGACCATCTGGAACTACAGCTATGAGAACGACCTGTTTGTGGCCAACAGCCGGGTTTGGGAAAGCCTGGACGAGAACACCCGGCAGCTGCTGCAGGAGTGCGCCACGGAGTCCTGCGAGTGGGGCCGCGACCACCTGGAGGCCGAGGAGGACCAGCTGATCCAGGGCTTCATGGACAGCGGCATGCAGGTGGATATCCTGACCGAGGACCAGCTGCAGGCGTTCAAGGATGCCGTGGCCGGCGTCACGGCTGACCTGAAGGCGGAATACGGTGAGGACGCCTGCGCCGCCTTCGGGATCAACTAAGGAGGGGCCAACATGTTTGAGAAAATCGAAAAATTCGTCGCCTGCGCGTGCGTGGCGGTTATGGCGGTGCTGGTGTTTGCCAACGTCGTGGCCCGCTTTGTGTTCAAGCACTCGCTGGCTGTGTCCGACGAGATGTCCACCTATCTGTTTGTGCTGATGAGCTTCATGGGCACGGCCATCGCCGCCCGGCGGAAGGCCCACCTGGGCCTGTCTATCGTGACGGACCGGGTCAGCCCCAAGGCCCGCATCATCATCCATCTGACCGTTTATGCGATTTCCGCTCTGTTCTGCCTGCTGATCGTGGTCACCGGCGTGCAGATGGTTATCAGCCAGTATCGGCTGGGTCAGGAAACGGCCAACATGCAGTGGCCTGAGTGGATCTATGGTTCGTTTGTACCCGTGGGCGCGGCCTTCGCCGCCATTGCGTTCCTGCAGACCATGGTGCAGATGTATAAAGACTATCGGGCAGAGGAGGGCAAATAAATGGTCGGTATCGTATTACTGGGTGTCTTTGTGCTGCTGCTGGCCTTCGGCGCACCCATCGCCGTCTGCCTGGGCATGTCCAGCGTAGGCGCTATCCTGGTGCAGGGCGCTGGCAAGCCCCTGGACGCCATCATGAGCGTGCTTCCCCGTCTGTGCTCCTCGGCCAGCAGCAAGTTCGTCCTGCTGGCGATCCCGTTCTTCATCCTCTCCGGCAACGTGATGGAGAAGGCCGGTATCTCCGGCCGCCTCATCAACCTGGCGGAAAAGTGCCTGGGCCACATCCGCGGCGGCATGGCCATGGTCTGCGTGGTGGTGTCCTGCTTCTTCGCGGCCATCTCCGGCTCCGGTCCGGCCACCGTGGCGGCCCTGGGCCTGATTATGATCCCCGCTCTGAAGAAGGCGGGCTATTCCCCGGCCTTTGCCTGCGCTCTGATGGCCGCCGGCGGCGCCATCGGCGTGGTCATTCCCCCGTCCATCACCTTCGTGGTATACGGCTCCATCGCTGACGCCTCCATCACCGACCTGTTCAAGGCCGGCGTCATCCCCGGCCTGCTGATGGGCCTGGGCCTGATCGTGGCCGCCCTGTTCGTGGGCCGCAAGGCCAACCTGACGGTGCAGCCCAAGGCCTCCGGCAAGGAACGGCTGAAGGCCTTCAAGGATGCCTTCTGGGGCCTGCTGATGCCCGTGATCATCCTGGGCGGTATCTATGGCAGCATCTTCACCCCCACCGAGGCCGCCGCTGTCTCCGTGTTCTATGGCCTGATCGTGGGCGTGTTCATCTATCGCGAGGTCAACTGGAAGAAGATGAAGGACATCCTCATCGACTCCTGCTCCACCACCGCCACGGTTATGTTCATCACCATGGGCGCCACCCTGTTCGGCTATGTCCTGACCCGCGCAAGACTGGATCTGGCCATTGAGAACTTCATGCTCACCGTTACCAACGGCAACACGGTTATCTTCTTCATCATCGTCAACGTGGTGCTGCTGATCGCCGGCTGCTTCCTGGACTCCACCTCCGCTCTGTACATCTTCACCCCGCTGTTTGCCCCCGTTGCGGTGCAGTTGGGCATTGACCCCATCCACCTGGGCACCGTTATGATCGTGAACCTGGCCATCGGCCTGTTCACCCCGCCGGTGGGCGTCAACCTGTATGTGGCCTGCGGCATCGGAGATATCAAGATCGAGGAGATCACCAAGGGCATTGTCCCGTGCCTCATTGCCGAGCTGGCGGTGCTGCTGCTGATCACCTACGTCCCCGCAATTTCCACATTCCTCATTCATTAACGCTTTCTTTCTCTCTCCACACACAGCTTTCTATCCCACGCATGCAGCACCGGGCGGATTTCATCCGCCCGGTGCTGCATTTTCTTATTCCGCCGCCCCACATTCGGTCAGGTTTCGGTCAATTTCCATAAAAAACATGCAAAGAATTAGACAAAAGAGAAAAATTCAAAAAAGCTCTTGACTTTGTCAGACAAAGCGCTATACTGTAATTGTCATTTGTCCGACATTAAACAAATCAGAACATTCCGAAAATTTTCAATGAGGTGATTTTTGTGAAAGATATCTCCATGCAAGAGCTGAAAAACACCGCCACGCAGATGCGTATGAAGGTCATCGACATGATCTACAAGGCCCAGTCCGGTCATCCCGGCGGATCCCTGTCTGCGGCAGATTTTGTCACCGCCTGCTACTTCAAATACATGAACCTGGACCCCAAGAACCCCCGCTGGGAGGACCGGGACCGCATGGTGCTCTCCAAGGGCCATGTCTGCCCCATCCAGTATGCCTGCCTGGCTACCGTGGGCTTCTTCCCTGAGTCCGTGCTGGATACCCTGCGCAAGGAGGGCTCCATGCTTCAGGGTCACCCCTCCATGAACCGCTGCCCCGGCATCGACATCTCCACCGGCTCCCTGGGTCAGGGTCTGGCCTGCGCCGCCGGTATGGCCCTGGCCGGTAAGCTGGACCACAAGGACTACAAGGTCTTCTGCGTGGTGGGCGACGGCGAGGCCCAGGAGGGCGAGATCTGGGAGGCTGCCAACACCGCTCACAAGTACGGTCTGGACAACCTGATCGTTTTCGTGGATAACAACAACCTGCAGCTGGACGGCACCTGCGACGAGATCATGCCCAACGGCGACCTGGGCGAGAAGTTCCGTGCCTTCGGCTGGGAGGTCCTGGAGCTCGACGGCCACAGCATGGAGGAGATCACCGCCTCCATCGACAAGTGCTATGCCTCCCAGAACGGCAAGCCCAAGTGCCTGTATGCCCACACCGTCAAGGGCAAGGGCGTTTCCTTCATGGAAAACCAGTGCGGCTGGCACGGCGTTGCCCCCAACGATGAGCAGTATAAGCAGGCCATGGCTGAGCTGGAAGCCCAGCTGATCCACTAAGCAAGGAGGAAAGAGCAATGAGCGAAAAGAAAAAGATCGCTACCCGCGAAGGCTTCGGCAAGGAGATCGTGGCCCTGGGCAAGGAAAACCCTGACATTCTGGTGGTGGATATTGATATCGGCAAGAGCTGCAAGACCGGCGACTTCCGCAAGGAGCTGCCCCAGCAGTATCTGAACGTGGGCATCGCCGAGCAGAACGGCGCAGGCCTGGCTGCGGGTCTTGCCACCTGCGGCAAGGTCCCCTTCGTGGTCACCTACGCCGTGTTCGGCTCCCTGCGTATGTGCGAAATGATCCGCCAGGAGGTCTGCTATCCCAACCTGAACGTGAAGATCGCCTGCTCCCACGGCGGCGTGACCCCCGCCAACGACGGCGCCTCCCACCAGTCCATCGAGGACATGGGTGTGCTGCGCACCATCCCCAACATGACCGTGATCATGCCGGCGGACTATAACGCCGCCCGCAAGCTGGTCCGCCAGGCCGCCGAGACCTACGGCCCCATGTATCTGCGCTTCACCCGTGACGCCGTGCCCCAGATCTATGACGAGGACGTGGAGTTCACCATCGGCAAGGCCCACCAGATCCAGGACGGCAAGGACGTGGCCATCATCGCCAACGGCGACACCGTGTGCCTAGCCATCGAGGCCGCCAAGGTCCTGGCCGGTAAGGGCATCTCCTCCCGCGTGCTGGATATGCACACCATCAAGCCCCTGGACGTGGAGGCCGTCACCGCCGCCATCAACGACATCGGCAAGGTCATCACCGTGGAGGACCACAACATCATCAACGGCCTGGGCTCCGCCGTGTGCGAGGTAGCCGCCGAGATGGGCAAGGGTCTGGTCAAGCGCGTGGGTATCCGGGATCAGTTCGGTCAGTCCGCCCCCTATGAGCGCCTGCTGGCCATGAACGGCGTGACCGTTGAGGACATCGTGGCCATCGCCGAGAGCATGAACGCCTAACATCGGAAAAATCAGGAGGTTATCATTATGAGAATCGGTTTTGTTGGCTGCGGCGCCATCGGCAGCTGCTATGCAAGCTATCTGTCCCGGAAGCATGAGGTCTGCGTGCTGGATACCTATGCCCCGGTGATTGAATCCATCAAGAAGAACGGCATTCTCCTGGACGAGTGCGCCCCCGGCAGCGGCACCGGCGAGACCGTGTCCTTCCGCCCGGCCATGGCCACCACCGACCCCAAGGAGATCGGCGTGGTGGACCTGCTGATCGTGTTCGTGCACTATCAGTATCTGGAGGCCGCCGTGCGCAACGCTCTGCCCATGATCGACCGGCACACCATGATCCTGTGCCTGCAGAACGGCCTGGGCAACTATGACGAGATCGCCAAGGTGGTGCCCGAGGAGCAGATCATCATCGGCAACACCGCCTTCGGCGCCACCCCCATGGAGCCCGGCCATGTGAAGCACACCGGCACCGGCGTGACCAACATGGGCTCCCTGAAGGCCCCCAAGGAGAACGTGGAGCGCATGGCCGAGGCCCTGCGCGAGGCCGGCCTGGAGGTCTGCGTCCACGAGAACGTCATGAACGCCATCTGGCACAAGCTGCTGGCCAACGTGGCCATCAACGGCATGAGCGCCCTGCTGGAGACCAAGAACGGCTTTGTGGACGGCAACCAGTATGCCCACGAGGCCGCCCGGATGCTGGTGGAGGAGGCCATCACCGTGGCCAACGCCTGCGGCTGCACCCTGGACCACGACGCCGAGCTGGAGCACGCCTATGAGGTCTCCCGCATGACCGACGAGACCATCAGCTCCATGGTGCAGGACGTGACCCATCACCGGGAGACCGAGATCCGCATCATCACCGGCGCCGTGTGCCGCCTGGGCCGGGAGCACGGCATCGCCACCCCCTGCAACGACCTGATGCTGCAGCTGGTGCTGGCCAAGCAGTCCATCTATCTGGGCCGCTGACAAAAATTACACAGTCAAACACATCTTCTTTTACCCTTTTCCCCTCCGAAAGCAGCGGACGGCAGCTTTTGTCTGCCGTCCGCTGCGCATTTTGATGTCTTGGTGAAACTTTTACTTGACGGTATTCAAACTTTGTACTATGTTATACATATGTTATAGAGTCAACAGTCCCATAAAGGAGCGATTTATATGAGTGATACCCCCGGCTATGTGAAAAATCTGAAGAAGGAGTCGGTGGTGCAGAGCGTTATCAACTGCCTGACCGATGCCATGCGCAATAAGCAGCTCAAGCCCGGAGACCGCATTCCGCCGGAGCCGGAGCTGGCCGCCTCCATGGGCGTGGCCCGCAGCTCCGTGCGGGAGGCCATCAAAATTCTCACCTATCTGGGCGTGCTGGAGAGCAAGCGCTCCGAGGGGACCTTCGTTTGCAGCGGCTTTCAGGAGAGCATGATCGACCCCATGATCTATGGCATGATCCTGAACCAGGACTCCTTTGACAACCTGATGGAGCTGCGCGAGATGGTGGAGGCCGGCATCATGCGCCTGGCCAGCGCCAAGTATAATGAGGAGGACGGCCGGGTGCTGGAGCAGCTCCTGGACCAGATGCGCGGCATCGTCCGCGGCGATGGCCAGGACAAGGTGGAGCGCTTTTTCGCCGTGGACAACCAGTTCCACGACATGGTGTCCCAGATGGGAAAGAACCCCCTGGCCGACAAGATCAGCCGGGTGGTGCGCACCCTGACCCACGCCGTCCGGTATGAAACGGTCAGCACCATGATCAACACCGGCCGGGGCGAGGAGCTGCTGGAGGCCCACAGCGACCTCTTTGAGACCCTGCGCAGCCGCCGCCAGGACAACGTGGAGGAGATCGTCCGGGCCACCTATTTCAAAGCGGCCCTGTATGGCCAGGAGAAGAACTGAATTCCATAAAAAAATCTCAAAGGGCTTTGGCCCTTTGAGATTTTTTTCTTATTCCGGCAGGCCCTGCCGCATTTCCCGGCAGGCGGCGTTGGTGATGAACACCGAGCCCGGGCGCAGGGGATCCAGGAAGGAGCCGTCCAGCCGGACGGCGACGCCACCGGCCTCCTGGGCGATCAAAGACCCTGCGGCATAGTCCCAGGGGGACAGTCGGCACTCGAAGAAGATCTCCGCCCGGCCGCAGGCCACCATGCAGCAGTCCAGGGCCGCTGAGGCAAACCGCCGGTAGTCCAGGCACCGGTCATACAGGTGCCGCAGAATGGCAAAGTGCCGGTCGGTATAGCTGCGGTCATAGATGGTGGAGCCGCAGGCCACAATGGCGTGGGCGGCGTCCCGGGAGCTGGCGCGGATGGGCGCGCCGTTGAGGGTGACCCCGCAGCCCCTTTGAGCGGCGAACAGCTCGCCCACAAAGGGGTTATACACCACGCCGTACTCCGCCTGCCCGTTGTGGACCAGGGCCACGGACACGCTGCTGCAATTCATGCGGCGGGTGAAATTGGTGGTGCCGTCGATGGGGTCCACCACAAAAATCCAGGGGTGGGTCAGAGCGGGCCGCTCCCCCTCCTCGCCGAAAAACTCCGCCTCCGGCAGCAGCTTCAACAGCTCCTGCCGCAAAAACACCTGCACGGCCTCGTCATATTGGGTCACCAGGTCCGCCGGGCCGTGCTTCTCCCGGGTGACGTTCTGAATGTCGTGGGCGGAGAGGACGATGTCCCCCGCCCGGCGCACAATGTCGATGATCTGCTCCAGCATACTTAGCTCCTTCTGACGATCTGCCCGGCCATGACGCCGGTGTATTGGCCGCCGTCGATGACCGGCTGTCCGGCCACCAGCACGGTGTCCAGCCCCTCCGCCATGCGGCAGGGGTCCTGATACGTCCCCGGCTCCCGCAGGTCCTCCGGGGCAAACACGTTGATATCCGCCTGGGCCCCGGGGGTCAGCACGCCCCGGTCCTTCATGCCCAGCACCGCCGCCGGGCGGCCCGTCATCTTGTGGATGGCCGCCTCCGGCGTCAGGTCCCCCCGCTCCCGGACGAACCGGGTCAGCAGGTGGACAAAGGTGCCGTATACCCGGGGATGGGGCTGGCCCTCCGTGGGATAGGTGGAGTCGGAGATCAGGTTGGAGAAGGGGTCCCGCAGAATGGCGGCGATGTCCTCCTCGTGGGCCATGAAGTCGATCATGGTGATCTCCCCCTGCTCCCGCACCAGCAGGTCGCAGCAGCAGGTCAGGGGGTCCTGGCCCGTCAGCTCCGCGATCTGCTGCAGGCTCATGCCCTGATAGGGGTGATCCTCCGGGCAGTGGAGACTGGTGAGATAGATGCCGTCCCAGCCCGCCAGCTTGGCGATGTCGTCAAAGCCATCGCCGCTTTCGATGCGCCGGGCCAGCAGCTTCCGCTGGTCCGGGTCCCCCAGGCGGCGGACAATGGCCTCCATGCCCCCGGCCAGAAACTCCGGCGGCAGGATGTGCAGCAGCTGGGTGGACCCGGCGGTGTAGGGATACACGTCGCAGGACAGGTCCAGTCCCTCCTGCCTGGCCCGGTCCAGCAGAGCCAGCACCTGGGGCACCTTGCTGCGCCAGTTGTCCCGGCCCATGGCCTTCAGGTGGGAGATATGCACCGGGGCCTTCAGGGCCCGGGCCACCTCCACCATCTCCCGGGCGGCCTCCACCACGCCGCCGCCCTCCTGGCGCATGTGCACGGTGATGGAGATGCTCTGCCCCGCCAGGGGGGCCAGGGCCCGGATCAGCTCGTCGGTGGTATAGAAGCACTCCGGCGCATAGCCCAGGCCCAGGGACACGCCCAGGGCCCCGTCGGCCAAAGCCCCCTCCAGCCGCCGGTGAATGGCGGCGTAGTGCTCCGGCTCCAGGCGCTGCACCTGATACCCGGCCACGCTGGCCCGGATGGTGCCGGCTCCCGCCAGCATCCCCGTGTGCAGGGGGGCTGCGGGCTGGGCGGCGAAATACTCCGCCAGGGTCTCCCGGGCCGCTTCCGGCGGCACCCGGCCGCAGATGGGCTCCAGATACGAGGTGATGGCCGGGAGATTCTCCGGCCCCACCGGGGCACAGGACAGGCCGCAGTTGCCGTTAACGATGGTGGTGAGCCCCTGGCGCAGCTCCAGCTCCCCGAAGCCCGGCCGGAAGGCCGCGGCGTCGGCGTGGCGGTGGATGTCGATAAAGCCCGGGGTCACCCACCTGCCCCGGGCGTCGATGACCCGGGCGGCCCGGGCGGCGGGCAGCGGCTCCACGGCGGCGATTTTACCGCCGGACACCGCCACGTCCGCCTGGATGCCGGGGCGGCCGGCGCCGTCATAGACGGTTCCGCCCCGGATGATCAGATCAAACATGAGATTCCCTTCTTTTGCGCGATTATTTCTTCCCGCCCGCAGGCAGGGTCACGATGAATCGGGTGGAGCGCCGGTCGCTTTCGCAGCGGATGGTTCCCTTATGCTCCCGGACGATGGCCTGGGCGATGGACAGCCCCAGGCCGAAGCCCCCCTGGGTGCGGCTGCCGTCGGCCCGGTAAAACCGGTCGAACAGATGGGGCAGCACCTCCGGCGGGATCGGCGGCCCGCCGTTTTCCACAGTCAGCACGGCCTTTCGCTCCGCCTGGGTCAGGGTCATGCGGACCTGTGCCCCCTGGGGGGCGTATTTGATGGCGTTGTCCAGCAGGACCCCCGCCACCTGTTGCAATTGGTCCCGGCTGCCGGTGACGGCGATGCCCTCGTCGATGTCATAGCTCAGCTGCCGCCCGGCCTCGAAGGCCACCGGCTCGAACCGCAGCGCCGTGTCCACCACGGCATCGGACAGGTCCACCGGGACCATGGCGGCCTTCAGCCGCCCGTCGTCGGCCCGGGACAGGGTCAGCATATCCTCCACCAGCCGCTTCATCCGCCGCCCGGACCAGCGGATGTTGTCCACATAGGGCTGCTGGTCCGGCTGAACCGCCGTCTGCTGCATCAGGTCCGCCGAGGACAGGATCACCGTCAGGGGTGTTTTCAGCTCATGGGACGCGTCGGACAGGAACCGGCGCTGCTGGTCCAGGGACCGGGCCACCGGCCGGGCGGCCAGGCCCGCCAGCAGATAGCTGCACCCCAGCAGCACCGCCAGGGCCGCCGCCCCCACCAGCAGGCACATTTTCACCACCGCCCGGAGGGTGGCGTCCTCCTGGGCGGCGTCGGTGAAGGCAATGCGGGTATACAGGGGGCCGTCGGCCCGGAGATACCGCAGATGATAGCTCCGCAGGATGCCGGAGGAATCCCCCTGCTCCAGGCAGGCGGTGACGATCTCCGCCATGGCATCCTGGTCATCCAGCTGGTAATAGCTGCTGCCGGACAGGCGCACGGTGCCGCTGGGGTACACGTCCGCCACAAAGCAGGGGGCGGCGGACTCCTCCCCGGGCAGGGAGGCGTCATACCGCCCGGTCTGGACCACCTGCATGAGCCGCTGGTTCACGGTGCGCTCCACGGCGGCCCGGCTGGACACCAGCACCCCCACGAACACCGCCAGCAGCACCGCCGTCACCATGGCCATGTTGATGGCCACGATCTTCCAGCGAAGGCGGCGGATCATGCCTCCACCTCCAGGAAATACCCCACCATCCGCCGGGTGCGGATGGTGACGGCGGAGTGCAGATGGGTCAGCTTCCGCCGCAGGAAGCTGATATACACCTCCACGTTGTTGTCCTCGGCGTCGGAGTCATAGCCCCACACCTTCAGCAGCAGCTGCTCCTTGGGCACCACCCGGCCCTGGCTGCGCAGCAGCAGCTCCAGCATGTCGTATTCCCGGCGGCTCAGCCGCAGGGACCGCTCCCCGCAGGACAGCTGAAAGGTCCCCGGCTCCAGCCGCAGATCCCCGAAGGTGATGGCGTCGTCGGTCCGGGCGTCGCCGCCGCCCCGCCGCAGCAGGGAGCGCACGCAGGCCAGCAGCTCCTCCGGCTCAAAGGGCTTGGTGAGATAATAGTCCGCCCCGCAGTCCAGTCCCTGGACCCGGTCGGACAGGTCGCTGCGGGCCGTCAGCATCAGCACCGGCACGGCGTGGCCCCCGGCGCGCAGCTTCCGCAGCAGGGTGAACCCGTCCATCCCCGGCAGCATGGCGTCCAGCAGGATCAGGTCATACAGGTCCGTGGAGGCGTTGTCGTAGCCGGACACGCCGTCGCTGCTGACGTCCACGGTGTACCCCTGCCGCCGCAGCAGCTCCGCCAGGTTCTGGGCCAGGCGCTTTTCATCCTCGATCACAAGCAGCCGCATGGGGCGCCTCCTTCTTTATGCCAGGCCCGTCTGGGCCAGGGCCAGCAGCGGGGCCAGGGCCTCCGCGCTCATCAGATAAATGGTGTCGTCATCGGAAACGGTGACGCAGTAGCCTGCGCCCCGCTGACCGCCTACCGTCAGGGTGAAGCTGTGCTGCACCCCGTTATGGGTATACTCCGCCGTCAGAACTGCACCCGGCTGGTCCAGCCCGCACAGGGCCGCTGCCCCGGCGCTGGGCCGCCAGTCCACACAGGCCGCCAGGTGCATATCCCCCAGCCAGGCAGTCAGGTCTGCCAGCTGATCCGTTACATCCCGGCCATCGGCGGTCCAGGCCCCCTCCGCAGGAGTCAGGGTCAGGGTGCTCTCCCCGGCGGCAACGGTCAGGGACTGCACGTTCTCCGCCGTCAGCTGCGGAAGCTCCGGCAGGGCCATCATGTCATAGATGCTGCGGCCGATCTGGCCCAGCAGGTCCGGCACGGCGTACACCGTGGCCTCGGCCCCCTCCCGATAGACGTACACGCTGCCGTCGGACTCGCTGCCCAGACGATAGGTGACGGATGTGTCCTGGCTGTCGGTGACAGTGACGTATTTGGTGGGGCTCTCCAGGCCGTAATCCGCCAGCTGGGCGGAGTTGGTGACCGGAGGCAGGTGCTCAATGCCCTGCACCGTCTCCAGCAGGGTCAGGGCATAGCTCTCGTCCAGGGGGAAGGTCTTGTCGTCGGCCCACAGCCAGTGTCCGTCCTCCTCCCGGCTGAAGCGCAGGGTGGTGGAGCCGTTGCTGCACACCAGCCGCACTGGCGCCGTCTCCTCCTCCTGGGGGACGTCCGGGTTCTCCGGCTGGGTGGGCTGCTCCTTTTGGCCGCAGCCCGCCAGGGCCAGCAGCATCAGCGCCAGCAGCAGGGCGCACAGGTTTCGTGTCTTCATGGCAAATCTCCTTTGATCGTGTATCACCGCTCCAGGCCCAGCAGGGCCATGACGGCCTCCTCCCGGGCCCGCATCTGCTCCTTCATGGGTCCCTCGTCCAGGTGGTCATAGCCCAGCAGGTGCAGCACCGAGTGGGTCACTAAGTACGCCAGCTCCCGCCGCCGGGAGTGGCCGAACTCCTTGGCCTGGGCCGCCACCCGCTCCATGGACAGCACCATGTCCCCCAGGGGGATCAGTCCCGTGCCGGGGTCGGCGTCCTCCGGCCCCGGGTGCTCCCCGGGAGCCAAGTCAAATTCCGGAAAGCTCAGCACGTCCGTGGGCCTGTCCACCTGCCGCATATCCAGGTTGATGCGGTGGATGCCCTCGTCGTCGGTCAGCAGCACGTCCACCTCGCAGGGGGCCGTGACCCCCTCCGCCGCCAGGGCCGTGCGGATGGTGCGGCGGATCAGGGCGCAGTTGGCATCACTGGCGGCCCCGGGCACGTCGGCGGTAACGGGGATATAGTGGGTCTTTCTCATCTCTTTTTCTCCTCAAACCGGGCATAGGCCTCGATGATGCGCTGGACCATCACGTGCCGCACCACGTCGGCCTTCCCCAGCTGGCAGATGGACACGCCCTCCACCCCCTTGAGGACCTTCATGGCCTCCTTCAGGCCGCTGGGCTTGTCCCCGGGCAGGTCGATCTGGGTGATGTCGCCGGTGATGACCACCTTGGAGCCGAAGCCCATACGGGTCAGGAACATCTTCATCTGCTCCCGACTGGTGTTCTGGGCCTCGTCCAGGATGATGAAGCTGTCGTCCAGGGTCCGGCCCCGCATATAGGCCAGAGGGGCCACCTCGATGTTGCCCCGCTCCAGATATTTCTGATACGTCTCCGCCCCCAGCATATCGAACAGGGCGTCGTACAGAGGCCGCAGATAGGGGTCCACCTTGCTTTGCAGGTCGCCGGGCAGGAAGCCCAGCCGCTCCCCAGCCTCCACGGCGGGGCGGGTCAGGATGATGCGGTTGACCTGCTTGTCCCGGAAGGCGGCCACCGCCGCCGCCACTGCCAGATAGGTTTTGCCGGTGCCGGCAGGGCCCACGCCGATGGTGACGGTGTCCTGCATGATGGCGTCCACATACTGCTTCTGGCCGATGGTCTTGGGCTTCACCGGGCGGCCCTTGGACGTGATGCAGATCACGTCCTGGGTCAGCTCCCCGATGCGCTCGGACTGGCCGCTGCGGCACAG
>ERZ773260.2429-NODE-2429-length-20536-cov-4.558566_pt1 | contig 20536 bp, 14 predicted proteins | sample MGYA00511387_ERZ773260 | MGnify/ENA primary metagenome ERZ773260 (study PRJEB29015, sample SAMEA2737745) | human gut metagenome | biome: human gut; feature: human-associated habitat; material: faeces | place: China | collected 2012 ... | reverse complement strand
GAAACTGTAACAGCAGGATCAACGACAGCAGCAGTGACGGAAGGAACGGCGACAATAGCAACTGCGGCGACGGGATTTCGACCGGACTGCGTTTTCTGGACCACATGCTGGCGCAGATCGCCTACCACGGCGGCGTGGCGCTCGAAGTGGAGGCCCGCGGCGATCTGGACATCGACGAACACCACACGATGGAGGACGTGGCGATCGTGCTGGGCGAAGCCATCGACCGGGCTTTAGGCTCCAAGGCCGGAATAGGCCGCTACGGATTCGCCCTGCCGATGGATGACTGCCGCGCGCTGGTGCTGCTCGACTTCGGGGGGCGCATCGACTTCGAGTGGGACGCCGAATTCCGCCGCGAGCGGGTCGGAGACGTCCCGACGGAGATGTTCCGCCACTTTTTCCACTCGCTCTGCTGCGCGGCACGCTGCAACCTGCAGATTTCGGCGCGCGGCGGGAACGACCACCACAAGGCCGAGGCGATCTTCAAGGCTTTCGCGCGTGCGCTGCGCATGGCCGTGGCACGCACCGGCTTCGGATACGACATACCCAGCAGCAAAGGCATACTATGATAGCGATCACGGATTACGATACGGGCAACCTGCGTTCGGTGGCCAATGCCCTGCGGCGCATCGGCGCCGAATTTACGGTCACGTCCGACGCCGCGGTGCTGCGGCAGGCGGACAGGGTGCTCCTCCCGGGCGTGGGCGAAGCCTCGTCGGCAATGGCCAAACTCCGCGAACGGGGACTGGATGCGCTCATCCCCACCCTGACGCAACCCGTACTGGGCATCTGCATCGGCATGCAGCTGATGTGCCTGGACAGCGAGGAGGGAGACACCCGCTGCCTGGGCATCTTCCCCGCGCACGTCGTGCGGCTGAGAGGCGGGGAAAATCCGCTGAAGATTCCCCACGTAGGCTGGGACACCGTCGGCAGGCTCCGCAGCCCGCTTTTCGACGGCCTCGGCGAAGACACCTACCTCTACTATGTCCACTCCTTCGCGGCGCAGGCGTGCGACGCCACGATCGCCCAAACCGACTACGGAGGGATCTTCAGCGCCGCCCTGGGGCGCGGCAATTTCTTCGGCACGCAGTTCCACCCCGAAAAGAGCGGGCGGGCGGGCGAGCGGATACTACGCAATTTCCTAAAACTCTGACGACATGAAAATCGAAATCATACCCGCAACGGACATCATCGGCGGCGCCTGCGTGCGCCTGACGCAGGGCGACTACGGCCGCCGGACGACCTACTACCGCGACCCGCTGAAAGCGGCGCAACGCTTCGAAGAGGCGGGCATCCGCCGGCTACACATGGTCGACCTCGACGGCGCCAAGGCGTCGGAGCCCCGCAACCTCGCCGTGCTGGAACGCGTGGCGACGAAAACCACGCTCGAAGTACAGTACGGCGGCGGAATCAAAAGCCGCGGGGCACTGTGCAGCGTATTCGGCGCAGGCGCCAGCCGCGCCATCTGCGGCAGCATCGCCGTGCGCGAACCGGAATCGTTCGCCGAATGGCTCGCCGAATTCGGCGGCGGGAAGCTGATCCTGGGCGCCGACATCCGCGACGGCGCGGTGGCCGTACAGGGATGGACGGAGCGATCCGAGATGACGGCGCAGGAGCTTATCGCCCGATTCGCACCGCAGGGGCTCGCGCAGGTCATCTGCACCGACATCGCCCGCGACGGGATGCTGTGCGGCACCTCGGCGGAATTCTACGCTGGGTTGCAGGGACAGTTCCCCGGGGTGGAAATCACCGTGAGCGGCGGCATCGCCTCGATGACCGACATCGAGGCGCTCGACGGCGCGGGGCTGCGCAGCGTAATCGTCGGCAAAGCCCTCTACGAAGGACATATCACCCTCGAAGAACTGAAAAGATGCTTGCCAAACGCATAATCCCCTGCCTCGACATCCGCGAGGGACAGACCGTCAAGGGCATCAACTTCGTCGGGCTGCGCAACGTCGGCGACCCGGTGGAGCTGGGGGCGAAATACGCCGCCGAAGGGGCCGACGAACTGGTATACCTCGACATCAGCGCCACGGAAGAGGGGCGGCAGACCTTCACGGAGCTGGTCGCCCGAATCGCCGAACACATCGACATCCCGTTCACCGTGGGCGGAGGCATCGCATCGGTCGCCGACGCCGGGCGGCTGCTCGACGCCGGGGCGGACAAGGTCACCGTCAACAGCGCCGCCGTACGCGACCCTGCGCTGATCGACGCCATCGCGTCGAAATACGGGTCGCAGTTCGTCGTCGCGGCCATCGACGCGCGGATGACCGACGGCGTATGGCGCGTCACGACCCACGGCGGCAAGCGCATGACCGACCGCGAACTTTTCGCATGGGCGCACGAAGTCTGTCAGCGGGGCGCGGGCGAGCTGCTCTTCACCTCGATGGATCACGACGGCACGCGCGACGGCTACCCGTGCGAGACCTTCGCACGGCTGGCCGAGCTGCCCATCCCCCTCATCGCCTCGGGCGGCGCAGGATCGGTGCGGCACATTGCCGACGTGCTGACGCTCGGCCGTGCCGACGCGGCGCTCGCGGCAAGCATCTTCCACTACAACGGAATCCCGATCCCCGTGCTCAAACGGGAATTGCACCGGCTGAATATCAACGTAAGACAATAGACACCATGGAAATCACAGCAAAACCCTTCGAGGCGCTCGACGCCGCGAAGCAGGCCGACGGACTGATCCCCGCCATCATACAGGACGCGCGCACCCTGCGGGTGCTGATGCTCGGCTACATGAACCGGGAGGCTTACGAAAAGAGCCTTTCAGAAGGCCGCGTCACCTTTTACAGCCGCACGCGCCGCCGCCTCTGGACAAAAGGCGAAACGAGCGGCAACTACCTCGACATCGTATCGGTCACGGCCGACTGCGACAACGACACGCTCCTCATACGTGCCATCCCCCACGGCCCGACCTGCCACACCGGAGCGGCGAGCTGCTTCGACGGGGCCGCGGCCGGGCCGGAAGGCTTCATCCGCTATCTGCAGGGCGTCATCCAAAGGCGACACGCCGAGATGCCCGAGGGCTCCTACACGAGCAAACTCTTCGACCGCGGCGTGAACAAGATCGCACAGAAAGTGGGTGAAGAGGCTGTGGAAACCGTGATCGAAGCCGTGGCAGGCAACCGCGAAGCGATGGTCTACGAAGCCTCCGACCTGATATACCACCTGCTGGTGCTGCTCGAAGCCACCGGATGCTCGATCGCCAACCTCGAAGCGGAGCTGGCGCGTCGCCACAGCTGAAAAAACGGCACACCGCCCGGGAGCAGAATGAGCATGAGCCCCACGGCGCAGCGCATGGAAAAGGCCGGCATGTCTTCCGACATGCCGGCCCGTTTATTCACCATGCCGCCGTCCAACGGACGGCAGCACGCCGTTACTTGAAGACCAATGCGCACTGCATGCCCTTCTCGGCGCTGCCCGAAGCGGCCTTGGAGTTGAGTACGGTTTCATGTTTGTTGACACGCATGTTGGGCGAGCTGGAGCCTTCGAACGACATGGCGGAGACGCAGCCCAGCTCCTTCATGACCTTGGCCAGGTCGAGCATCGAAACGCCGACGCTACCCTCGACCTGCTGGCCGCAGAATGCGAAGACCTTACCCTGGGCCGTGACACCGACCGCAGCACGTGCATACGCGGGATTACCGGCATACCAGCCGCTGTTACTACCGTCGTTGCAGATTGTCTGCGCTTCGGTCAGGACATTCCCGTTCCACAAAACCATCGGGATTCCGGAAACGGCCGTCTTTGCATCCCACACGGTACCGTCACTCTGAACCCGAGCCGTGAAACTACTGCCGTCCCTGAACGGGAATGCATAGAGTTTACCATCGAACTTCTGCGACCAGGCCATCTTGTAAGCACCGTTGTTATCCTGTCCGATCGTAGCGAACGAATTGATGGCATGAGGATCCTGAACGAACTGTCCGTCACGGATGATGGTCTGAACTGCGGTACCGGCAGAAGATACACCGACCAGGTATACGTTCCAGCTGCCGTCCAAACTTTCGAGCTCCTGAATCGTCTTAAGATCGGAGCCGTTGCCGACAACGCCCATCGTCGACTGCGGGCCCATGATGGCGATGTAAGCGATATTATTGTCGACGCCGTTCAGCTTCGTGGTCTTATAGACCTTGATATATTTGGGCAGCGTGCCGAAACTTCCCGTCTCGTCCGTCCATCCCTGGCTCAGCAGGGGATCGGTATAGCCGGTCTGTTTGACGACATAGGTGTAGTCCGTCCCGCCGTAGGTGACCACCAGCGTCCCGTCGGCGAATTCGAGGTCGAACGTCCGGTCGGCGGGGGACTTCAGGGAAGCGCCCGGCACCAGCTCGATGTCGAATACCATGGCATTGACATTCATGCCCGTCTTATAAGCGATCGTGATGGTGTTGCCGGCGATGACAGCCTCTTCGTCCCCGACCTTCGCCGAAAGGATCGGGTTGGGAATATCCTTGGGCTTGGCCGACATCAGGTAGGTTTCTTCGTGGAGGTAGCCCACGTTCACAACAACGCTGTAAGGGGACGTGAGGTTAACCTCGGCGGTCGCCGTGCCGGGCGTTTTGAGGATAGCACCCCAGGTCATATCGAACGTAACCGTCACCTTGGATAGGTCGGTCATGTTCTGGAACTCCCCGAACGTGATGGTCTTGTCCGCATCCGAAATGACGGCGGTGATCGTCGCATCGCCGTCGGCAGCCGTCACGGAAACGAAAGGTTGGGAGACTTCCGAGGGCCATTTTTCATCGTCGTCCGAACACGAGGCAATAAGAAATGCACCCATGCAGCACAACAACGCGGCCAACAGGGGGGGGGTAAAAAGTTTTTTCATAATCAGGTATTTTAGATTGAATAATTATGGGTTAGTTCACCTTCGGGTATTTTAAGAAATTTATTCAGGGATAATCTCGATACAAGCAATTAATTTTACAATAGGAATGTCATACCACAAGTATCACACTTATATAATATAACAATCCATTTTAAAAATATAAATACGACATTATCTCCACACGAATGTAGTAATAATATTTATTATTACAATGTTTTTTGAGTAAAAAAAGTTAATAAAAGAACCTCCCAAAGTAATATTTTTTTGGTAATAAAATATAACCAACTGATTTCATGCGACATAAGAAATTTTTAAAATACTCCCTCCGGGACAAAGCAAGATGCCTTCCCGGATTCGCCGGCCGCGGCAAAATAAAACAGGGCGGACGGACACAGCCGAACGGGGCGGGACAAAGGGTTGTGCGAAGATCGGTAGACGAGGAGAGGCGGGGAACAAAAAAGGGACACCTGGCGTACAAGTGTCCCTTTGTATTTTGTAGCGGGTCCGAGACTTGAACTCGGGACCTCATGATTATGAATCATGCGCTCTAACCAGCTGAGCTAACCCGCCATTGCATCAAAGCGAGTGCAAAGGTAATAGAATTTTTTATTCATGCAAAATCTTTCGGCAAAAAATCACCGGAAAATTCAGACTCCGGGGCTTTGGCACCGATTTTGCCCGCCTGTGGGCAAACAGAATGACATGCCGCTGACAGACACATCACGCAACGAAATCGCCAATTCCCTGAGCATACTCAAAGTAATTGCCGGCGTAGTCCTGCTCGCCGCGGTCTCGTGGGAAATCATCGGCGGAGACCACACCCGTTTTTCGCAGAGCTACCTGACCGTGCAGCTGGTGGTCTGCATCCTTTTCCTGTGCGATTTTTTCGTACGCTGGGCGGCGGCCGAACGTAAAGGGCGCTTCTTCGGGCGGAACATTCTGTTCTTCCTGATCTCGATCCCCTACCTGAACATCCTGGCCTGGAGCGGTGCAGACCTCCCCCGCTACTGGGCCATGCTGATCGGGGTGATGCCGCTGATGCGGGCGTTCCTGGCACTCTACGTAGTCGTGCAATGGCTCGTGGACAACAAGATCCGCCGGCTATTCACGGCCTACATCTTCACGGTCGTGGTTTTCACCTATATCTCGGCACTGGTCTTCTACGACTACGAAATATTCGTCAATGACAAACTCCATGGTTTCGGAAACGCCCTGTGGTGGGCCTGGATGAACGTCACGACCGTCGGCGCCGAGATATTCGCCGTCACGGCCATCGGCAAGGTCATCACCATCCTGCTGCCTACGCTGGGAATGATGATGTTCCCGATCTTCACCACTTATATATTACAGGAGTATACGCACAAAAAGGAGTCCGACCAACGAGACCGCCGGGCTGGGCAGCGGGTTCCCCTCCCTTGCCGCAACCCATAGGCACGGCCGGCACGCGCAAATACAAGCGGGCTGGCTGCATTTGGCAGCCAGCCCGCTGCACGTATCGGGTAATTATTTCTTCTGCTCCCTGAGCAGGTCGCGGATTTCCGTCAGCAGCAACTCCTCCTTCGTGGGTGCGGGTTCGGGAGCAGGCGCCGGAGCGGCGGCCTCTTCCTTTTTCCGCATCAGCCGGTTCATCAGCTTGACCATCAGGAAGACGCAGAATGCCAGAATCGTGAAGTCGATGCACTGCTGGATGAAGGCGCCGTAATTCCAGTAAACGGGCTCGGCAGCCGCCTTTGCAGCGGCTTCGCCGCCGCCCGTCACGACGTCGCCGACGGCATGCACGGCACTCGAAGTCATGTCCCGGAACTTCGAAATGTCGAGCCGCAGCTGCGAGAAATCGGTATTGCCGATCAGCGCCCCGATCGGCGGCATCAGGATGTCGTTCACCAGCGACGACACGATCTTGCCGAACGCGCCGCCGATGATTACACCGACGGCCATGTCCATCACGTTCCCCTTGAGGGCGAACTCCTTGAATTCTTTTAGAAATGCCATAAGTCTGAGGTTTAATTATTTGATGGTGCAAATATACTATTTTTCCGGGAAATCGCACGAAGCAAGGGCAGCCGGCTGTATACCGGCTGCCCTTTTTCCGGACGAATGTGCCGGACGGGATTACCCGATCTCGACCAGTACGGCGTCGGTAGCCACGTTCTCGCCGGGCTGCACCAGCACCTGCTTCACCGTGCCGGCATAATCGGTCGTCACGGCATTCTCCATCTTCATGGCCTCCAGGATTGCGATCTCGTCGCCGGCCTTGACCGTATCGCCCACCTTGACCTTCAGCTCGATGATACGCCCGGGCAGCGGCGCCGTCACGGCATTGCCCGTGATGACGACCTTCTTCACCTCTTCGGCCTTCTTCTCCTCGGCCTTGGGCTCGGCGGGTTTGGCCGCGGCGTAAGCCTTGACCTTCATGTCCGTGAGGAATGTCTTGGCGACCATCGGGAACAGCTCGAGCAGCAGCACTTCCTTCTCGTTGGCGGCGAGCTTCACGCCTCCGGCCTCGGGAAGTTCGGGGTTGGGCTGCATCTGGTATTTCGACGTATCGTAGGGCGTCTCCTCACGCACGCCGCAAATCTTGAAGCGGAATTCGGGGTCGATCTTCACGGGCGTGTGTCCGTACTCGCCCTTGACCAGGCCGACGAACTGCGAGCTCTTGTTGGTGTACATCGGACGCCCGGCCTTCTCGTCGAGGGCGCAGTTGACGGCCTGCGCACCGACGATCTGCGAGGTCGGGGTCACCAGCGGCGGCAGGCCTGCGGCCAGGCGCACCGAGGGGATCAGCTCCATGGCGCGCGGCAGGATGTCCTCGGCCTTGAGCTGCTTGAGCTGGGCGACCATGTTCGAGTACATGCCGCCGGGGATCTCGGCCTTTTGCACCAGTTCGTTGGGAGCCGGGAACCCGAAATAGGCCTCGATCTTGCGGCAGGCGTCGATCGTAGCGTCCTCATCGTCGGCTTTGGCGGCCGCAATAGCCTTGTCGAACAGGGCGTCGATCTCGGCGGGCAGCTTGTCGGTCAGCGGGTTGAACGCCTTGGGCTCGGATTTGTCCGCGCCGAATACCGACTGGTTGAGCTCCTTGCGGATCTCGCGCAGCTGGGTATTGATCTTGGCCACGGCCTCCATGTTCACACCGGTATCAACGCCGAGCTTCTTGCAGAAGACGTGTACCAGCTCGATGGCCGGGGCACCCGTGCCTTCGGCGAAATACCAGCAGTTGGTATCGACGATGTCGACGCCGGCCACGATGGCCGCGAGCACCGAAGCCAGGCCGTAGCCGGGGGTACAGTGGGTATGGAAATCGACCGGAATCGAGATGTTCTTCTTGAACAGCTTGACCAGCGTGGCGACACGGCGCGGCGGGATCAGGCCCGACATGTCCTTGATGGTGATCATGTCGGCGCCCAGTGCGGCCATCTGTTTGGCCTTGTCGAGGAAATAGGCATCCGTGAAGACGGGCTGCGGCCGCTTCTTGCCCATCAGGCGCTGCATGAAGGAGGGTTCGGGATATTTCGGGTCGACCGTATAACATACGGCGCAGTCGGCGATGCCGCCGTACTGCTTGACGTATTTGATCGTCGATTTCACGTTGTCCACGTCGTTCAGGGCATCGAAGATACGCATGATGCCCAGCCCGCTTTCGATCGCGTTGCGGCAGAAGCCGTCGATCACGTCGTCGGGGTAAGGCGCGTAGCCGAACAGGTTACGGCCGCGCGAAAGCGCCGTGAGCTTCGACACCTTGCCCACAGCCTTGTAAATCGTCTCCAGGCGCGTCCACGGGTTCTCGTTGAGATAACGCATCACCGAGTCGGGCACGGCACCGCCCCAGACCTCCATCGCATAGAAATTTGCATCCTTGTAGAAGGGCAGGCAACGGTCTACCTGTGCCTGCGACATGCGCGTCGCGAACGAGGACTGCTGTCCGTCGCGCAACGTAAGGTCTCTGATTTTGAGATTTCTCGCCATTGTGATATTTTTATTAAGGGTTCTTGTTACCGCTTCCACTGTTATTTCAATAACAAAGATAATAAACAATTTGAAATTCCAACCATTTTACAGGAATTTTTCACAAAAATCACCCGAAACGGTTACTTTTCGTAAAAGCACCCCGCCCGGAAGCGCCCCGGCGGGCTACGCCTGGATATCGTGCTCGGGCACGAACAACTGCTTGTACGACGTCCCGTCGAGGTATTTCTTCTTGAAGATATTGACGCAGAAGACGAACATCTCGAGCATCAGTGGCCCGAAAATCACCCCCATGAACCCGAAGAGCGACAGCCCGATGAAAACACCGAAGATCGTCACCAGCGGATGCGTATCGGCCATCTTCTTCTGCATGATGAACCGCACGACGTTGTCCACGTGCGTCACGACCAGCCCACCGTAAAGGAGCAGCCCGATGGCCGGCCCCCAGTCGCCCGTGAGTGCCATGTAACCCGCGAGCGGGAGCCACACGAGCGCCGTTCCGAAGATGGGGATGATCGTTGCGAAACAGGTCAGCACGCCCCAGAACAGCGGGCTCGGGGCGTTGAAGACCAGGTAACCTACGAACGCCACGATGCCCTGTACGACGGCCAGCAGGGGGATGCCGATGGCGTTCGAGCGGACGATCATGTGCACCTCGCGCATGACGCTGCTGCCCACGTCGCGGTTGAAAGGCAGTATCTCGCGGCAGTACTCCTCCATGCGCAGGCCGCCGATGAGCATGAAATAGAGCACGAACAGCAGCACGACGATGTTGATGCCGAAATCCATGATGCTGCCCAGCACCCACTGCCCCAAATGAGGGATCACCCCCACGAGCGACGCGATATTCCTCTCCTGCCAAAGGTTGTATCCCGTCTTTTCGTGGATCAGCGCTGCGATGTGTTTGAGCGGCTCGACGATCGACTCGGGCTTGAGGGCGATGTCCTGCACCTGGTTGACGACCATCCAGACGATCAGGCTGATTGGCACTAGGAAACACAGCACCGCCTCGCCCAGCAGCAGCGACGCGGCCAGGCTGCGCCGCCATTTGCGGCAAGCCGTGAGGTAATGCATCTGCCGCCGGAGCAGCACGTAGATCGTCATGGCACCCAGCACCCCGCCCAGGAACGGGGTCAGCTCGATGAAGATCGTGACCCCCAGTCCGAGGATCAGCACGAAAAGCGAATAACGCCAGTATAGTTCCTTGAAAGACTGCATACGCGTCCGCTGAGCAAGGAACGTGCCGCAACGTGCAAGACCGTGCCCGTCAACAGGTTGAAAAATATTTGAACAAAATTTACGGTGTTCTGTTGCGGCTGTGAAATATTTGGTTTAAATTTGTATAAGCAAATTATGGACGGCTTTATGGAAATAACGGTTTCCACCGGCACCCTGCATCACCGATACGGTGCGGGAGAAGGTATGCAAACCGGACATCGGCTATCGCCGGGCACGGACTGCGATACGCAACGACGAGGGGTATCTCACACGCGGAGTATCCCTCGCAACTTTATACAAACCCCATCATACCATGGATCTCAGAGCCTTCCCGAAAGGCTGCCGGGGGTTAAAATCCTGTGAAACTTCCGCCACCCCACCGGCGGGAGCGGAAAAATCCCCGATCTTAGTGCCGCGAACCACGACACCACGCTATGAAGAAACCGAAATATCCATTACACTCTTTTATTTACTAATCCATTAAAAAGTATGAGAAAACATTTACAACATTTCCTCATGACGGCCGCCCTGATCCTGTTCGGAGTGTCCGCCGCTGTCGCGCAATCGGCAGTTACGGGTAAAATCGTAGATGAGACCGGCGCACCGCTGATCGGTGCCTCTGTGACCGTACCCGGCACATCGCAGGGTGTCAGCACCGACGTCGACGGCAACTTCACGCTGAAGACCGATGCCAAGGAGATCGAGATCAGCTACGTGGGCTACGTCCCGACCAAAAAACCCGTCACGGGCCCGAACGCACGCCTGGGCATCATCCAGATGGAGCCCGACGCCGTGGCATTGCAGGATGTCATCGTCATGCAGTCGGTGGCCGTGCAGCGCAAAACCCCGGTAGCCGTATCGACGGTCAACGCCGAGGAGATCAGCTACAAACTCGGCGGGCAGGAGTTCCCCGAAATCCTGAAATCGACCCCGGGCGTCTACGTGACCAAGGACGGCGGCGGCTTCGGCGACTCGAAGATCAACATGCGCGGTTTCCAGGCGGCCAACGTGGCCGTAATGGTCAACGGCGTCCCCGTGAACGACATGGAGTGGGGCGGCGTATACTGGTCGAACTGGGCCGGCCTCTCGGACGTGACGCGCAGCATGCAGACCCAGCGCGGCCTGGGCGCCTCGAAAATCTCGTCGCCCTCGGTCGGCGGTTCGGTCAACATCGTGACCAACGGCATTGAGGCCAAGCAGGGCGGCACGTTCTCGTTCGGCGTAGGTAACGACGGCCTTTACAGCCTTTCGTTCAGCCTCTCGACGGGCCTCACGAAGAGCGGCTGGGCACTGTCGGTACTCGGCGCGAAGCGCTGGGGCGACGGTTACATCCAGGGAACCAACTTCGAAGGCTACAACTGGTTCGTCAACATCTCGAAGCGCATCAACGACCGCCACCAGTTGTCGCTGACCGCCTTCGGCGCCCCGCAGAAGCACGCGCAGCGCCATGCCCTCGACGACGGACTGAAGATCGAGGAGTGGCAGAAGGCCAAGAACTTCATGGGCGAAAAGGACATGTACCGCTACAACGCCGAGTACGGTTTCGACAAGAACGGCAGGCAGCGCTACTCGCACTTCAACGAATACCACAAGCCCCAGATCTCGCTGAACCACCAGTGGCAGATCGACTACAAGTCGTCGCTCTCGACGGCGCTCTACATGTCGATCGGACGCGGCAGCGGCTACTCGGGCCAGGGCCGCACCTCGGCAGACCGCAACATGTGGAAAGGTACCAACTACGGCGTGCTGAACACCACCTTCCGCAACCCCGACGGCACGTTCGCCTACGACAAGATCCAGGAGATGAACGCCGCCAGCCCCGACGGTTCGCGCATGATCATGTCGAAGAGCAACAACAACCACATGTGGTACGGACTGCTCTCGACCTACACCAACCAAATCTCCAAGTCGCTCGAACTGTCGGCCGGTATCGACGTGCGCTACTACATCGGCGAGCACAACAACGAGATCATCGACCTCTACGACGGCAAGTATTTCATCGACGACAGCAGCCGCGCCAACGTCAAGCCCGAGCAGAACGCCGCCGCGGCCGACCCCAACTGGGTGTATGAAAAACTGCAGGTCGGCGACAAGGTTTACCGCGACTACGACGGCCACGTACACCAGGAAGGCGTATTCGCCCAGCTGGAGTGGACGAAGAAAAACCTCAACGCCTTCGTATCGGGTTCGGTTTCCAACACCGGCTACTGGCGCTACGACCGCTTCTACTACGACGCCGCACACGCCGAGTCCGAGCACGTGAACTTCATCGGTTACACGGTCAAGGGCGGTGCCAACTACAACATCAACGAGAAACACAACGTATTCGCCAACCTGGGCTACATCAGCCGCGCCCCGTTCTTCTCGGGCGGCGCATTCCTGCAGAGCACCACGAGCAACGTCAAGAACCCCGACCCGCTGAACGAAAAGGTATTCTCTGCCGAGATCGGCTACGGATTCCGCTCGGGCATCCTTTCGGTCAACCTGAACGGTTACTACACGCTCTGGATGGACAAGTCGGTCGTACGTTCCAGCTCGATGGCCAACGGCGACTACGCCCGCGTGAACCTCTCGGGTGTCGACGCACGCCACATGGGCCTCGAACTGGATTTCGTCCTGCGCCCCAACCGCTGGCTGGACGTGACCGGTATGCTTTCGCTGGGCGACTGGCAGTGGGACAGCGACTCGAAGGGCTACATTTACGACACGCAGGGGCAGCCCCTGACCAAGGCTTTGGACGGCACGGTCGCCTCGGGCATCATGGCTGAAGACCACGCATGGCTCAACCTCAAACAGAAAGGCATCAAGGTCGGCGGTTCGGCTCAGACCACCGGAGCCCTCGGCGTCACGGTTCGCCCGATGAAGGGACTGCGCGTCAGCGCCGACTGGAACGCCTACGGCAACAACTACGCCGACTTCTACATCGGTTCGAACACCAGCCTTAACGGCAACTCGACCGTCGACGTGAAAGACCCGTGGAAGATTCCGTGGGGACACCAGCTCGACCTCTCGGCCAGCTACGCCTTCAAGATCGGCAACGTACGCGCCACGATCTACGGCAACGTGAACAACGTCTACGACTACAACTACATCATGGACGCGCAGTGCGCCGCAGCCGACGAAGGTATCTGGCAGAACGTATATGCCGTAATGTACTCGTTCGGTCGTACCTATACCGTAAGACTGAAAATTAACTTCTAATTACAGCGAACCATATGAACAAGCATATTGTAAAATACCTTCTGGCCCTTGCGACGATAGCATTCGTGGGGGGGGGTTGTAATGTCGACGATTACAACGAGGAGTATCTGGACGGGTTCAACCCCGACAAGGAGATCACCGACGTCCAGGTACTGAAATACACGATGACCGACGCCGACTACGCCAGCGTCGCGTCGAACGCCGCCAACAAGGCGATCGCCGAAGCCGCAGGGCCCGATGCAGTGGCAGCCCTGGCCGCCGTAGGCACTGCAAAATGTTTCTCCGAAGCCGCTTCCGCCACGACGTACCTGCCCGCCTTCCTGGCTGCAGGTTACGACAGCTACCTCTCGAACGGCTCGACTGTCACCGTTACCTATAAGAACCAGCGCGGCGAGATATCCGAGGCCATCACCGGCATCGCTTCCGCCTCGACCTACGAGCTCAAGGCCGCCGACTACGAGGTAGCCTGGGGCGAGGATATCACGGCCGACTACTTTACACCCGGTAAGCCGGCAGCCAACTACCTGCCGCGCATCCTCAAGGAGGCCGTCAAGAACGCCGAGGCCGGCGACTACGTCATCGCCGAATACGCCTACTCCGAGCAGGAGCCTTCGACCGGAGGCGGCGAAATCCCCGAGACCATCAACAAGATCAGCGAAATCATTGCCCCCGGCGACTATACCGTGCAGGGCACCGTTTCGGCTGCCTATGCCCGCGGCTTTATCGTCGACGACACCACGGGGGCTATTCTGGTATATCTGAACGCCCCGTCGAACTACTCGCTAGGCGATGTAGTGAAGGTCAAGGGTGCCGTTACGGAATACAACAGCGGCATGCAATTCGGCAACACGGCCGAGATCACGCTCGTGGAGAAAACCAAGAATTTCGCCTTCCCCACGGCACAGGCCATGTCGGGCAGCGAGCTCGACGCCTACCTGACCGCAACGTCGATCAAATTCGTCAGCCTGACGGGTACGCTCTCGATCAGCGGCAACTATTACAACCTCAAGGTGGACGGTGCCGCGACGGCCACCGGCAGCCTCTCCTTCCCCAACAAGGGGCAGATCGACGAGAGCCTGGACGGTAAGAAGGTCACCGCGACCGGTTACCTCTTCTCCGTCAGCAAGAGCGGCGACGCACCCAAATTCGCCAACATGATGGTCGCCACGATCGCCGAGGAGGGTTCGCAGCCCGCATTCACGCCCGTGGGCGTCGTCGCATCGGCCGATCCCGGCACGTTCAGCGTGACGGGACAGATCGCAGCGACCTACAAGCGCGGCTTCCTCATCAACGACGGCACAGGGTCGATCCTCATCTATACCAATGCCGACCCGACCGGAACCTATGCCATCGGCGATCTGGTCAGCGTGGAAGGTACCACTTCGGCTTATGCCGGGCTGAACCAGTACCCCGCGGCATCGACCGTCACCAAACTCAATACCGAGGCCAATAAGTTCACCTACCCCGCGATCCGCGAAATGGACGGTACCGACATGGACGGTTACCTGACGCTGACCACGGCGCAGTACGTGCGTTACACGGGTACGCTGAAAATCGACGGCAACTACTACAACGTCATCAACGACGAAGCGCTGACGGCACAAGGCAGCCTCTCGTATGTCCTGGACGGCGCCGTAGACCCAGCACTCGACGGACAGGAAGTCGTCGTGGAAGGCTATGCGATCGGCGTATCGGGCAGCAAGTTCCTCAATACGATGGTCACTTCTGTCAAGCCGGCAGCCAATGCTTCGGCAGCTTCCTTCGGCATGACCCGCGCCGCGGTGACCAAGAACCGCTATGCGATTTACACCTTCGACGGCACGTCGTGGGCAGCCGCAGAAAACACCACGATGGTCAACCCCGAGGACTACACGCAGATGGGCGCCACCAATCCCAACTTCAGTTCGTCGTTCTCGCAGGACACCTACCTGCCCCTCTACCTGAAGTACAAATATCCCTACGCCCTGGCCGAGGAGAAGATGAACGTGGCATACCACTTCTACGACTCGACGGACAAGGTGACCCTGCTCTTCGCCGACGAGTACACTTACGACGGTGCGGACTGGATCAAGACCGAGGACACAGAGACGCTCGACGGCCCGTTCAAGAAGGTCAGCGGCAAATGGAACTTCGACCCCAGCATGACGCTCGTCGTGGCCCCCGACCGCAGCGCTTACAGCAAGAGCTTCTACCAGGCTTGCGTGGACTGGGTGCTCCAGAACAAGGACGCCGCCTATACGACGGATAACCGCAGCGGGAGCCGCCTCACGGATTCGGAATATTACAGCGGTTGCGCGGCAAGCTACACCAACCTGAACTGGCGTATCAACACGCTCCCGAAATACTATTGGAGCGAAGCCGGCGACGACGTATCGGCCTACGACAACTGGGGGTCGGACGACAAGGAAGCAGCACGCGCTTCGTACCAGGCGTTCTACGACGAAGTCGAAAAGCGTTTCGGCGAGGTAATGTCGGCCGCCCTGGGCACGCTCTACCCCGATGTCAAGATGATCTCCGGCATCGACGTGATCTACACCGTACAAATGATGCTCTACACGCAGCACATCGGCTCGGGCACGGGCAAGGTGACACACGCATTCGAGTTCAAGCTCGTCGACACCGGCAAGTTCGAATACGTACGCATGTACGCACTCTCGCCGGAGTATGAACTGATGAAGGACGCCAACTTCGAATAACGGAATCCGATCCAAAGCAAAGGGCCGCTCTAAGGAGCGGCCCTTTTTATTTTTCAATCATCGGACGGATCGGATCACGGGACAGGGAAAACCGCTGCAAAAGGGGAAGCCGACGATTCGTGCGGGCGGAGCGAACGGCCTGCGGGTACGGCTATACGGACGGAGTACCCGGATATGGTCTCGGGCTGCTACCCTACTATTTCGGGCAGCAGGCTGCGGCGCAGCAGGTCGCAGGTTGCGGCCGGCGCCGAATGGTCGAACAGCTGCCCGCGGATACCCAGCGCCGCTGCAGCAGCGATATTGGCCGGGCGGTCGTCGATAAAGAGCGTCTGCGCAGGATCGAGTCCGTAGCGGCCGAGCAGTCGCCGGTAGATTTCCGGCTCGGGTTTCACCACGCCCTCCTCGCAGGAGACCACCTCGCCGTCGAAAAGCCCGTAGACGGGGAACCGGCGCAGGAAGTCGATGAACTCGCGCGACATGTTCGAAAGCACGAACAACTTGTAGCCGGCGGCCTTCAGGTCGCGGACAAGCTGTTCGGTAGGCTTCACGGGTTCCTGCATGTCGATCGACAGGCGCAGGTACTCCTCGCATTTCGCACGCGGGCAGGCGTTGACCCCGGAAAGGATGCCGGTCACCTCGTCGAGCGTCAGTACGCCCCGGTCGTAATCCTCCCAAAAAGCCGGCATGGGCTCCGAACGGATGAAACTGAAAAAGTCGTGGAATTCTTGCGTACACTTACTTCTGTCGCGGGCAAAAAGTACTCCGCCCAGGTCGAAAACGATATTTTCCATGGGGCAAAGATAGCCATTTTTTCGTTTGGTTCATGATTTGCAGGCTGGCGCATAACAAAAACTCCGATTATGAACTATGGCATAAGCATCCTCTTCCGCGCCATTCCCCTTGCGATGGCAGCCTTCTGTTTCGCCTACGGCGCCTACGTTTTCGCCGCCGGCGACGACCCCTCGCGGCTCACGGCAGGCCCCGTGCTCTTTTTCCTGGGCTCGATCTGCATCGCGCTCTATTGCACCGCCGCCACCATCATCCGCCAGATCATCGGCACCTATACCGCCGCCGCGAAATACCTTTTCCCGGCCATCGGCTATGCGGTCGCCGCCATGACGGTCATCTGCGGGCTTTTCATCATCCAGTCGCACATGACCGGGGCGTTCGTCACGGGGCATGTCGTCTGCGGGCTGGGGTTCATCACGGCGTGCGTCTCGACGGCGGCCACCTCCTCGACGCGGTTCAGCCTGATCCCCAAGAACTCGGGCGACAGCACCTTCTCGGTCAACCCCGCAGGCTTCACCCGCGGGCAGAGTTCGCTGCTGATCTTCATCGTGTCGGCCATAGCCGCCGGGGCATGGGTGTGGTGCATCCTGCTCTTCGCGCTGGGAACGCTCCCGGCGCATGTCGTGGCGGGAAGCGTCATGTTCGGCATCGCCTGTGTCTGCACGTCGCTCATCGCGCTGGTAGCCAGTATCGCACGCCAGGCACGAGGCAGCTATACGATGGAAGAACGCCGCCGGTGGATGGGGCTGGTGCTCGCGATGGGCGGCCTGGCCTTCGCGCTGGGACTGATCCTCATCTTCACGCTCCGGGGCGAGGCGATCAGCTTCGTGGGCTTCGTGCTCATAGGGCTGGCACTGATCTGCTGGAGCATATCGAGCAAGGTCATCCTGCTGGCAAAGATCTGGCACGCCGATTTCCCGCTGGCCAACCGCATCCCGATCATCCCGGTGCTTACGGCCCTGGCCTGCCTGTTCCTCGCAGCATTCCTCTACGAGGCGGCACTCTCCGAGCCCAAGTATTTCGTCCCCGCACGCGTGCTGGCGGGCTTCGGCGCCATCTGCTTCACGCTCTACTCCATCGTCTCGATCCTCGAAAGCGGCGCGAGCAAGAAATAGCCCCGCTGCAAGGCAATAAAAAAAGCCACCTTCCCCGGGTGGCTTTTCTTATTGCCTTTATCGTCACATGGGTCAGAACAGGTGGCAGGCCACCGTGAGCCCGGCCATGACGATGGAAACCATAGACATCAGCTTGATAAGGATATTGAGCGACGGGCCCGAAGTGTCCTTGAACGGGTCGCCGACGGTATCGCCCACCACGGTGGCCTTGTGGCATTCGGAGCCTTTGCCGCCGAAATGCCCCTCCTCGACCATCTTCTTGGCATTGTCCCACGCGCCGCCCGCATTGGCCATGAACACGGCCAGCACGAAACCCGAGCTGAGGCCGCCGACCAGCAGGCCCATCACGCCGGCCACGCCGAACACGAGACCGACGGCTACCGGCACGACGATGGCCAGCAGGCTGGGGAACATCATCTCGCGCTGTGCACCGCGGGTCGAAATCTCCACGCAGCGGGCATAGTCCGGCGTGCCTTCGCCCGTGAGGATGCCCTTGATCTCGCGGAACTGGCGGCGCACCTCGTTCACCATGCTCTCGGCGGCACGTCCCACGGCGTTCATCGTCAGGCCGCAGAACAGGAACGACATCATGGCGCCGATGAAGATGCCGATCAGCACCGTCGGGTTCATCAGCGTGACCTGGTAATACTCCATGAAATCGAGGATCGAGGCCTTCTCGACCAGCTGCGAGGTGCCGTTGGGCAGGTCGAGCATCGTGATGCCGTTATGCAGCAACCCGATACGGATCTCCTCGATGTAGGATGCCAGCAGTGCCAGTGCGGTCAGCGCCGCGGATCCGATGGCGAAGCCCTTGCCCGTGGCAGCGGTCGTATTGCCCAGCGCGTCCAGCGCATCGGTGCGCTTGCGCACCTCGGGGCCGAGGCCGCTCATTTCGGCATTGCCGCCCGCATTGTCAGCGATCGGGCCGTAGGCGTCCGTGGCGAGCGTGATGCCCAGCGTCGAGAGCATACCGACGGCGGCGATGCCGATGCCGTAGAGCCCCAGCGACATGTTCATCGGAGCCATCATATTCTCCATGTCGAAGCCAATGGCGCACAGATAGGCGAGGATAATCGCGGCACCGATCGTCAGGACGGGGATGGCCGTCGAGATCATGCCCGACCCGACCCCGGCGATGATGACCGTGGCCGGCCCGGTCTGGGCGCTTCCGGCGATCTTCTGCGTCGGTTTATAGGAGTGCGAAGTGTAATATTCGGTAGCCTGTCCGATGATGATACCGGCGACGAGCCCCGTGATGACCGAGCACGACAGCCCGAGCCAGTTCTGGATTCCCAGCAGGTAGAGGATACCGAACGTCGCGCCGGCAATCAGCAGCGAACTGAAATTGACACCCACGCCCAGCGAGCGGAGCAGCTCGCGCATCGAGGCGCCCTCCCGGGTTCGCACGAAGAAGATGCCGATGATCGAGAGCACGATCCCCACGGCCGCGATCAGCATCGGCGCCAGCACGGCCTTGAGCTGCATCGCCATGCCGTCGGCCGTGGCGAACGCCGCCGCGCCCAGCGCTGCCGTGGCGAGCACCGAACCGCAATAGCTCTCATAGAGGTCGGCGCCCATGCCGGCCACGTCGCCCACGTTGTCGCCCACGTTGTCGGCGATGGTCGCGGGATTGCGCGGATCGTCCTCGGGGATGCCCGCCTCGACCTTGCCCACCAGGTCGGCGCCCACGTCGGCCGCCTTGGTGTAGATGCCGCCGCCGACACGCGCGAACAGAGCCTGCGTCGAGGCGCCCATGCCGAAGGTCAGCATCGTCGTGGTGATGACCACGAGTTTCTGCGGCCCCGACACCTCCACGAAGCGTTCGAGGATAACATACCAGAACGAGATGTCCAGCAGCCCGAGCCCCACGACCACGAGCCCCATCACGGCGCCGCTGCGGAAGGCGACTTTCAGGCCGCGGTCGAGCGACTGGCGTGCGGCGTTGGCCGTGCGTGCCGAAGCATAGGTCGCGGTCTTCATGCCGAAATAACCGGCAAGCCCCGAGAAGAAACCGCCCGTCAGGAAAGCGAAGGGCACCCAGGGGTTCTGCACCCCAGCGCCGTAGGCCAGGTAGGCGAAGAACAGCGCCAGGATGATGAATACGATCAGCACGACCTTGTACTGCTGGCGCAGGTAGGCCATGGCGCCCTTGCGCACGTGCTCGGCGATCTCGCGCATGCGCGGGGTACCTTCGTCCTCGCGCTTCATGCTGCGGTAAAATGCCCAGGCTACGGCCAGGGCAATGACAGCAGCGGCAGGGACGATCCAGAAAATCAAAGGAATGTTCATTTCGATAGAATTAAGGTTTTTAGAGTTTGTCGAATCGGTTATTAATACAAATATAATAATTTATCCCGATACTGTACTTTCCCGGACGGGCCGATATGCAGCACAAAAAATCCCGGCACGGGCACTCCCCCCCCCGCCCTGAGGCAACGAAAAACGGAAAGGAGCGAAGCCTTCGAAACACTTCGAATCTTCGCCCCTTCCCGTTTATGCGCCTGCGGCGTTCAGCGGATCACCGCCCCGCTACGAGCCGAAGTTGTCGTAGAGGATATTTTCGGGCGGCACGCCGAGACTGTCAAGCATCTTCACCACCGAAGCGATCATCATCGGAGGTCCACACATGAGATAGATGCAGTCCTCAGGCGCCTGATGGTTCTTCAGGTAATTCTCGTAGAGCACGTTGTGGACGAAGCCCGGCGTGTACTTCA
>ERZ773260.2425-NODE-2425-length-20552-cov-5.738450_pt1 | contig 20552 bp, 17 predicted proteins | sample MGYA00511387_ERZ773260 | MGnify/ENA primary metagenome ERZ773260 (study PRJEB29015, sample SAMEA2737745) | human gut metagenome | biome: human gut; feature: human-associated habitat; material: faeces | place: China | collected 2012 ... | reverse complement strand
ATGGTGAAGATTCAAAGGTTATTTGCAAAGACTAATTTGAAAATTCCAGTTTGTCAATTACAAGTGACATTGAAAGAGTCAGCCCATTCAAGGTGCTGGCTCTTTCAAAAATTCCATTCTAATAAATTGCATGATAACTTAGAGTAAAAATGAATACCCATTAGCCGGAAATGAATAGAAAATGAATAAAAGTGTGGTGTTTCGTATAATTATGAGTTAGTATGCATCAGACACACTTTTGTAAAAAGGGAGATATTTTTTTGCATTTCACTGATAAGAGTGTTACAATACGAATGTTATTAAATTTTCGAGGAGGTTTACTTATGGACAAGAAAACAACAGGAATCGTTTCCTACATCACGCTTATCGGCTGGCTGATTGCATTCTGCGCCGGTGACAAAGAGGGTGCAAAATTTCATTTAAACCAGTCACTGGTGTTATACCTTGCATCACTGATCAACAGCATTATTATTTCGCGCATTCCGATCTGTGGATGGGCTGTCAGCGGCATTCTCTCCATTGTATTCTTTATTTTCTGGATCATGGGATTAGTATATGCCTGCAAAGATGAAGAAAAAGAGCTTCCACTTTTAGGAAGTATTAAGATTTTAAACTAAGATATTAAAAAAAACATTATTATGTAAAAACCCGGCTTTAAGGTTCATGACCCCAAAGCCGGGTTTCTTTTTCTGTGCACAGACCTGCCTGCTAAAACAGGCAGTCTGCTATCTTATACGATTTTCTTATACCTCTACGGTAATTTTGTCTAAGTGCCAGATATCATCCACATACTCCTGGATCGTACGGTCAGAGGAGAATTTACCGGCATGTGCGATATTTAAGATTGCACTCTTTGCCCAGCCTTCTTCATCTTTGTATGCTTCCATGACGCGTTTCTGTGCTTCTGCATAAGAACGGAAATCTTTTAAGATGAAATAGGTATCTGCAAACTGTGTACACTGTGTATTGAGCAGTGAATTGTAAAGGTCACGGAACAGCTCAGGATCGTTCGGTGAATAGAATCCGTTGATCAGCTGCATCAGCACCTTGCGGATATCCTGATCCGTATTAAAGATCTGCATTGGATCATAGTCACGGTTTCTCTCATGTGCAATGACTTCATCGGAACTCATACCGAAAATAAATGCATTTTCTTTGCCGACTTCCTCTACGATCTCAACATTTGCACCATCCATCGTTCCGAGCGTCAGCGCACCGTTTAACATAAACTTCATATTGCCGGTTCCGGATGCCTCTTTACTTGCAGTAGAAATCTGCTCACTGACATCTGCTGCCGCAAAGATCCACTCTGCGATCGATACACGGTAGTCTTCAATAAATACAACTTTGATCTTGCCATTAATGCTTCTGTCATTGTTGATGACATCTGCAACATTGTTGATCAGCTTGATTGTAAGTTTGGCGTTCTTATAGCCCGCTGCTGCCTTTGCACCGAAAATAAAGGTTCTCGGATAGAAATCCATATCCGGGTGCTCTTTTAATTCATTGTACAGGTACATAACATGCAAAATGTTGAGCAACTGACGTTTGTATTCATGCAGACGTTTTACCTGCACATCAAAGATAGAACGTGGATCTACTTCGATACCATTATGCTCTTTGATATATTTTGCAAGGCGCAGCTTGTTCTGATATTTGATATTCATGAACTCCTGCTGTGCTTTCTTATCAGTTGCATAAATCGCCAGCTTTTCAATATGGGCAAGATTTGTGATCCAGTCATTTCCGATATGCTCACTTACCCAGTCTGCAAGCAATGGATCACCATGCATTAAGAATCTACGCTGCGTGATTCCGTTCGTCTTGTTGTTGAACTTCTGCGGGAATAACTCATAAAAATCATGAAGCTGCTCATTCTTTAAAATCTCTGTGTGGAGTTTTGCCACACCGTTTACAGAATATCCTGCTGCGATCGCAAGATGTGCCATCTTTACCTGACCATCATAAACGATTGCCATACGGGCAACCTTGCCATTATCTCCAGGGAACTCTGCCTGGATCTGTAAAATAAATCTGCGGTTGATCTCCTCAACGATCTGATAGATACGCGGAAGCAGCCTTGAGAATATCTCGATCGGCCATTTTTCAAGTGCCTCAGCCATGATCGTGTGGTTGGTGTATGCACAAGTCTTTGTTGTGATCTCCCATGCCTCATCCCAGCTCAATCCCTCTTCGTCAAGTAAAATACGCATAAGTTCTGCCACTGCAACAGTCGGATGTGTATCATTTAACTGGAATGTTACCTTCTCCGGCAGCTTGTGGATATCATCATGATGCTTTTTGTAACGTGCCAGCGCACGCTGTACACTTGCTGATACAAAGAAATACTGCTGTTTTAAACGAAGCTCTTTTCCTGCGATATGATTATCATTCGGATAAAGTACTTCCACTAAGTTGCGGGCAAGATTTTCCTGCTCTACTGCCTTGTGGTAATCACCTTTATCAAAAGAGTCTAACTCAAAGCACTCCATCGGCTCTGCATCCCAGATCATTAAGGTATCTACCACATGATTGCCATAACCTACGATCGGCATATCATACGGTACCGCTAAAACAGACTGGTAATTTTCCTGTATAAAACGTGTTTTCCCCTCTTCTGTCACTTCTGCACGGACATAACCGCCGAATTTAACTTTATAGGAATACTCCGGACGGCGAAGTTCAAACGGATATCCATTCTTTAACCAGTTATCCGGCACTTCCACCTGAAAACCGTCTTTGATCTTCTGTTTGAACATTCCGTACCGGTAACGGATACCGCAGCCGTAAGCTGCGTATCCAAGTGTTGCCAGTGACTCCATAAAGCAGGCTGCAAGACGTCCGAGTCCGCCATTTCCAAGTGCCGGATCCGGCTCCTGATCCTCGATCTCATCTAAGTTCAGACCGATCTCCTCAAGTGCCTCTTTGACCTCTTTGTACATTTTTAAATTGATCATGTTGTTGCCAAGCGCACGACCCATTAAAAACTCCATGGACATGTAGTAAACCATCTTTGGATCCTGTTTGTCAAACGCTTTCTGTGTGGCAAGCCAGTCATCAATAATGACATCTTTTACCGTGTAGGAAACTGCCTGAAAAATCTCCTGCTGTGACGCCTCATCTAACGTTTTACGGTAAAGATTCTTTACATTTTCTTTTACATCCTCAATAAACGCTTCTTTGTTGAAAACATTTTCCTTCATCTAGTTTTCTCCTTTTTTGACTCCAAGCAATACTTTTTCCCCATTGATGTTCCATTCCTTGCAGTAAATTCCGTTTTCTCCGGAGTCAAAAGAATCAGCTTCTGCTACAACTTCAGTACCTAAAACATCACCCATGATGTCATTTTCGTACTTATGAAAGATGTCGGCTACTTTTTCATCTGCATGATAGTAAATGGAAATTTTATCCATAACCTCAAATCCGGCTTCCTTACGCATGGTCTGGATCTTGCTGATCAGCTCACGGACAAATCCTTCCTCTACCAGTTCAAGTGTCAGGTTCGTATCAAGCACAACTGTTACCGTATTATCTCCTTCCGTCACATAACCTTCCATCTGTGTCATCGTGATCAGAAGGTCTTCCTCGGAAAGTTTTACATCATCACTGACAGAAGGCAGCGCAAGCACGCCGTTTGCCTTTAATTCTGCCATTGCCTTATTTCCGTCTAACTCTGCAAGTGCTTTCTGGATCTGTCCTAAGAACTTGCCATATTTCGGTCCGACAGTACGAAGCTGTGGTTTGAAAGTATAGCTTGTATATGCACTGACATCCTCTGTGAAGTTTACTTTCTTCACATTTAACTCATCCTCGATGATCTCCACAAAATATTCTGGCAGTACATTCGGTGCTTTGACATACATATTTCCGATTGGCTGACGATTCTTGATATTTGCAGAGTTACGGCACGCACGACCCATAACAACGATCTTTAAGACCTCATCCATATTTTTCTCTAAATCTTTGTCGATCCATGCATCATTGACAGCCGGGAAGTCGCACAGATGGATGCTCTCCGGTGCCTCTGTATTGATGGAACGCACCAGATTCTGATAAATCTCCTCTGTCATGAATGGGATCATAGGAGCTGCTGCCTTACAGATCTCAACAAGTGCAGTATAAAGTGTCATGTAAGCATTGATCTTATCCTGCTCCATGCCCTTTGCCCAGAAACGGTCACGGCTTCTTCTGACATACCAGTTACTCATGTCATCCACGAACTCATCGAGTACCTTTGCTGCCTCCGGGATGCGGTAATTTGCAAGGTTCTCATCTGTTCCTTTGATCGCAGAATTCAGTTTGGATAACAGCCATTTATCCATAACGGATAATTTCTCATAATCTAAAGTATATTTCGTCGCATCAAACTGGTCAATATTTGCATACAGTACAAAAAATGCATAAGTATTCCACAGAGTACCCATGAATTTGCGCTGTCCTTCCTGTACCAGCTTACCGCTGAAACGTTTCGGGATCCACGGTGCACTGCTTGTATAGAAATACCAGCGGATCGCATCTGCGCCATAAGTCTCTAATGCATCAAACGGATCTACTGCATTTCCTTTGGACTTACTCATCTTCTGTCCGTTCTCATCCTGTACATGGCCAAGAACGATAACGTTCTCGTAAGGCGCTTTGTTAAATAACAGTGTAGATTCTGCCATCAGGGAGTAGAACCATCCTCTTGTCTGGTCAACTGCCTCAGAGATAAACTTCGCCGGGAACTGTTTTTCAAATACATCTTTGTTCTCAAATGGATAGTGATGCTGTGCAAATGGCATTGCTCCGGAATCGAACCAGCAGTCGATTACTTCCGGTACACGATGCATTTCTTTTCCACAATCCGGACATTTGAATGTAACTGCATCGATATACGGACGATGAAGTTCTACTTTGGCATCATTTGGATTACCGCTTCTCTCCGCGAGTTCTGCGCGGCTTCCGATACACTCCTGATGACCACACTCACACTCCCATACCGGAAGTGGTGTTCCCCAGTAACGGTTACGGGAAATACCCCAGTCCTGGATATTCTCAAGCCAGTCACCAAAACGTCCTTTTCCAATGGACTCCGGAATCCAGTTTACGGTGTTATTGTTGCGGATCAGGTCATCTTTGACTGCAGTCATCTTGATGAACCAGGATTCTCTTGCGTAGTAGATCAGTGGTGTGTCGCATCTCCAGCAGTGTGGATATTCATGCTCGAACTTCGGCGCATCAAATAATAATCCTTTTTCATCGAGATCTTTTAATACCATAGGATCGGCTTTCTTTACAAAAATACCGGCATATGGTGTTTCTTTTGTAAGCTCACCTTTTCCATCTACAAGCTGTACAAATGGAAGGTCATATTTTCTTCCGACAGCGGCATCATCTTCACCGAATGCAGGTGCGATATGAACGATACCGGTACCATCTGTCATGGTTACATAGGTATCACATACGATGTAATGCGCTTTTTTGTGCTGTTTTTCGATGATCTCTTTTGCACAGTCAAATAAAGGCTCATACTCTTTGTACTCTAAATCGCTTCCCTTGTAAGTCTCTAATACCTCATATGCCTTTGTTCCCTCTGCTGCATCCTTATCAAGCAGTTTGCCAAGAACCGTGTCAAGCAGTGCTTCCGCCATATAATAGGTATATCCGTCAACCGCTTTTACTTTGCAGTAAGTCTCTTCCGGGTTCACACAGAGTGCGACGTTAGACGGCAGTGTCCAAGGAGTTGTTGTCCATGCAAGGAAATATGCATCCTCTCCGATTACTTTAAAACGTGCAACTGCAGAGCGCTCTTTGACCGTCTTATATCCCTGCGCAACTTCCTGGGAAGATAACGGGGTACCACAGCGCGGGCAGTAAGGAACGATCTTAAATCCTTTGTATAAAAGGTTTTTATTCCAGATTTCTTTTAATGCCCACCACTCAGATTCGATAAAATTATCATCATAGGTAACATATGGATTATCCATATCAGCCCAGAAACCAACGGTCTTGGAGAAATCTTCCCACATTCCTTTGTATTTCCATACGGATTCCTTACATTTTTTGATGAAAGGCTCCATACCGTATTCTTCGATCTGCTCTTTTCCATTTAAACCAAGGAGTTTTTCTACCTCAAGTTCTACCGGGAGTCCGTGTGTATCCCAGCCGGCTTTACGCGGAACGAATTTTCCTTTCATGGTCTGGTATCTCGGGATCATATCTTTGATCGTACGGGTCTCCACATGTCCGATGTGCGGCTTGCCGTTTGCAGTTGGCGGGCCGTCATAAAAGGTGTAGGTCTCTCCTTCCTTGCGGTGTTCCATGCTCTTCTTAAAGATGTCATTGTCATTCCAGAACTTCTCGATCTGTTTTTCTCTGTCTACGAAATTCAGATTCGCATCAACTTTCTTATACATTGTTAACCTCCATTGATTTAATAAAGAGTCGCTCGCGACTCTTTCGCGCCCGAGCGGTGCTGTTTACAGCAAACTTCTTCTCCGCGAAGTGCGCATCCCGCCCGGAGGGCTTTTTAATTCATAGGACGTAATTTCCTATGAATTAAAAAAACCCTCGTCCTGTATATAGGACGAGGGCTTAATTACTTCGTGATACCACCTGATATACAAATGTACACGGAACTAATAAACTCCGGATACACGTTCCCTGTAACGCAGGAAATGCGTCAGCGCTTACTCTGTCACGGAAAATCCCAGTAGTGATCTGCCTTGACCATTTCAGACTGCGGCTTGGAAGTGATTTTCATTCAGCAGATACTCGCACCGGTTTCCACCTGCTCCGGCTCTCTGTTGCTTTTCCTGATGAACTACTGTCTTCGTCATTGCCTTTTACCAAAAATCTAGTCTTTAGTATAGACTCGGAAAGTGAGAATGTCAAGAGGGCTTCATGCTTTTCACAGAGCACGTTTTTTCACATCTGCGATCACGTTTAAAAACCGCTCCTTCATCTGTGCCTCTAACAGTTTTACATCCATGTCGCTACCCGTACACGGTACAAATCCTCCAGCCATCGATGCGTGGCCGCCGCCATTGCCAATTCCTTTCAGTGCCTCCGCCACAATCTTTCCTGCATCGAGCATACTCTTTTCACTGCGCACGGAAAGTTTGATTCCGTCTGACTTTCTCGAATACACGACGGAAAATGACACTTCTTTTAAAGCAAGCATGAAATCGGATATATTTGCAATGACCGGACAATCCTTACCAGTATTGCAGAAACTGATGTCATCATATACTTCAATACTTGAAATCGCACTCGAATATGCCATCAGATCATCAAAACACAGATTACTGTTTTCTAACATATGGATGACCTCATAATCACATTCATCAAACATCCGGTAGAGCATCTCAATATCGAGTTTTGACACTCCACGGCTCAGATTATTGGTATCGATCCGTACACCGTATGTCAGAGTCGTGGCGATTCTTCTATCCATCGGGATATTATTTTCAAAGAAATACTGTGCAACGATCGTCGCACATGCTCCCACTTCCGGCCGGATGTCTTTAAACCGGTATGGAAACTTTTCATTTTCCGGATGATGATCGATGCAGATGATCTCGTCCCCCGTAATGTCAACGATGTTTGAATTACCCTTTTGTGCATCCACAAGGATCACTTCATCCTCATCTGTCAAAATGGTACTAAGATCCTCCACATTCAAAAGTTCGATCTCCATCAGTTCACGCAGCTTGTCGGTACTGTAACGGTCTATTTTTCCTTTATAACAGATCGTGGAAGAAATTCCATTGTGCTTTAACAGCTCCTGGATCCCAAGCGCACTCGCAATGGCATCCGGGTCAGGGAAATTATGCGTCTGGATATACACATGTTTTCGGTTGATCTGTTTTAGTAGTTCTTGTAATTTTGTCATATTAATCCTCTAAAATATGTTTCTGCCACCCGTTTTGTCACAAGTTCTGAAAATGACTGTATTTTATACTGTGCTTCCGGTACGATTCCAAAACCGTATGCGGCATGAATAAATCCAACGCCAGCTTTTCTGCTGGCATCATAATCTCCCTGGATATCACCCACATAGACCGCTTCGTCTAAATGATTCCGGTCTGCCAGAAGTCTGATATTATCACCTTTCTGTAAAAGATTATTTCCGTAACATTCGATATCGGAAAAATAATCCCAGAAATGATAATGATCCAAAAATGCCTCAATGTAACCTTTCTGGCAGTTGCTTACAATGTAAAGTTCATATGTCTTTTTTAATTCTTTGAATGTATCCTCAAGATCCGGATAAAGCACTCCGCCATGTTCTCTTAAATAATCGTTCTCGATCCTGCAGCACTCCGCTAAAAGTGTCTCCTGCTCTTTCTCAGAAATTTCCGGGAATAACAGTTTTGCGATCACATCCATGGTCTTTCCCATAACACCCTTGATATCGGCTTCTGTGAGTGCCTTATTTAACCTTCCATCCTGACGGATCGCTTCATTCCAGGATTCTGCCACATTGGCGGCTGAATCCCAAAGTGTGCCATCCATATCAAAAATAATTCCCTGTTTTTTCATATAAGTCCCCATTCCTGCGTGTAAAAATTCTCATTTTTCACACGATTCTGCTTCATTTATTTTAAATCGTAAACGCTGGCATATTTTTTTTCAAAATAACGCACCAATGGCTCTGCTGATACTTCTTTTCCACACACATTTGCAATCACTTCTTTTGGTGTGCGTGTGCTGCCATACCAGTGGATTTTTTCATTCAGCCATTTTGTGATTTCTTTGATTCTGCCCTCTTTTAAGATCTCATCTACCGGCCCTGACTCTTTTTCAAGTTCCTCTAAATACATGCCGTCATAGATGCTTCCTAACAGATAGCTTGGAAAATAGCCGAAGGAACCATCTGACCAGTGCATATCCTGTAAGATTCCCTCCGCATCATTTGCCGGAGTGATATCTAAATATTCCTTCATTTTCTGATTCCAGAGTTCCGGAAGTTTCGCAACCGGTACATTGTCACGAAAGATTGCCTTCTCCATTTCATAACGCAATATAATATGGAAGCAATAGGTCACCTCATCTGCCTCGGTACGGATCAGGCTGTTTCTGACATGATTGATCTCACGGTAAAACTCATCCAGCGAAATGTCCTTCATCTGCGGCATCAGCTCCTGCACTTTCTCATAGACAGGAATCCAGAAATTCTTATTGCGCCCTAAAATATTCTCATAAAAACGGGATTGGCTCTCATGCACGCCCATATAACGGCAGCTTCCTGCAGCCGTGTTGTCATATTCCGGATTGACATTCTGTTCAAAAATCGCATGACCACCCTCATGGATAGCCGAAAACATGGCAGAAATCGGATCATGTTCATAATAATGATTTGTCACCCGGACATCCTTGGAAGAAAAATTCAGTGTAAAAGGATGCTCTGTCTCTCCTACTGCACCGGCATCTTTGGAAAATCCGATGTAGGAAAGCAAAAGATCCTGCACTTTTCTCTGATCATCCGGATCAAAATAAACATGGAATTTTGTATCATCCGGCTGTTTTGCGGCAAGTATTTTTTTCACAAGCGGAATCAGCGCTTCCTTTAGTTCACCAAACAGACGGTCAATCGTTGCAGAATCCATTCCCTCTTCATATTTATCTAACAATACATCATAAACTTCTTTGCCCGGATCCGTGTAACCTGCCATTTCTTTGGTAAGTGCAATCATTTTCTCCAGATGCGGTGCAAAAATGGAAAAGTCAGATGCATTTTTTGCATCTTCCCATGCATTTCCGGATTCTGCCTGCTCACGGACCATCACTTCATAACGGTCTTTGGGAATCCGTCTGTCTTTTTCCATATCGCGCTGCATGCGTGTCACGATAAATTTCATGGTATCTGACAGCTGTGCAAATTCTTCCGGTGTCTTTAAGGTCTCTAACATGCCGTAAAGTTCATCCGAAGTCGACATCGCAAAGCTCTCGGTTGAAAAATAAGTCAGTGCATCGATATGTCCTGCCTGCCCCAGTTTTGGTGCACAGGTTCTCATGTCCCAGTAAAGAAGCGTATTGATATGTTCATATTTTTTCATTTTATCGAGATACTGCTCGAATTGTTCTAATGTTTTACTCATAGTCGTCCTCCATTTTCAGAACGACGCCGGTCTGGCGTGTTACATTCCGTTCTTTCTGTTCCATATTAACACAGGACACCTGACCTGTCACTTATTTTTAGTATAACCAAAAACACCACGAACATGCGATTTTGCATGTCCATGGTGTTTTTCATAACAATCAGTCTGCCCGTAGTGCGTGCAACCTGTTTTTTCATCGGAAACCCTGACGCAACTACTTATTTTACCTCTACTGTCCAGCCATATTTATCCGGCAGTCTGCCCCACTGGATTCCGGTTAAGGTATCATATAATTTCTGTGTCAGCTCACCGATCTTGAAATCGTTGATCGTTACAACATCATCTTTGTAGCGGAGTTCTCCGACAGGGGAGATAACTGCTGCAGTACCTGTTCCGAATACTTCCTCAAGTGTGCCGTCATGTCCGGCTTTCATCAGATCGTCTACGGAAAGTCTGGTCTCATTTACTTTATAACCCCAGTCTCTTAACAGATGGATCATGGAATCTCTTGTGACACCCGGAAGAACAGTTCCCTCGATCGGTGCTGTGTAAATCTCGCCTGCGATCTTGAACATGATGTTCATGGTTCCAACTTCCTCTACATATTTACGATGTTCACCATCTAACCAGAGTACCTGGGAATATCCCATCTTCTCTGCTTTAACCTGTCCTAAAATAGAACCTGCGTAGTTACCACCGCATTTTGTAAATCCGGTACCACCTTTTACGGCACGAACCAGTTCATCCTCAACTAAGATCTTAACCGGGTTGATTCCCTCTGCGTAGTAAGCGCCAACCGGGCAGCAGATAATCATAAACTTATAAGCAGATGCCATATGTACGCCGAGTGCAGCTTCTGTTGCAAACATAAACGGACGGATGTAAAGAGATGTCTCCGGCTCTGATGGAACCCAGTCCTCTTCTACCTTTACCAGTGCTTTTACCGCCTCAACAAACATATCAACCGGGAGCTCCGGCATGCAGAGTCTTGCGTTAGAGTTGATCATTCTCTTTGCGTTCATCTCCGGACGGAATAACTGGATCTTACCCTCTGCGGTACGGTATGCTTTCATACCCTCGAATGTTTCCTGTGCATAATGTAACGTTACACATGCCGGATCCATGGTGATCGGTCCTTCCGGAACGATTCTTGCATCTTTCCAGCCCTCTTCCTTTGTCCAATCCATAACAAACATATAGTCTGTCATATATTTTCCAAATCCAAGATGTTTCTGATCTGGTTTTTCCTTTAAATGTTCTCTTTTTTCAAATCTGATATCCATAACATATGCCTCCGACTCTCTATCGTTTTTTTCTGACCACCATTATGATACTTTCTTTTTTGAGTGTCAAGATTATTCCAAAGGCTTATATTCGTCATTACTCAAATTCATATTAACGTTTATTTTTTATAATCATGCGTTATGATATGATTTTAAAATGTTTTGGAATTTTTGCCCTGAAAGTTTTTTAGTTCTGCTCTGCAATTACTTTTTTTAAAGGAATCCAGATAATAAATGCCAGCACACTTCCGATTACTGCTGTGATAAGCTGTGTCACGGAAAATGTTGTCTGGAACACTGCCATCTTTGGAACCATTGCTTCCGGAAGCAGGGACGGAATCAGAACCAGTGCAATCACGACTCCCATAAATAATGCCTTTACAATGCTGCCGGCTGCCATACCTGCGATCAGACCTGCATTGCCTTTGATTTTCTTTGCAATCAGACTAACTGCAACTACAAGAATGATATTTCCGATCATAACGCATGGGATGATCGCCGGGATCGCTGACATGATCGGGCTTCCTGTAATCAGGAATGATGTGACCGGTGTGATCACAGATAAAATAATTCCGCATGCCATTCCTGCACCCAGTGCCGCAATGATCAGACATGCATTGATGATCGGTCCTGTGATGTACACACTTGTGTTTTTAAAGAACTGGCTCACGATACAGATTGCCAGTAACACTGCTGTTGTTGTGATTTGTTTCGTTGTGATTTTCATAAATCCTCCTTGTTTTGCGGAGCAAAATGCGACTGCCTTTGCAGGAGCAGAGGATTTTCCTCCTTTGTTTTGCGGAGCAAAATGCCTGCTATGCCGCCTTTGCATAGCATGTGCCCTTGCAGGAGCAATGCCCAACACATTGGGCAGGATTTTCCTCCTTTGTTTTGTACAATTTTCGCAACCATCATAGTACAACACTTATGAAAAGTCAATTTTCCGTACACGGCTCACTCTGCCCCCGCAAACAACCGCATTTTTCTCTTGTCATTTAAACCAGGGAATTTTATAATAAAACCAACATATAAATATTTCGTATAAATATAAGGAGATTACGTTATGCATACATTTCAACCTATGACAGCAGATATGATGGAATTTGATCCATTTACAAAAATTGGAAAAGAATGGGCGCTGCTCACCGCAGGTTCCAAAGACAAAGCAAACACCATGACCATAAGCTGGGGCGGTGTCGGCATCTTATGGGGCAAAAACGTTGCCTTTGTATTTGTCCGTGACTCAAGATACACCAAAGAACTGATCGACAAAAATGAATTCTTTTCTCTCAGCTTTTTATCTGAAAAATACCGTGATGCATTAAATTACTGTGGAAGTCACTCCGGCCGCGACGAAAACGATAAGATCTCAGCCGCCGGTTTAACCCTTACCTCCCGCCACAGCATTCCGTTCATCGATGAGGGAAATATGATCCTGCTGTGTGAGAAAATGTCCGCAACGCGACTGACTGAGGATTCCTTCCTGATGCCAGAGATTGCGCAAAAATGGTATGCAGATCATGATATGCACACGATGTATATTGCGGAGATCATTGATATTCTGGCAAGATAAGAAAAACAGGCAGGTGGGAGTTCATATACGAAAACTCCTGCCTGCCCGTTTTATGTTTTTCAGATATATAATCTCTTAATCATTTTTTGTTCCATACATTCTAAAATACTCATCCGCCTGCTGCATAGATATGTTTAATTTATCCTGCAATCTTTTTATAATACCCTTTTTCGGTATGTTCATTTCGAGACACATTTCTATCATTCCCTCTGCTTTGCCACGAACTTCTCCACGCGCTTCGCTCTCCGCAATTAATTCTTCAATCGCCTGACACATCTCTATCCCCTCCTTTTCCTCTGATATCTTAATTGGTGTCTTCGTGATGGTTTTTATAACTCTGGCTGCATTCATTTCTATACTTTTATGGGTATCTGTCCTCAAAAAATCCAGCAGTTTTTCTTTATTATTAGAGTACTTGATATATCCCATAACCTCTCTCATACTTGTTGAAAATTTGTTCAGTTCTTCTTCCGTAAGTTTTGCCGGATCGATCAGGTGTATCCTGTAGTTCTCCACATAACTTAAAATTTCCATATCCCTTATCGGCATCATTTCATGTAAAGATAACGGTCCGTCCCATTCCTCTGCCCCAAAATGAATCACAAGTGTGATAACTGGTTTAATGTGATCTTCCTTTAAAAATCCCGATAAATATTCTCCACCGGTTTTTCCTGAATAATCTTTTTGGCTCCGTCGGTGCCCTGCCGCTATATCTGACACTTGTTTTCCATATTGTAAGGCATCATAGATAGCGTTTCTGACCGGCATTGCATAATGGACATCTGTCTGATTCTCAACCCCTAATAAAACATACGACATCTTTTCATCCTGTTTGATGACTGCTGCTTTTAAAACATCACGGTATTTTTGCAGTGCATCTTTTTTACCCACTGCCGATGCAGCAGTGTCAACCTCTGTAAGTCCTGCCGGATCGATCACCTTTTTTCCACCATAGATAAGATAATTAAACGCATCTGCAAATATAGCATTCTCCCGCATATACTCTTTTGTTACAATATCAACCGTCCCCATTCATTTCTCCTCCTTTGTTTAATCCGGGAGCAATTCGTGGTTTTCAAGAATTCTCCCTGCTTATATGTGTGAATGATAAAAGCATTGGAAATTCTTAAGTTGAATGTATAACTTTTTATACATTTTTCACTATGATAAAAGAATGGTCTATAACCATGTAGATGATTTCAGAATATCATGCTTTGTCTGGATTTTAGCATACTGTTCTTATAATGTCATTAAAAAGCCGATATTCCAATGATATTTGTAAGTTTTGCACAAAAAATCCAGTGTATAAAAACAGATATAACATACACACACCTTGCTTTTTCCAAAAATCAATGCTACAATATTTTCTGAGTTTTGTTCTAAAAAGTAAATATATGGAGGATTATTTATGAGCCCAGTTACTATCGTATTGCTGGTTATCTTAGCCGTTTTAATCATCGGACTGATTGTCCTTTATTTTCTCGGGAAGAAAGCACAGAAAAAGAAAGCTGAACAGGATGAGCAGCTTGCCGCTGCCGCACAGACCGTATCCATGCTGATTATAGATAAGAAGCGAATGCGCATTACCGAATCCGGTCTTCCGCAGGTTGTGATCGACCAGACACCGAAGATGATGCGCCGTACCAAACTTCCAATCGTAAAAGCAAAGGTTGGACCAAAAGTAATGTCTTTGATCGCCGATGAATCTGTATTTGATTACATACCGGTCAAAAAAGAAGTGAAAGCTACCGTGAGTGGTATCTATATCACAAAAGTTACCGGTGTACGCGGACCTCTTGAAAAACCGGAAGGTAAAAAGAGCTGGAGGACCAAATTAAAAGAAAAAGCAAATCGCGCAAATAAAGAACTCGAAAAAGAAAAAGCTGAACTTGAAAAAGAGAAAAGTAAGAAAAAGAAAAAATAAGTGATGAAAAAATACCACACAAACGTGCAGTATTCATAACACCATTAACAGCCACAGCAAACTGCTGTGGCTGTTCTTGTATTCTTTGCTGCTATGTGATAGTATGAAACCAATCGGACTTACAAATTATTACACCGGATTTTTCTCCTGACAAAATAAATAAAAAAATGTGTCTCCAATAATAACGCTGCAAGGGTAAAACAATATTTATAATACTGCAAAAAGCATGTTCTGCAATTCTTTTGAATTGTAAAACATGCTTTTTTCTATAGCTTTTTACGCTTTTGCTTTCGCTTCCCCTTCCGGGAAAATGATCTTATTTACAAAGAAAAATACGACCATTGAAACTCCACCGTTTAATACGGTTGTTCCGATATTGTAGAGCCAGTCCGGCACGAACATACCGGCTACTGCTACCCAGATACAGTTAATGGAGTTTACAATACAGGTCACGATACAGAATGCGATCAGATACCAGAATGCCTGATACCAGATATTGCCCTTACTCCGGAATACGAAGGTTCTCTGGATCGGGAAATTGATGCATTCTCCGATCACCATGGCAACCATGTATGCACAGAAATATGGAAGTCCACCGTGTGCGGCATCATAACCGATAATGTTCCATTTAAATGTCTCTCCAAATAATGTGATGTCGATTCCCGGGAATCCAAAATCAACATTTGGAAGTCCTGCAAATGCGAGCGGCAGAAACAATAACATCAAATATTTGAATACCGTGATCAGGTTACTTACGATCACGAACAGACCGCCCTCCCGGACCCATTTGGAGGCTCCGGGATGCTTATCTGCAAAGTTCTGCCATAGATTTTTTATACCATTCATTTATGCTTTCACCTCTATGTGTTGTTCCTCTGCATAATCCTGTTTTATTCTGCTGATGTTTCAGTTACTGTCTTTACCGGTTCTTCTGCGGCATCTTTTTTATATTTTTTGATGGTAAGAACTTCTAAGAAAATAACCAGTACTCCAAGAATGATATCGATCACGATTGCAATGATCTGCCAGTTCATCAGACCTGTCTTTAAGTTCTCAGGATCATATGCACGGCTGTTTACAACAGTGTACATAATATTTTTGGATGCCTGACGCATTGCTTTCACACCTGTTGCGCTTGTAGTATCTGTCACATGGTTTGTCTCTGTATCATATGCAACTAACATACAGTCTGTACCACCGCGGATACCCATATCAGAATCCATGTATCCGTAAACACCAAAGTAGTCAGTTAATACAAATCCACGGAATCCCCACTCATCACGAAGGACAGTTGTCTGTAACGGATATGTTCCGCCTGCCCACTGTGTACCGATATAATTGAAGGAAGACATTACTGCTTTTGCTCCACCTTCTTTTACAGCGATTTCAAAAGGTTTTAAGTAAATTTCACGGATTGTCTGCTCATTTGACCATGTACAGAGCATTCCGGTACGGTTTGTTTCCTGATCGTTTAATGCAAAATGCTTGATATATGCATAAACACCATATTTTTCAGCACCGATCACTGCGTTTGCAGCCATTTTTCCTGAGAGAACTCCATCTTCCGAATAATACTCGAAGTTACGTCCTGCAAATGCATTTCTGTGTGTGTTCATCGCTGGTGCATACCATCCGGATACTTCCATTTCGTCTGCCATCTTACCAATGCTCTCACCGAAGGAAAGTGCAAGGTCTTTGTTCCAGGTATTTGCGATCATAACTGCGGACGGGAATCCAATGGAGCCTGTTCCTGTAAAGTTGTTATTGATGGATGCAGGTCCGTCACAGTCAACGGTCATAACTTTTCCAACACTTGCAGCTGCAGATGTCTGATATCCGCCAAGAGCGATCATTGTATCCATATCGGAAACTGTCAGCTGGTCAAGCAGTGTATCCCATTTTTCATCATCATAGGAAAGACCACGCATATCAGCAAGTGTCATTCCGTTTTTCGCGCCTGTTGTCGGCATTTCATCAGAATCATTGTTGTAATTGTTTGGATCATAATTGCTGTTATTTAAGAACTCAGCTTTCTCATCCTCTGCTAATGTAAAGTTTGAAGGAGCTGCTGTTGCTTTTGCATAGTTTGCAAATCCGTCTGCTCTTGAAAGATATGTTACATCTCCTTGTGCATATGCAAACTGATTTGTTGCAGCTACATCATCGGTAGAACGTGCATTATTCTCATCATATACAACGGTATCTGCAACACTTACGGTCTGTGATGCGATCGTATTGTGTGAATCAGAGTTGATAGAAATCTCATAGTCACCAGCCTCTAATACATAGCATCCATTACCATATGTATCATAGGAAGCCATATCTTCTTCTGAGAAACTTACATTGATTGTCTGGGATTCACCCGGCTGTAACACATCTGTTTTTGCAAAATCGATCAGATTTGCAGATGCTTTTTCAATTCCACCGTTTGTATATGGCGGATTGTAATATACCTCTACCACATCTTTTCCTGCGGCAGTTCCGTTGTTTGTTACGGTAACGTCAAAGGATACTTTACCGTCTGCTACGGTAACATCTCCCATCTTCTGTTCAAAATCTGTATAAGAAAGTCCATATCCAAATGGGAACTGAACCGTCTTATCATAATCAATGAGTCCTTCCACTGCTGCTGTCTCATAGAAACGATAGCCAACATAAATGCCTTCTACATAGTTGACAAAAGATGGAATTGTTGCTTCTTCTTCGCCTGTTCCGAAGTTTTTGGATGTAGCGGCAAACTCATCCATATTGTCATACAGGAAGTTTCCAAAGTTGTTATAAGTCGGTGTTGCTGTCAGATCATATACAAATGTATCGCTGGTTTTTCCGGATGGATTTACCGTACCGGCTACGACTGCGCCAAGAGACTCAAATCCGGACTGACCTGTTCCAGGACACCAGATTGCACCCTTGATCTGTTTATAATCATTTAAGAATCCAAGTTCCATGGTGTTTGCACCGTTATATACAACAACGACATTGTCAAAGTTGGCACAAACAAGGTCTAACATATCTTTTTCTGTCTGGCTTAACTGTAAATAATGTTCACCAGCTTCAAAATCTTTGTAATTTTCAGAGTTATCTGTGTAAGTTACTTTGCTTACATCAGTTGGAAGGTCTGCTCCCTCACCACCAACACGGGTAATTACTACCATTGCTGTATCCGAAAACTCTTTTGCATTGTTGATCAGCTCATCGCTGTAAGAATCTGCTGTAGGCTCCGGCAATGTCCAGTCCTGCGCCCACATACCAACTTCCGGTCTGTCCTCACGGTACGCTTTGTAGAAATCGGTCAGTTCTGTATTGATCTTGTATCCGGCATCCTCAAGACCACCAAGAAGTGTTGTTGTCTCATATGCGTCGGATAATGCTCCTGATCCTGTACCACCGTAGCAAGGATTGGTAGATGCCCATCCAAATACGTTGATATTCTGTGTATCAGTAAGTGGAAGGATATTGTCCTCATTTTTCAATAATACAATACCTTCGTCCGCGATATCCTCACAGAGTGCTGTTGCCTCATTTGAGGTCTCCTCTGTGATCGTACCATTTCCCATTGCAAGTGAGATCATACTTGACATCGGGATAAAGCAGATCAGGTTGATAATCACAACTGCTGCCATAAGGAATGCGATCCATGCTTCCTTTCTCACCAGTTTCTTTACCGGTTTCTTCAATTTCATGCATGCCACAGTTACAATAATCGCGATTGCCAGTGCAATGCCAAGCGCAATCAGGTATGGCTTACAGGAATTGAGAACGTTGATCACGTCATCCATGTTAATTGCTAACATTTCTAAATCCTCCCTTGTTTTCCGAAGGAAAATGCAATTTTACAATGTAAAATTTATCTGCTGACGAGCAGAGGATTTTCCTCCCTTGTTTTCTTTATCCGTTTCGGATCTTGTAACTGTATCCTACCATACCACACGTCCTTTGGTAAAAATCTTCACAATCTGCACTTTTTTTGCATAAACTGTTTTGCATGTTGGAAGTTTTGGACAATAGGGCAGAAGGAAAATAAATATTTTCGCCCCTCCCATTGAACCGTACGTACGGGTCTCGTATACGGCTCTACAATTTATATTCCAACTTTAACTAAGTAATAGGATAAGGGATTGAGCAGACCAGCTCCATCTTTTATCCTATCCTTCCTGCTCAGGAGTCCAGTTATCTTTTTCATGGAAAGAACCGGAATTGGATGCCTGCTTTACCCATTTGTCAAACAGGGAAGTAGCAATGTCATATTCACGGCAGATATCGCATCTGCGTTTGCCGGAACAATATAGTTCCACCAGTTCCAAACTCTTGATTTACAATTTCGGTTTACGTTTACGATTTGGGCTTCGATTTGGTTTACAATCTTACCCACCTAATCGCCTTATCAAGTTTCTGTTCGTAGGCTCAAGAACTTTGCTACACCACTTCCTCCATCCATACCGTTACTGATACCGATTTGTAGTTCGCTACACTTGGCGGTTAATACCCGTGACTGGACTTGCCCCAGTAAGATTAGTGCCATGCTCGGCACACAAACAAAACGAGACATCCGTAAAAGTCTCGTTTTGATCTGTTATTTGAAAATAATTCTGATAAAACAACAAATTCTTTGCCCAGCTTCTTAATCAAACAGAGGATGTTTCCATGTAGAAACATTCTGATGTCCTGCGGACAATGCTCCATCTACCGGAATGGCTGCCCCTGTAATATAGCGTGCCAAATCACTTGCAAGAAACAGTGCCAGATAGCCACATTCCTCCGGATTTCCCATACGTCCTGCCGGACAGTCTTTTGCGAAGAATGTTAATGCCTGTTCCGGCGCATTTCCGAAAATAGAAGTTTTGGTATATCCTGGACAGATTGCATTTACAGTAATTCCATACGGTGCATAATCAAGTGCAGCCACCTTTGTCATACCTACAACGCCATGCTTCGTTGCAGTATAAAGTGCCTGCCCACGCTGCGGTATGATTCCTGCAATTGACGCGACATTTATCAGAAATCCTCCCTGGCTGTGGGATTTAAAAATAGCTTCTGCCCCATATTTCATTCCTGCAAAAACACCTTTACTGTTGAGTGCAAAAATCTTGTCATAATCTTCCATTTCATATTCATGCAATGGACTGCCTCCCTGCCCGATACCGGCATTGCTTACGATCCCGTCTAATTTTCCGTAATGTTCTACGGTTTTGTCGACCAGATTTTTAATCTGACTTACATCACTGCAGTCCGTCTGTATAAAAACCGCATTATAAGAATCATTGACGGATGCAAGGGGATGCTCTGCCGGAATCAGCATCGGGCAGACATAGGCCTCAACGCCGTCCTCCTGACAGCGTGCAACACCCAGAAGCTTGATCTCGCAGCCCATTTCTTTTGCGTAACGGATATCCTTTGCCGTGATCTTTGTGATTCCTTCTATATGAACATTATCAAGGGTAACTCTGGAATTAAAGGCAACTGATGCAAGGATAGCAACCTTTCTTCCTGCATCAATTCCTTCGATATCTGCGGTAGGATCTGCCTCTGCATATCCAAGCTCTGTAGCAAGCGCAAGTGCATCTGAAAATTCCATTCCTTCCTGGGACATCTTGGTAAGGATAAAGTTCGTAGTTCCGTTTACGATTCCCATAACTTCCGTTACATGGTTGGCCTCAAGACTGTTCTTCAACGGGCTGATGATCGGGATT
>ERZ773260.2416-NODE-2416-length-20653-cov-3.264152_pt1 | contig 20653 bp, 20 predicted proteins | sample MGYA00511387_ERZ773260 | MGnify/ENA primary metagenome ERZ773260 (study PRJEB29015, sample SAMEA2737745) | human gut metagenome | biome: human gut; feature: human-associated habitat; material: faeces | place: China | collected 2012 ... | reverse complement strand
CGCCGGCAAGGGAAGCCACAGCAGGAAGGCAAACCGGCCGGCGGAAGGCACGAGGTATAGGGCATGACTGAACTGTAACCTGTAAAGCTCTATTCCTTCGCCAAAATCTTGACGTTACGGACTCCCGACTTCTCTTCCATGGTTTCAAGCATCCTGGAAACATCTCCTGTGGTGCTTAATACTTGCACGCTGATGCTTAATGATGCAACGCCGTTGATGGGAATACTCTGATGGATTGTCAGAATATTGGCGCCAAAGTCCGCGATTATCTTAAGCACATCGGACAAAAGCCCCGGCTCATCTTCAATTGACATGGCGAGGGTAATTGTGGTACCCTGTGCATTGTCATGAAAGGGAAATATATCATCCTTGTACTTATAAAAAGAACTCCGGCTGATATCCACCTTTTCCACCGCATCCTGGATGGTTGCGGCTTTTCCTGAATCCAGAAGCCGTTTTGCCTCTACAACCTTAAGGAGCACCTCCGGAACCGCCTTCTGTTTAACTACATAATAATCTGTTGTTTTCTGCATATTTTTCATATTGTATCCGAAGCCTCTTCCTCTGTAAAAGCCTTTATTAAAAGTTGTCTTTCCACTGCATACATTTGTGTGTCACCGATGGATATTGTAGCATAGGGTTACCCGGAAAGCAATAAAAACTTTCGGACGGATTGTATTTTTGTAAATACAATCCGTCCGAAGACCGCAGATTATCAGCTTTTTCGTCTTTACCACAGCCAGATAAGCAGACAGCGGATACCCAGAAGAAGCAGCAAATGGCCGGGATAAAAGAAATAGAAGAAATATTTGCCTTTTTTCATATATCTCTTTCCATTATCGGCATACAGGAAAAAGAAGGAAAAAATACAGAAAAACTCAATGCTCAGGGAAGCCAAAACCGAAGCTCCCGTACGAAGCCCCAGAGGCACATCCAGCAAAAAGGAGCCGAGAAAGAGCAGCGGTGCAAAGATACACTGATTCTTCCTGTTGCCGCGCAGCAGATAAAGGGCTGCAATCAATACCACACCCTTATAATCGTAATCCGCGCCTATAAGCCCGGCCGCCGCCATTCCCGCCGCGATAAATACCACGCCTGCTCCAACGGACAGACAATGGTTTTCTCTTTTTTCCGCCCATCTCAGCCCCGCCAGTGTCAGAAGGCCAATCAGAAGTGTCCAGAATACATTCTGGTACTCGAATGTTATCCCTCCAAAAAGGAGCAGGTCAAAGGGAATCTCGGAAAGCAGGGCAAAGCCCAGAAGCCGGAAGGCATACCGGGCCGTACTCCTCGTATGGAGGAACCCCTGGACTAAAAGATAGCAATATATGGGAAAGGCCAAACGTCCAACACTTCTCATTATTTCATCCACAGTCAGACAAACCTGAAATGCCTGGCTGTCATAGGGGAGCTTCCCAAGGAAAAAAGACTCTATGATGCCTGCTCCCGCAACGCCAGCAGCTTCAGAGCATCTTCGGAAAACCTCCCGTTTTTATCCCTGAGATTTCTCATTACGGTCTGTGCACCGCTCTTCTTTTTTCCCATAATAATCCTTTCCGTCCATTCCATTTGTATTATCTGCCACTGCTGCAGGTTCAGGCGGCAAAAAATAACGGGGCCAGCGGCCCCGTTTCTTGTAATTCCGGCTTATATAAGCGGATACTTATCTGTCAATGTCTGTACAATGGCTCTTGCCTCAGGGATTTTGTCTTCGCCTCCCTTGATCACCAGAGCGATTGCCTCTGCAATCCTGTCCATATCCTCCGTATTCATTCCTCTTGAAGTAACGGCAGGCGTTCCCAGACGGACACCGCTCGTCACAAACGGGGATTTCGGATCATTGGGAATCGTATTTTTATTGCAGGTGATATGAGCAGCATCAAGCAGCTTTTCCACAGCTTTTCCCGTGAGGTCAAAATTGGTCAGATCCACGAGCATCAGATGGTTATCCGTACCTCCGGAAACAATCTTGATACCGCGTTCCATCAGGCCGTGGCAGAGCGCCTGCGCATTGTCAATAATCCCCTGCTGGTAAACCTTGAAATCATCGCTTAAAGCTTCCTTGAAGCATACTGCCTTGGCGGCGATGACATGCATAAGAGGGCCGCCCTGGGTTCCGGGGAAAATTGCCTTGTTGAAGTTATACTTCTCAGCCGCTTCCTTATTGCAGAGGATCATGCCTCCTCTCGGCCCGCGCAGTGTCTTATGGGTAGTGGTGGTAACCACATCCGCATAAGGGATAGGGCTCGGATGAAGCCCTGCGGCAACCAGGCCGGCGATATGGGCCATATCCACCATCAGGCAGGCTCCCACTTCATCGGCAGCCTCTCTGAAAGCCTTGAAGTCAATGGTTCTTGCATAAGCGGAGGCCCCTGCAATAATCATTTTAGGCTTGCATTCTCTGGCAATCTGTTTCATTTTATCATAATCGATAAAGCCGTCGTCATTCACGCCGTAGGGTACGACATTAAAATATTTTCCGGACATATTCACCGGGCTTCCGTGTGTCAGATGTCCGCCGTGATCCAGGTTCATGCCCATGATCGTGTCTCCCGGATTCAATACGGCAAACTGTACTGCCATATTGGCCTGTGCGCCGGAATGGGGCTGTACATTGGCATAGTCACAGCCAAACAGTTCTTTGGCGCGTTCAATTGCCAGATTCTCCACCACATCCACACAGTCGCATCCGCCGTAATATCTCTTGGCCGGATACCCTTCCGCATATTTATTGGTAAGTACGCTTCCCATTGTGGCCATAACAGCCTTGCTCACCCAGTTTTCAGAAGCAATCAGCTCAATATGGCTGTTCTGTCTTTCCTGTTCGTCCACAATCGCCTGTGCGATTTCCGGGTCGGTCTTCTTAACATCGTCCAGAGAATACATCCTTTCAACCTCCTGCATAAGTAAATCCACCGCCAAACGGCATTGCGGTGCGTTAATATATTAAATTGCGATGGGATGATTATAGCATATATCCTTCGAAATGCAAATATAAAAAAATCTAAAAATTATTCTTATTCTTTTCTTAATACCTCGCCAGACCCTTTACTTGCCAATTTTTTTCTGCTACAATACAACCTTAGAAAATCAATAATTATGGGGAAAGCCGGGGAGATACATATGTATTCATTTTTGGTAAATCCTGCCTCTCGTTCCGGACGGGGACAGAAGTACTGGGAACGGATAAAAAGCATTCTTGAGGAGAGACTAATACCTTATCAGGTCTTTTTTTCAAAAGGCCCCGGCGATATGGTTAATCTGTCCCGCCGCCTTACCGGAGCTCTGACTCCTGACGGAGAAGATATCCACCTGGTGGTATTAGGCGGCGACGGCACCGCCAATGAAGTGGTACAGGGGATTGAAAATTTTTCCAAAACCCGTTTCAGCTATATTCCTACCGGTTCCAGCAACGACCTCGCACGGGATACCGGAATCAGCCGTGACCCTGTGGAAGCGTTGGAACGCATTCTGGCTTCCGCCAGGGAACAGCCCATGGATGTAGGCTTCCTTCATTATAATACCGCTTACAGTTCCGACGGCGGACAGCCTTTGGAAAAACCGGCGGAGGACAGACGTTTTCTGGTAAGCAGCGGCATCGGCTTTGATGCGGGGGTATGCCAGGAGGCCATGCACTCAAAAATAAAAGATTTCCTGAACAAAGCAGGCATGGGCAAGCTGACCTACCTTGGCATCGCCTTAAAACAGCTGATACGCTCCGGGAATGCGGCTGCTGAACTGACAGTGGAAGGAAATGGGGATTCCTCCCAAAAGGTGAGTTTATCCCGCCTGATGTTCATTGCCTGTATGTCTCATTGCTATGAAGGCGGCGGATTCTATTTCTGTCCCGGCGCCGATGCATCGGACGGAATCCTGGATTTGTGTACGGTGAGCGGCGTACCCAAATGGAAGGTGCTCATGGTACTGCCTTCAGCCTTCACAGGAAAACATTACCGCTACAATGGTGTGGAGCGCTATTGCGGCAGCTCCATACGAATCCGAACCACGGTTCCCCTGTGGGTGCATACCGACGGTGAGGTAACCTGCCTTTCAGATGACATCCTGGTAAGCTGTTCCAGACAGCTGCTGCGTTTTTACTACTAATTGATTATGAGGCGACTATTATGAAAAACATCTATGAAAAGTATAAACACATTATCCCCTTTGCCTTGTATTTCCTCGTTTACATGACCTGGTTTTCATGGCTTGAACAAAGGCATATCTGGCAATACCAGATTATACATCTTGCGATAGACGATTATATACCTTTCAATGAAATATTTGTCATTCCTTACTTTCTGTGGTTTGTCTACGTACCGGGAGTTGTCCTGTACCTGGCCTTCCGCAACAAGGATGATTATTACAGAACGGCAATATTCCTCTGCACCGGAATGACTGTCTTTCTGCTGGTTTCCACCTTTTTCCCCAACGGGCAGCGCCTAAGGCCCATCGTCATGCCCCGGGACAACATTTTAACCCAGATGGTTGCATCCCTTTACAGAACCGACACGCCAACCAACCTCTGGCCGAGCATCCATGTTTATAATTCCCTGGGAGCCCACATTGCCCTGTCCCGTTCCCAGGCAGGCAAAAAGAAATGGGTGCGCGTTTCCTCCGGTATCCTGTGTGTTTCCATCATTCTGGCTACCGTATTCATCAAACAGCATTCCGTATTCGATATGCTGACAGCCTTCGTTATGGCAGTTGCCATGTACGGCATTGTTTACCACTACGATGTCCTTATCTACCTCAAACAGCACCGCACTGCCAGAAGGGCCGCCAAAACCGCCCGCAACGAAGCCAAATAACCTGAATTTTTCAAATCACCCGTCTGTCTACCGACAGTCGGGTGATTTTTTGCCCTCTATATCTTATAATATAACCAAATAAACAGGAGGTAACCGCTATGGACAATCAAGCAACCGGCCTTTTCATAAAACAACTCCGCACCGAAAAAAATCTTACCCAAAAGGAACTAGCCGATCGGCTCCACGTAACAGATAAAGCCGTATCCAAATGGGAACGCGGCCTCTCCCTGCCCGCAGTCGATCTGCTTCAGCCCCTCTCCCAGGCCCTCGGCATCTCCGTAGTAGAACTGCTGGACGCCCAGCGCCACCAGGACAACAGCATCGATCTGCAAAAAGCCAACGCCATCCTGGAAGACACCACCCGCCGCCTCAAAAAAACCATCCGGAGAAAACGCCTTGCCCTCCTCATCATCTTCATTCTCCTCTTCATCACCACCAGAATCAGCGGCCGGATCCTCTGGAATCAAGGCCTCCTTCTCGATGAAAGCTCCCTTGGCATCCAGGACATCTACTACACCCCCTGGGACAGCACCCTCTCCTGGATCCGCTTCGCCCTCCAGTTCCTCCTCCTCTGGATCACGTTCTTTGCCGCCCTGCGCAAAGAATAAAAAGACTAAAAAAAGTGCCGGCTGATCCGGCACTTTTTTCGTCCAAGGCTCATCGAGATACCCAGCCTGACTGGTCAGTGCATAACGCACACCCCTGCCCCGCCAATGCGCCTGGCTGCGGAACGGGGAACGGCACAGGGGAACTCCCCACTAATTAAACTTAAAGAACCTCTGGCAAAGCTTATACCCCTCCACGGATATTTTTCTTCCCCCTTTGCCCGGCAGGTTGGTATAGCTTCCCAGCAGGCCGTAACGGAGACGGAAGAAAACAACAGGATCTTTCTGCTTGATATATTTCCAGAGTTCATTTTTCTTTTCCAGATTTTCTTCAACTCCGGAATAGATCAGCATGATCGATGAAACCGTAGTGATGATATCCAGATAGTTGAGCATATAATTACGCAGTTTTTTGTGGGTTGCAAGGAACTGCTTTTTAGACACCACATAATCAACCATAATCTTATTCACCTTGAGCTGCTGGTCGATTCTGCCTATCATAACCTGTTCATTCACGGACTGATCCGCTCTTCCGATATAATAACGGTAGAAATTCACGTCCATATAGTACATTTTCTTCACATAGGGCAGTGGCTCAAACACAAAAATGTTATCCACATAGAAGGTATGCTCCGGCAGCTTCAGCCCACAGTCCTTCAGCAGCTTTGTCCTGAAAATCACGGAATGCATGAGGATATATTGTCCTTTATGGAACCTGTGGACATCATTCCAGGTAAATAACTCTTCCTCCGGCAATACATGATGGTAACGGATCACCTTTTTACGCTTCTCGCCTTCCTTTTCGTACACATAGTTGGCAATCATCATATCCAGCACTTCTTCACCGCCGGTAAGCTCTGTAAGCTTATCCAGGATCTCCCGATAGGCAGTATCCGACACCCAGTCATCGCTGTCCACCACTTTAAAATACAGCCCGGTGGCATTTTCGATACCGGTGTTGACCGCTGATCCATGGCCTCCGTTTTCCTTATGGATCACTCTGATAATGGAAGGATATTTCAACGCATATTCATCCGCAATAGCAGCTGTTCCATCTGTGGAGCCATCGTCCACAATCAGGATTTCCACATCCTCCCCTCCTGGGAGAAGGGATTCGATGCATTTATGCATATATTTTTCTGAGTTATAGCAGGGTATTGTTATTGTCAGCAGTTTCATAGCTTCCTCCATTCCGCACCGGCAGCGTTCCTTTCCGTTCGCCCGGCATTCATCAATTATCGTAACTGCTCATTTCCTTCACAGTTACTGATTATCTACATTTTCAGCTTCATATTTCCCGTTTCCTATACGGATCTGCAGATAATCCGTATAAGCCGCATAGGCGGAAGGAATTGGATATTCCTTCTCCGTACGGGCAGGCTCCACAAATAAAAGCCCTTCCTTCACGCCTCCCACCGGCTCCAGCTCATCCACACGGATACAATAACCTATCATTTCCCATTCCTTATGGGAAAAAACATGTCTGGAGTCAGGCAGCCTGCTTATCCGTAAAGGATGCATCCCCTTTTCTTTTAAAAGAGCCAGGACTTCCTCACGGCTCAGATGGCCCTCTGCGGAAGGGAATTCGTACATTCCCGCCAGAAGCCCTTTATCCGGCCGTTTGCGTATCGCTGTTCTCACAGCATCCTGTATAATCAAAATCGTCTTTTTCTCTACAGTGCGTATTTTCTTCGGCGCCTTTTTAGGAAATTCCGTCTCTTTTGACTGAATATGGGCCTTACAGGAATCTTTCCATGGGCATTCTCCGCATTTCGGCATCCCGTTGGGAATGCATACCGTAGCGCCCAGTTCCATCAATGCCTGGTTGAAATCACCGGGACGGTCCTGCGAAATAACCGCCTGCAGATCATCTTCCACACTTTTTCTTACTTTAGCATTCAGCATATCCCTGTCATCCATACGATATCTGGATATAACCCGAAGCACATTTCCATCCACCGCAGGAACAGGTTCTCCATAGGCAATAGAAGCCACCGCACCTGCCGTATAGCTGCCTATTCCCGGCAGCTTAAGAAGTTCCTCCGTCTCTGCAGGCATTACACCCGCATACTCGGCCATGATCACTCCGGCCGCCTTCTTCAGGTTCCTGGCCCTGTTATAATAGCCCAGGCCCTCCCACAGCTTCAGAAGCCTGTCTTCAGGCACATCGGCAAGTGCCGCAATATCGGGAAGGCTCTCCATAAAACGCTGAAAATAAGGCTTCACAGCCTCCACACGGGTCTGCTGAAGCATAATCTCCGAAATCCATACCCGGTAGGGTGCGGGATCCTCCCTCCATGGAAGGACACGCCTGTTTTCATCATACCATTTAAGCAGCGGAGCCGCAATAGTTTCCAGTCCATCCTGTTCTTTATCCGGATTCAGAATCACCGGAATTTCATAACTGATTTGCATACTGTCCCTGGTCACATGGCAGCCATAGGCATACAGCCCTACTCCGGCCGCTTCCGCCCTTTCCAGCGCCTGGGCAAAGGCGGGCTGAGCCTGCCTGTTGGGAGTGAAATACCGGATCCCTTCCATCTGTACCACAAAAAGGATTCCCGCCTCATAGCCATTTTCCCTGGCGGTTATCAGTTCTTCCACATGCTTAAGCGCACGTAAAGAAGGCGCATCCGGAAACATTGCCACACCTTCTGTTTCCAGGGTAACGCCTTTCACCTCCAGCCACATTTTGTTTTCTTTTGTTTCCAGATAAAAATCAAATCTGGAATTGCCATAGGTACATTCCGGCCTGAGCACCTCCACATCCGGGAACAGACCTCCCGAGGCCAGCCATTCACCGGCGGCTTTATTGGGCGCCGCCGAATCCATATTTACCATGAGTCCGTTTTTTTCCACTCCGATCAGGTCATAGGCTGTCTTCCGTTCCGGATTGCTGCTTTTTTCCAGATATACCCGGACTCCCTTCCGAAGCAGTTCTTTGCATCTTCCGGTATTTTTCACATGCACCTTTTCCGGATTTCCGTCTATTTCCACATAAGCAATAAACCGGTTCGGCCTTTCTATAAATATACCTTCCTTTATATTCTCATACTTCATATATTACCTGCTGTCCGTATTTTTTATTATGTCATAACAGTTCAGATAAGTCTAAACCGTTACACTATGTTCTGCCTGTCAGGATTCTTTTTCCTGTCATTTCTTCCTTTTCTTTCCGGGCTGGGCACTCTGGCTGAAGGCACTGCTGCTGAGGCATTTCCCGTGTGCGCCGCCTGATCGTCAAAAAAGATATGGGCGCCAAAGGCCGCCAAAATTTCTTTTTTAGAAATGCCTCCCAGAAAAAAAGCTTCATCTATCCTTATATTCCATGCACGAAGAGTCCGTACCACTCGTTCATGGGCAGGCGCGCTTCTGGCCGTGACCAGGGCTGTCCTGATAGGAGCCTGCTCCGGCGAAAACTCCTGCTGCAACGCCGCTATGGTTTTGAGGAAGCGGGCAAAGGGCCCTTCCTCCAGCGGACTGTCCGCCTTCAGCCGTTCATTTTCCTCAAAGGCAGCAAGACCCTGTTCCTGAAAAATCCGTTCTGATTCATCCGTAAATAAAACGGCATCCCCGTCAAAGGCAATCCGAATCTGCCGGATATTCTCTTCCTGCGCATATTCCCTGCCTCCGTCACAGATTATTCCCGCAGCAATGCCTGAATCCACCGCTCTTTGCACATCATCCTCATATGCGGAAAGAAACAGATCTGTCCGGAAAGCTTCCAGGTAAGGGGCAAGAGACGCGCCTCCTGCCAGTACTGCGCGGGTGATATCCAGACCGTAATGCTCGATGGAACGGAAAACACGCAAAGAAGTATCCGCGCTGTTTCTGGACATTATGATCACTTCCACTCTGCCCTCCTGCCCGGGCAGGGCATTGATCGCGAGCAGAGCCTTTACCAGCGGAAAACCGGGACCGGGCCTCAGGATATCCCCTTCATGCTCTGTCTGGTACTTCCGGTAGCTTTCCACTCCCTCTTTCTCAAAAATTTCATTTTCCAGGCTCAGGTCAAAAAGTGCCCTTGTGGAAATACCGATAACCAGCCTGTTATCCAATTCATATGCCATGAAGCACTCCTCCTTCGGTGCAGTTCGGAGCCTTCATAATGCCCCGATACTATCTGAGGCGGTTACATTCATACTTTTCCAAAGTTATCAGACAATTTTTTAATGTCTGGTATCGCTCTTCCAGTTCTCCCTCTTCCAGTTCCAGATCCAGGGAAACAGCTATGGTATTCAGCATATCATCCGTGATACGGCTTTGCAGACCGACCAGTATATTCAGTTTATCCTCATAGGTATCCGCATCCAGGAATTTCATGAGCAGAGGATCAAGAACTGCTTCTTCCTCTTCCATCCACAGATTTTCCTCCTGGCGGAAGGAGTCACCGTTCATTCCCTTTTCTTCCTCGGGCTCTGTGGGCAGCGGTTCTTCCTCCGGAGCTGGCTGTCCCAGAATCTGGGGCACCAGGGTAAAACGGTATTCTGCCTTTACCTGCGGATATTTGTCATGATCCACCTTGCTTACGAACATTTCCAGGGGTCTTACAAACACCTGAAAATCACCGTAGAGCGCCTGGTAAACCACCATGCTTTCCCCTGTCTCAGAGTGGGTTGCAAGCGTGATTACCTTATAAAGATTTCCTTTAAAATGCTGATATATTTCATTTGGCCTGGGGGTTCTTTCCATATTTTTCTCCCGTCCGCACGTATGGCCCGATGTATATTTATGTTATGTTTTCAGGTTTCCGGGCGTGCTTTATGCTATATTATACCCCCAAACGATTTTAATGTCATTCCCCAAATCCAAAGTGCTTATAGAAATTCCTGGATTTCCGTCCATACCATGCCGTTAACATAGTGGCCTAAGAGCATCCGTCCCCGTCGAGAAGGCGGCTATCATGGACGGATGCCATAACTGATCGTACCCGCAGGGTGTGATCAGTTATATTCCTGGTAAAGACTGCAGCCTTCCACTCCGAAGTCCACTTTACCAACACGGTTAAGAATGGCCTTCTTTTCTATATCATTCAGCCGGTCAAACCGCTGGTTATGGATACGCAGATGATATCTGCGCTCTCCGCCCACTTCTTTTGTATAGGTCAGCGTCAGCCCGCAGTTGGAATAGCCTTCCTGTTTGAGGATCTCCCTTACCTGTTTCAGATATTCTTCCTCCAAAAGGACATAATACTTCTCATCCACCTTCACCCTGTCCCTTGTCTGGCTCATCACCGTTCCCGTGATAAAGAATGCGCATACAAGCATTATTACCCCGGTAACTGCCAGAAGCCCTGTTCTTTTCCTTAGTTTTTCCCTCATGATCATTTCCTCCGCCCTGCACCTTTTTGCCTATTATGGCACTTCATCTGTACTATAATACGGACTTAACCGCCTGTTCGGATTTGTCAGGCAGTAATTACCGAGCTTTTATAGATTAGATGCGGCATGGAAGAAAAAAGTTTCAATTGAGATATAAATATTTATTTAAAAAGAATTTTGAAGAGCATGAAAAAACCTTTTCATTTTATTTTGTGCTTCTTTAAATAAACTATCATTGATTTCAGGAAACTCTTCATTAACAAATTCTCTATTGTCTATATAAGACTTGTAGCTCAATTCGATTTGCAAAGCTTCGCATATATTTTGCAGGCCACCATAATGTCCTATGATAAAACCACCTGGAAAAGGAGCATTATCATTTACTGTAAATTTTTCCTTCTCCAGCATCTTTTTGACAGCATGAAAGATATTACCGGAAGAAGATCTTCCAACTTTATTTCCCAGAACAATATCACAGTCAAGATTTAATCCAAAGCTGTGCAAATCTAACAGCAGCACTTTTGAGAAATATCTGCTCTTTTGAGATATCGCATTTTGAATCATTTGATGATAGGGATTATAGTAAGCATTAATTCTGTTTTGAATTTCTTTATTGCTTAATTTCTCCCTGTACATATCCTGCCCCATTGTCGTCTGTTGATAAACCGGAGTGATTTTGTATGATCCTTCATAATTACCGGATAGATTTCTGTTTGGATCTATTACATATCTGCTTACATGATTTATTATTACAGTGAACCCCATGTCTGGTAAAAAAGAATACAGTTCAGGCAAATACCAATCCATATTTGGCAAAATAATATCATCAACAAGTTTCTTATCCATATCCGGAGTAATACCCGTACCACTATGAGGAATACTGATTACAACAGGATAGACGTTATCTTCTTTATTATAAATGGAAAATGTTTTATCACTGTCCGTCAGTACCTTTCTCATTCCTTCCCCCTTATCCTTTCCGTCCGCCACATCAGATAATAACAAGGCCCCTCCATCCCTGTACTTTTCTCCAACCGGAAAAAGCACAGGGACGAAGAGGCCCAGCCGCTTCTTTATTATTGTATCACTTCTCCAACAAGCTTATTTACCAGGGCTCCGTCAGCCTTTCCCTTAACGCGGGGCATAAGCTCCTTCATAATCCTGCCCTTATCCTTCCCTGTAGGAGCTTCTATTCCCAGTCCGGCAAGAACTTCGCTGATTTCTTTGCGGATAGCTTCCTCGCTCATCTCTTCAGGCGCAAATTCCTTCAGGACAGCCAGACGTTTTTCGCATTCCTCGATGATATCCGTTCTGTCCGCAGGGGCCAATTCCTTAGTCTCCTGAGTCTGCTTGATTTCCTTTTTGATAACTTCGTTTTCTTCTGCTTCGGTCAGATCCGCTCTTTTATCAATGGCTTTGTTTTTGAGCGCAGCCAGAAGAGCGGATAAAGTATCCTTTCTGTCCTTATCCTTATTCTTCATAGCCGCAACCATCTCTGCCCTTACTTCTTCTATTTTTCCCATATTTTACTCCTTTCCGTGCGCTTAACGCATCCATCAAAGCCTTATTCTAATTCTTCCCTGCAGAAATAGCAGGTATACTTCTGTCTGCTCCCCTGGGGAACCAGATTGTCCGCACCGCAATAGGAACAGGTCACACGCCTCATACCCTGTGGTACGCTGTCTCCTTCATATAACCTTTTTGCAGCGGGCAGCCCGCCGGTTTCCCATCTTGCCCGCTGGTTCTCCTGCCTCTTTTCCTGACGGTGTTCCGCTTCGTCCAGAACAGCCTTCTGCCTGAGATAGTCGGTTGTGGACATGTCGGCTTCCCCGCCCTTTTTATGAACAGCGGAGTGGGCGGCATTCTTTATGCCCTCTTTTTTATTCTTCTCCGGCACTGTACCGGCCGAATAATTGGTCATGCCAGGCTTAGCTGTTCCTGTTTTCAGCTGTGTTCCTGTCATGGCCTGTGTCTCTCTCCCCACAGGCTGCCGGGAGGGCTGAGGTGCTGACGGCGGCTGTGTATAAGCCGGCGGTACCGAGGGCGGCGTATTATTTTTATAATAGGGATTCTGATCACTGCTGCCGCCTCTGTTTTTCCCTCTTAAAACTCCCGATACGGCCAACATAATAACGACCCACACGATGACAGATATAAATCCGCTCATATCTTTTCTCCTTTGTACTGTCTGTTCTATGCACGTCCTGAAGCTCTGCCTCCGGAACTGTATCTTACGATAAGAAGCTCTACTCCCATGGTGTCATTCAGTCGGCCGCTCTTTACCGCTTCATCTGTGCTCACGCAGGCCTCCAGGGCCTCGCGCAGTTCTTCCTTTTTAAATCTTGCGGCCTGGCTCACATATTTGCCTGCAATAAAGCTGTGCAATCCGGTTTTTTCACCGATCTTCCTGTTGTCACAGCCTTTCGCCTTTAGTTCTTTTACCTGAAGGAGCAGATTGAACTGCCTTCCTATGAGAAAAAGAATACGCATAGGCGGTTCTTTCAGCGCAAGCAGGTCATAATACAGCTTCAAAGCCTGCTGCTGCCTGCCCATGGCGATGGACTCCACCATATCAAATATCTGGCTCGTCACCTGATGGGTGCAGACAGCTTCTATATCCTCTTCCGTAATCGTATCTTTCTTCAGGGTATAGCAGAAAAGCTTCTCCATTTCCCTGCTGATATTTTCCATGTCCGAACCGGTTTTCTGGAGGAAAAAATCCAGGCTGGCAGAGGAAATCACCTTGTTTTCCTTCTTTATTCTTCCCAGCACCCATCTTTTCAGCGTGGTCTCATCCTGTGTGGCAAACTCCACCGCACAGCCATTGTCCTTTACGGCCTTAAAAAGCTTATTCCTTTTATCCACCTCGGACTCTGAAAAAAGGATGCACACCGTGGATGCCGGTTCCTTCAGATAATCCGCCAGCTGCTCGCCGCCTTTCTTGAAAAAGCCGCTGTCCTCAATGAGAATCACTCTTCTTTCCGCAAGAAAGGGCATGGTTTCCGCCAGATCTATGATTTCGCCGGGATTACTGTTTTTACCCTTGAAAACGGTAAAATTCATGGTGTCCCCGTCCTGCACAAGGGCCTCTTTCAGCTTGTCCCTGTACTGGTTCTTCAGATAGGCTTCCTGTCCGTATAACAAATAAACCTGCCTGAACTGCCTGTTTTTAATGTCTTCCAACAGCTGCTGCATTTCAGGCCTCCTTTCTTAGCCGCATTTCATTCTTGTCCTCTAATATCATGACACATTCGTGTCTGTCAGTCAACGTCCAAAAAAGTCTGAACCTTTATTTTTTTATTTTTAGCCCTGATCGTAACCGCGCCGCAGTCCGTGGTTATGAGTACGGGAATTCCTCTTTCTTCGAAGCGCTGAAGTACTTCTTTATGAGGATGTCCATAGGAATTATTTTTTCCGCAGGAAATCAGCGCAAGGGAAGGGGCCGCTGCATCCAGGAATTCTTCTGTAGTGGAGGTATCCGAGCCATGATGGGCCGTTTTCAGGATATCACAGCCTTCTAAAAGCTCCCTGGAATACTTTGCTTCCTCTTCTTCCAGCATACGAATTTCCCCCTCCGCCTCCACATCACCTGTAAGCAGCGCCGTGAAGGCCGGTTCCTCCCCATCCCCTTTTACACGCAGCTTCAGCACCAGAGAGGAGGCATTCCTGTCCTTATAAAATCCGTTTTTCTGCGGATACAGGCATAAAAATGATGTTTTTCCATCGGATAGTTCTTCTCCGGCTATCATGCGGTATACAGGGATTCCATGGTTCCGGGCGCTTTCAAGGAGCTTATCCGGTTCATCACCGTCAGGGCCTTCACCCGGCAGCACCAGGCCTCCTATGGGGATTCCGCTCTGATCCGCCCATTCGAAAACCGCATCCAGCCCGTTGACATGATCTTCATCCCAGTGGCTCACAAAAACAGCCTCCAGCCGATCGACTCCCTGGTACTTCAAAAAGGGGATCACCTGCCAGGTACCGGTATCTTTCCGGGAAGTGCTGCCCGCATCATATAAATAATGGTTTCCGCTCTCCGTCCGGATATAAATACAATCCCCCTGCCCCATATCCAGCATGGTAAGCTGTGTTTCACCGCGGGGATTCACTGCGAAAATCAGGCACAGCATCGTCGCCAGAGGCCACCCGGCTTTTTTCGGGATTTTTTCAGCCAGCACAAGGAGTACCGCCAGCCCCGCATAAAAAAGAAGAATCTGCCACATATGGGGCATACCCGCATGCCATCTTCCCGGCAGGTGCTGTGTGAGCAGGCACAATTTTTCATAAATAAGAAAAATTCCCCTGACCGGCAATGCCATCATGCTAAGCAGCGTACCGCCTGCTGCCCCAAGGCCGGTGAAAAGGCCCCCGGTCAGCACAAGCAGAAGGATTCCGCCCATAAGGACTCCCATAAGCGGGATAACCAGGACATTGAGCAGCACAGAAAACAGGTTCCATTCATAAAAAGAGGCAAGAAGCACCGGAAGTGTTGTCAGACTGATACAAAAGCTGGCACGAAGCCCCTCGATCAGCTTACTTTTAAGAGGGCCGGCCGGCGGGGTATATCTGATCCCTCCCCCCGCACGGGCCGCTTCACTTCCCATCCTGGAAAACCGGGGAATCACCACCGCCGCACCCGCTGCCGCCATGAAGGACAGCTGAAAACCGCTGTTTGACAGGTAAGCCGGATTTTCCACAAGAAGCAGCACCGCTGCCAGGGAAAGGGCCGTGGGCATGTCATAGGTCCTGCCCGCCAGACCGGCCAGCATGTATAGGAAAAACATGAATACGGCCCGTACGGCCGACAGGGATGCGCCGGTCATTATCAGATAGGAAATAAGAACGAAGGAGGAAAGCAGAGAAGCCGTTTTCCGGGACAGACGCAATGTCAGCAGCCGGTAAAGCCCCATTCCCAACAAAGAAATATGTAATCCCGATATCGCGAGGATATGGGCAATTCCCGCTTCCTGGTACAGGCTCTTAAGCTCCCTGTCGATACCTTTCTTTTCCCCAAGAAGCATCGCCTTCGCCACAGATGCCTCCTTTTCCGGAAAAACTGTTTCCAGGATATCACCCGCACGGCATCTGATTTCATAAAGGAAATGACGGTAAGCGGAATAATTTCTGCTCTTTCCGGTAAGCACTGCATCTGTCAGCTGCATGCTGATCCCCAGGCCGGCATAATATGCTCTCTCGTCAAATTCTCCCGGGTTTGTGGCAACCCTGAAATGACGTGCCTTTCCCTGATAGCGGACTCTGCTTCCTATTTCGGGAAGTCTGCTTTCTCCTTCGGGAAGCAAGTTTTCCGAAGCAAGCCTGCAGATCACCTGCGCTGCATCTTTATATTCAGTTATTGTATTGGATATTGGCTGATTGAAATGATCAGAATTGCTGAATTCAGAATTGTTTTGTAAATCGAAGCTGGTATCTGAGGCCGCAGCCTTTAAAAAAATAAGCTGTATGGGACGGCCGGTCGCCATATCCGTATAACTGACGATATCCCGGACCGTTCCCACAATCGTGCACCGCTGCCCGTCCTCCGTCGGAGGGGAAGGGACAGGCAGCGGCTTTATCCACGTTATAATCCTGACTGCCGCCACAAAGCCCAGCATTGCCAGGCATAAGGGTCGTCTCATTTTTGGTTTTCTCCTGTCTTAATCAGTTCCAGGTTCCTTTCGTATAAGTTCACGAGATTAAAGGTTTCCCGGAACACAATATCTGTTTTGCCGTTCACGGCAATCTGTACTTTATTTACGTTGGAAAGCTCGACCAGGGAATTAACTATGGAATATATCACTACATCGGCAGTGACATTATAAATCTGGGTCATGAAATTCTCATCCACATTCACATAGCAGATTCCGTCCTTTACCGTAACACCCAGAATTTTGGTGGCGGGGTTGATAACCGGAAAGGCGTCTTCAGTATCCGGCCCCTTCACCAGGTATTCCACCACCAGCTTTTCCATGGAAATATTGCTGTTATATTCCACCGGCTTGATGACTTCCACCAGGCCGTCCCCTGTTTCGTTGGCAAAATAAAGCTTCAGCTTCACCCCTTCATAGGTGTTCATCTCTTCTCCCGCATTATCGATAAACGCGTCTGCGGTCATGGGGCCTACGGTTACGCCGATATTATCCGTGAGAGGCTGCCCTCCCACCGTCATGAGCACATGATTGATCCCCTCCGCCTGGGAAAGTGTTCTGACAAGGGCCGCCCGTACCAGGATTTCCGTGGTAAAGGGCAGCTTTTTGTAGCTCTCATCCACGTCCAGATCCAGCTGTCCGCCTTCCTCCACCTGAAAGCTGGTAATCCGGAATCCGTTCCCTACCGGGGATTTCAGGGACACATCCTCAGGGGTCGCCTCCAGCGCAGAAATCAGCTGACGGATCTGGCTTTCCGGATCCTGGGAATCAATATAAAAAACTTCTTTTACGATTTTGGTTTCTTCTCTGTTCAGATAGTATATGTCGAACGCCTTCCCGCTCTGCGCTTTCTCCTGTTTCCCGCATGCGGAAAAAAGCAGGGAAAAAACGCCGCAAAGCAGGAATACCGCCGCCAACGCCTTTTTTTTGCTTGAAGCATCCTTCATCCGCTTATGGAACCTCCGTCCAATCATTCCTTTCCGCCGGCGTTTGTACCGGGGAAGCGTTTACACTCATTTTTCCGAAATTATCTCACATAGGTAAGGGGGATTTTTACCGTAAAGCAGGTTCCCTGGCCCTCCAAGCTGCTTACCTTCACGGAACCCCTGTGAAGCAGCACCGCATTTCTGGTTATGGCAAGTCCCAGGCCCGTCCCTCCGATTTCCCGGGAATGGGATTTATCCACCCGGTAAAACCGCTCAAAAATATGATCATAATCCGACTCCGGAATACCGATTCCGGAATCCGAAATTTCCACCGTGAAAAACTGATGATCCGCATCCAGAAGCACCTTTACCCAGCCGTGCTCCTTATTGTATTTTATGGCATTCTCCACCAGGTTCGTAAATACCTGGGTTATTTTCACTTCATCAAGCTCCGCCGTCACAGGCCGTATGCTTTCAAAAACCACTTCCACATCACGAAGGCGCGCTATGGGACGCAGCCGCTTGAGTACGGACTCTATCAATTCATTTACGTCCACAGAGGTAATATTCATCTGAGCCGCTGTCTTATCCATTTTTACAAGGGACAGCAGATCATTTATGATCTTATTTTCCCGTTCGATTTCATCCGCAATATCCTGCATGAATTCCTGGTACAGTTCGACAGGCGCATCCTGCTGCTGCATGAGGGAATCCGCAAGCACCTTCATGGAGGTGAGGGGCGTCTTAAGCTCATGGGATACATTGGATACAAACTCCTGCCTGGAATCGTCGATTACCTTCATCTGCGTCAGCAGCTGGTTGAAGGCGTCTATGATATGCTCCGTCTCAATATAATCAGGCACAGCTATGGGTTCATCCGTAAAACCGTCCTTTACCTCCGTAATGGCCTGTGTTACCCGGTTAAAGGGCTTCACAAGGATCGTGGAAAAACCCACGGCCACCCCGAAAATACAGATGATCATAACGATTTCGATAATCAGGGCCTTCCGGTTCAGAAGCTCCATGGTCGCGGCTATGCTGTCCGTGGAAACACTGGCAAGCATGACTCCCTGCACCTGGCTGCCGTTTTCCTTTTTCACCGCATCGGCTGCCCCTGTCTGGTTCTTGCCCGACGTGGTTTCCTCAATGGGAATGGTCATTTCGATATAGCCGTTTTTCTTATCGTATTTTGTTCTGCTCTGGCCTTTAAAGCAGAGAATGACCTCTTCCGAGATCATGGTTTTTCCTTCACTGATACTGTATGTATCTTTTACAACCCGGAAATTACTGTTTATTATGATAACACGTCCGTCATACAGATTGGACATCTGTTCCAGCTCCGCATTGATCGCTTCTGAGGAGGTGTCCTGAAGATAATTGTTGTTCAGAAGATGGTTTGCGATAATCTTGAATTGTGTCTGTGTATCGGAAGTCCGAAGGTCAACCGCACGTTCCTCATAGCTTTGAAGAATACCTATTCTCATAAAAATGCTGGGAAGGATACCCATAATAAGCATCAGCAAAAATATATAGACCTTCATGCTCCGAAGAACCGGTATTTTATAAATTAACTCCTTAAGCCTGGTAAGCATTTTGGCAGCTCCTACTATTCAGCCTGACATCGGTTCAAATTCAGCAGCCCGGGAAATTCCCGGGCTGTTCCCAAACCGGGTCAGGCACGGAAAAAGTAGCCTACGCCCCATTTGGTATGCACATATCTTGGTTCACTGGGATTGTTTTCAATCTTTTCACGAAGTCTCCTAATGTGTACGTCAACCGTACGAACATCGCCGGGGTAATCGCTGCCCCATACAAGCTTCAAAAGATTTTCACGGCTGTAAACCTTATTGGGATTCAGCGCCAGAAGCTCCAGCACATCAAATTCCTTCGCAGTCAGGTTTACTTCCTTCCCTGCAATATATACCCGCCTGCTGTCACAATCCAGACGCAGGTCGCCGTTCACAATGGTTTTGGGCGCATTGGATGCGCTGTCCCTGACTGTGGTCCTTCTCATGATGGCCTTGATCCTGGCTTTTACCTCCAGAATATTGAACGGTTTGGTGATATAATCGTCCGCCCCGTATTCCAGCCCCATAATTTTATCCATATCATCATCCTTCGCCGTGAGCATGACAATGGGCACATTGGAGAATTCCCTTATCTGCTGGCAGACCTCCAGGCCGGTCAGCTTGGGAAGCATAATATCCAGCAGGATTATATCAAATTCCGTATTTTTGGCATTTTCCAGCGCCTCTTCTCCATCGTAGGCACAGGTGACCTCCATTCCGTCCTGCTCCAGGCTGAATCGGATTCCCTTCACAATCAGTTTCTCATCATCTACAACCAATACCCGCTTTCCCATAGCTCCTCCAACGAATTTTCACTCTAAAGAATTTCATTCCTTACTGTCTGACGGTAATCCTGTCCCTGAGCTTTGCAAAGCTGCCTTCCTTGATTCCGTCCACTTTCATAATATCCTCAATGGTGCTGAAGCTTCCATGCTGCTCCCGGTAAGCCACAATGGCGTCCGCCCTTGTCTGCCCGATACCGGGAAGCGTCATCAGCAGCGCCGCGTCCGCCGTATTAATATCCACCAGGCCGTCTTCCGTTTCCCCGCCGCCTTTTGCCGCAGCGCCCCATGTATAACTGCCGTTCTTCACTTCTTCCAGCGTGGGGACTACAATCTGCATCCCATCGGCAACAACAGACGCCTGATTCACATCTCTCTCCGATGCATCCTGCGTCAATCCGCCCGCCGCCCGTATGGCATCCACCACCCGGCTGCCTTCAGGCAGGCTGTACACTCCCGGTTCCTTCACGGCGCCGCATATATGTACGTAGACCGTGGGGGCGGACGTGGACTGGGCGGCGGCCGCCGAATCTGCCGCACCGGCGCCTTCCCCTGGCGCAGCATCTGCCTCCGCCGAGGCGCCGGACTCCGGGGCGGTGCCGTCCAACGGAGCGATACCGGTCGCCAGATCAGTGCCGTTCTCCAGCAGACTCTGTCCGGACGGCCCTCCCGCGAGGAAAATCCCGTCCCCGGAAACGCCGGAATCCTGGTTTCTTCCGCAGCTATAGCATATGCCGGCGGCCACCATAAATATGACCGCCGCCAGTATTTTTATTCTCTTTTTCTTTCTCTCATCCATCAATAAAACCTCCTGTCCCCCAGGAGCGTTTCATTTCCAGATACCTGTATCCTTATTCTACCTAAAGAAATTGACAAACACAAGCATTTTTAACCAAAAATCACGATGCCCGCCACGGCCACTGCTGCCCCGATGACCTTTCTCCACTCGAAGCCCGCCTGCTCCACGCCGAACAGCCCGAACACCTCTATGAGATAGG
>ERZ773260.2413-NODE-2413-length-20680-cov-21.154133_pt1 | contig 20680 bp, 19 predicted proteins | sample MGYA00511387_ERZ773260 | MGnify/ENA primary metagenome ERZ773260 (study PRJEB29015, sample SAMEA2737745) | human gut metagenome | biome: human gut; feature: human-associated habitat; material: faeces | place: China | collected 2012 ... | reverse complement strand
AAATATACAAGAAGGGCGTTCTCTTTTTTGTGGAGACTATGAATTATTCAGGCTAGAAAAGGACATACTAGTTTTATATACAGGTACCCCCTGTCAAATCTTGGGATTAAAGAAATTTTTACGTAAGGATTATTCAAATCTCATCACTGTTGATTTTGTATGTCACGGGGTTCCCAGTCCAAAAATCTGGCAACTCTATATTAAGAATCTATCTCTTGATGCTCCCATCAATTATATAAGCTTTAGAGATAAACAGAAAGGATGGAGGAACTACACATTATCCATACAAACTCAATTTTCCAACTTAAAATTCAACACTAATGAAAATCAATCTCCTTATATGAAAGGATTTTTAAACGAACTATATTTACGTCCTTCATGCCACAATTGCATAGCAAAAAATTTTTCTAGTAACAGCGATTTGACGATTGCAGATTATTGGTGGATTCAAAATATTAAGCCTGAATTTGATGATGACAAAGGGGTAAGTCTAGTTTATGTTAATACAACTAAGGGAAATCATATTTTACAGGAATTAAATATAGACAAATTTGAGACTAATAGCGAGAAAGACATTAGTAGTGCATATTTATATCAAGGGGCAGTTACCCAATCCGCTATCCCCAACCCACATAGGAAACAATTTTTTTCTCTCGTAACTAGCACAAATATGAATCATCTTATTCTTGATTTCACTAAACCAAGCCTTCCACAAAGAATAAAGCTACTTGGTAAGAAATTTCTTAGAAAATCAAGATTCTTAAACTCTTTATATAAAAACCATATCAAACCGAATATAAAGAAATGAAAAAAATAGGTATTACAACATTTTGGGATACTCCTGTCAATTATGGACAAGTACTACAAGGATTTGCCTTAATCACAAAATTGAGAGAATGGAATTTCGATCCGTTCATAGTAAGATATACAATGCGAGAAGAGGTCGGTCTAGAATCTACCTCTTCCAAAATTTATAGACTTTTATCCGGAAAAATTAGTTTAAAGAGCTATATTAAAAGATTCTATTATAAAACAGAAAGAGACATTAACCGAGGATTTGATGATTTTAAAAAGGAATACATGTCTTTCTCTCAAAATCAATATCCGTCATTAAAGTCTCTTATAACCAATTATCCACAAGCAGATATTTATATAACAGGGAGTGACCAAGTATGGGGCGAATGGGGTTCAGAGAATAAGAAAAGAATTTTTCTATTAGATTTTCTGCCTGATACAATAAAACGTATATCATACGCTGCAAGTTTCGGCAGGAATTCTATAAATGATAGTGAAATAGAGCTTTTTAGACATTCATTAAGCAAATTTGAGGCAATAAGCGTTAGAGAAAAATCCGGTATTGATATATGCAATAAACTAAACATAATAAATACTGCTGAATGGGTTGCAGACCCCACTTTGTTATTGAATCGAGATAACTGGATAAAGTGTCTTAATCTCAAATACACCCCCCAAAAAGGTAAAACTGCATTTATATATTTAATGCAAAATGAATACACAACAAAAATAGGACATAAAATCATCAAATATTTAAAGAAAAAGGGATATAACATAAGATACGTATCTTCAGCCTACTATATTGACCCAAAATCAAATTATAATCCAACTATTCAAGAATGGTTAATAAATATATTATCTTCAGATATCGTAATAACGTCTTCTTTCCACGGCACATTATTTGCTACAAACTTTAATACTCCTATAATTTCTTTATGCGGAAAAGGTGGTGTCGGCGGACAGAATTCTCGTATTTACTCATTATTAGAAGAAATTGGTTTATCTGATAGAATTATGGACTCCTTTGATAAGGATAAACTCAATAATCTCTTATCTAACAATATCGATTGGAATCTGACTAATAAAGTTTTCGACAAGAAAAGATTATCAAGCGAATTATTCCTGCAAAATGCTCTAAAATTATGATATCAATAATTATTCCTGTATACAATGTAGAAAAATATCTAGCTAAATGTATAGATAGCATATTAAGTCAAACATTTATTGATTGGGAATTAATTCTAATCGACGACGGAAGCGTAGATCAATCAGGAAAAATCTGTGATGAATATGTCTGCAAGGATAATAGAATAAAAGTAACTCACAAAAAAAATGAAGGAGTATCAAAAGCTCGTAATGCAGGAATAGCATTAGCAAAAGGAGAATATATCTGCTTTATGGATTCTGATGACTGGATAGACCCTACCTATCTACAAGATTTTAAGGTACAAGAACAACAATGTGATTTCTATTTTTCCGGCGCATTGTATAATACATACAACAAAGTCTATTCTTATAAGAAATATGTAGAAAAATATTGTCAAAATAGAGATGAAATAAGGGATGAATTCTTTAAACAAGATTTGCTATCTAATGGTTATCCATGGGGAAAACTCTATAAAACCCAAATCATAAAAGATAACAAATTGCGATTTAACGAGAACCTAACTATTAACGAAGATCATATTTTCGTTTTTCAGTATTTCTTATACATCAATACCCTCTATATAACCAATACGGCTGGATACCATTACACTGTATTTGATAATTCGGGTAGAAAATTATCAAATAAAATAAATAATTATATTGAACTTAAAGCAGCATCAGAGCAATTTTATTTAATAATAAATCAATTAAAGATGTTATGGTATATTTCTCAAAAAGAATATGAAAATCTTTATAAGATATTTGTAACTTCTAAAAGATTATCTGCTTTTCGCTCTCTAATACTTCTTAAAGAAAAACAATATTTTAAAGAAGAATTAGACTATTGGAAAAAGAATCCATATATGGGGTGTAATGGACAAGAAAAAATAATAATCTTTATATTAAAATCTAGATTTATACCCTACAAATATTATTTATGTTATCTCATTTTTACGATAATAAGATTACGTTATAAGGCTATTCACAAAGATTTAATCTACAAAGACTTACATATGAGAAGCATTAGAATATAAATTATGAATAAGAATTCATTGTATTATAAAAAAATTAGTGAAAGGTCTTTATTACATTTTATCAAAGGGTTATTACCTCGCATAAAATGTTATCTTAGGTACCAAAAATCTAAAAAAATTGCCATACATAAAGGAGCAAAAATTGGAGATAACTCAATAATATTAAGAGAGCTTGCCAAACGATGCAATAAGAACTTTGAACTTGGCAATAACAGTTCTATAGGTTCATACAAGATAGATTTACGTTCTCCTGTTAAGATTGGCAATAATGTCATTATAAGTAATGATAGTGAAATTATTACAACCAGCCATTACATTGACTCCCCAGAATGGGAACTTAAACAATATGGCATAGAAATTGAAGATTATGTATGGATTGCTTCTAATGCATTAATACTACCTTCATGTAGAAAAATTGGATATGGTTCTGTTATCGGTGCAGGAAGTGTAGTTGTTAAAGATGTTCCTCCAATGAGTGTAGTAGGTGGTAATCCTGCAAAGGTTATTAAACAAAGAGAATGTGTACATTCTAAATTAATCATACCATCATTGTTAAGTGGTGATTTATTAATATATTGGAATACTTGGATAAATAAAAATAAAAGAAAATGAAAAAAAATAAGAGAGTTGCATTTGTTCATGCGATGGGAAATCAAAACTCAAGACATGCTTTATATGGATTAAAAAAATATAACCTATTACATAGTTTTCATACAAGCATAGCATGTTTTAAAGGCTCTATTTTATATGCTCTCACTGTAATTCCTTTTTTTAAAGATTTTAAAAGAAGAGAATTTGATAAAATAGTCAGCAAAGAGACACACACATATCCATTATATGAAAGCCTTAGAATATTTAATAGGTACTTTAAGAATTTCTTTACAATAACAGCAGACGATGTTTTCCACTATATTGATAAAAAAGTAGCCTTTTATATTAAACGACATTCGAAAGAAATATCTGCAGTCTATTCTTCTGATGAAGGAGCATTTTATTCTTTTAATGAAGCAAAAAGACTAAATATAAAATGTATTTTCGACTTACCCATTATCCATTGGCGCACTTATCAAAAGTTACTTGAAACTGAGAAAATTAAGAATCCCCAGTGGGCATCTATTTTGGGAATCTACAATGATAGTAAAGAGAAACTCGCAAGAAAAGATCAAGAATTATTATTAGCAGATAAAATTTATGTAGCTAGTAATTTTACCAAACAATCCATTCTAACTGATTTTCCTTATAAATTAAATGCTGAAATAGAAGTCATACCTTATGGTTTCCCAGAAGTTAATAAAAATAGGGAATATACACCTATAGAAAATCGTAAATTAAAATTTCTATATGTAGGAAGATTAAGTCAAAGTAAAGGATTAAGCTATTTATTTGAAAGTATATCCTCATTTAAGGAGGAAATCGAACTTACATTAGTAGGCTCAGGCGACATACAAGGTTGTCGGGTTTTAAAAGAGCAAATTCGGAATTATAAATATATCCCATATCTGGCGCATGAAAAAGTTTTATCATTAATGGCAGAAAACGATATATTCATATTCCCCTCACTTTTCGAAGGATTTGGGATGGTTATTACTGAAGCAATGTCACAAGGTACTCCTGTTTTAACCACAACTAGAACGTGTGGCTCAGATTTCATAATAGACGGAATCAACGGTTGGTTAGTGGAAGCAGGTAATTCAGAACAACTAAGATTAAAAATCAGACAGATTCTAAACAATAAAAACAAACTTCCTGAAATATCAATAAATGCAATGAAGACCGCATTAAAACGACCATGGAGCGTATATGAGAAAGAATTGGCCGAATCAATAAACAAATTTCTGAATGACTAATTATCTAAACTTAAATAAACTGACAGCAGGTGAACCATACGCTTTATACAGAAAAGCAATATGGATATATATTTTTCTGTTGATATTTGAAGGTGCCTTAAGAAAATGGTTCTTACCGTCACTAGCAACTCCACTCCTTCTAGTAAGAGATCCTATAGCAATTTGGCTAACAATTGTAGGATTACAAAAAGGATGGATAAAAAGCGGCTATGCCAAAACTATGATGGTAGTGGCAAGTATTTCTTTTATTTTGACTCTTGCTGTAGGACACCATAACCTCTTTGTAGCTTTATTTGGATGGCGAATCTATTTTTTTCATTTCCCTATGATATTTGTTATGGGTAAAATACTTACTAGAACAGATTTGTTAAAAATTGGACAATTTATCTTATGGGTATCCATCCCTATGACCATACTCATTTTCATACAGTTCCATTCACCTCAAACAGCATGGGTAAATATAGGAGTTGGTGGTGAAGGAACGGCTGGCTTTGGAGGTGCCTTAGGCTATATGCGTCCACCAGGAACTTTCTCCTTCACTTCAGGCTATGTTTCGTTCCAAGCTGTAGTAGGATGCTATCTACTATATTATCTATTGGTAAATAACACTTTACCCAAAGAATATCAATTTCCAAAGATTATATTAATCATATTAGCAGGATGCTATTTGTTATCAATCCCCACATCAATTTCTAGAACACATTTTTTCCAAACAACAGTTTTTATCATATTCCTATTTATTGCTGCAATGAGAAAAAATAAGTTTAAAAGTAAGTTTCTTAAATTTGCATTTATTGCTATTATAGCAGGGGCAATACTCTACCTCTCTGGCTTGGGGAGTACAAGTATGGAAGCCTTCACAGCTAGACTCGATGGAGCTAATAAATCTGAGGGTGGTGTAGAAGGAGTTATCGGAGGACGATATATTGGAGGATTGTTAGGATCCCTTATAAACTTTCAGATTCCCATATTCGGATACGGACTCGGCTTAGGGACCAATGTGGGAGCAAAAATAATGGGAGGAAATATGTATTCCTTTGGCTTCAATGGAGAAGTAGAATGGAGTCGTGTTGTCGGAGAATGTGGAATGTTGTTAGGATTAATAATAATAGGTGTGAGAGTATTCTTCTCACTAGATATATGGAAAAAATCATATGATCTTTTAGTAAAAAGATACGATTTATTGCCTTGGATGCTTTCAGCAGGTATGATGTTAACCGTACCTCAAGGTCAATGGTCTATTCCTACCAACTTGGGATTTTGTATTTTATTTGGAGGCTTAACTTTAGCAGCCGTAAATTCATCAAAAAGAAATAGAATATGATAACCTTCTTTCACCGTAATCACAAGTGTGGTTATTCAATATATAAAGTATTTAAAACAATCGAAAGTGAACTAAAATCTCAAAACCAAGAGATTGAAGAATACTTTATGCCTAGTCAATATTCCATGCCATGGGACATAATTAGGAATAGCATATTTACATTTAAACATAGAAATACAAAAGGAATCAACCATATCAGTGGCCATATTCATGACGTAACTCTGGGATTAATAGGTTGCAAAACGATACTGACCATACATGATTTAGTATTTATTGATAATGTAAAAAACCCCCTGAAAAAAATTTATAAATGGTTATTTTGGTTATACATACCCGTTAAACTAGCAGACAAAGTAATTTGTATATCCAACGAAACAAAGAGGAAGGTACTTAAGCATATTAAAACTGACAAGATTACAGTTATTTATAACCCTATAGATCCAACATTCAAATATGTACCTAAAGCATTCAATCAAGAATGTCCTACTATATTACATATCGGCACTTTCTGGAATAAAAATTTGGAACGTACTATAGAAGCATTAGAAGGAATTAATTGCCATTTACGAGTAATAGGAGAAATAGACAATCGTATCTTACAACTATTACAAGAAAAGAAGATTCAATTCAGCAATGTAAAAGGATTATCTGATGAAGAAATCAGACAAGAATATATCAATTGTGATATTGTAAACTTTCCCTCCATTTATGAGGGATTCGGAATGCCTGTAATTGAAGGACAACAAACAGGAAGAGTAATTATTACTTCAGCTATAGAACCTATCAAAGAAATAGCTAACGATGGTGCATATTTTATCAATCCATATAATGTGGATGATTTAAGGACTGCCTATCTAGAAATTATTAAAAATCAAACATTGAGAAATGATTTGATTGAAAAAGGACTTCATAATGTAAAACGCTTTGATGCAAAAAAAATAGCCACACAATATATCGACGTTTACAAAAATATTAACAAATGAAAATCATTCATTTCATCCCTAGTATAGACAGAACATCTGGCGGTGTCGGTTCATACATGCAATTATTAGCCAAGGAGTTAGGAAAGCTTTGTGAATTGTACATAGTCACAGCAAATACGGAGCATCAGCTACAAATAGAAAATGCTAAAATTCTCTATATACCATGTAAGATTAGTCAATATAGTTCCATGAAAAAAGAATGGAACAAAATATTAGATGATATTAAACCAGACCTAGTGCATGTAAACTGCTGTTGGGTACCTTGTTGTGCATTAGTTCAAAAGTGGGCACAGAAAAAAGGATATAAGGTGATTCTTACCCCACATGGCATGTTGGAACCATGGATAATAAAACGAAATTACTGGACAAAAAAAATTCCAGCCCTCCTACTCTATCAGAAAACTGCTATAAAAAGTGCCAACTGTATACATGCCACTGCAGAAAGTGAGAAACAAAATATATTGAAGCTAGGCAACAATGAAAAAATAGAAGTTATAGCCAATGGAATAGATGTAGAAAATATAAAAATAAAAGATAGTTGGAGAAGAAATAAGAATATATTATTCTTATCAAGAATCCATGTGAAAAAAGGAATAGAGTTTTTACTGGAAGCTGCTTCTTCATTAAAATCTCAATTGGAAGGGTATACCATTACAATTGCGGGCGAAGGAGAGCCAACGTATGTTTCCTCATTAAAATTAAAAACAATTGAGTTAGGGATTGAAAAAATGGTCACTTTTTGTGGAGGAGTCTATGGAGAGAAAAAGTGGGAACTCTATAGAAAAGCTGATGTGTTTATATTACCTACCTATTCAGAAAATTTTGGAATTGTAGTTGCTGAATCATTGGCATCTGGAACTCCAGTAATCACCACAAAAGGAACTCCATGGGAAGAACTTAATCTCTATAAATGTGGATGGTGGATAGAAGTAGGTTCGGAAACGACTAAAGAAGCTCTGATAAAATTTCTGGCCTTATCTGAAGATCAACTCAAAGAAATGGGATGCAATGGAAGGAAACTCATAGAAACTAAATATTCCAACAAAGCAGTTGCTCTAGAAATAATGAACTTATACACAAAATTAACATGGAAATAAATATTCAAGAAAACAGAAAACATTTGAATTATTCCAAATGGATTTACGTAAAACGCATATTATGGTCATTGGGAAGGTTCTTTTTTAAATGCTCCCCTAGAATAGCATTTGGATATAGAAACAGGATTCTTAAACTATTCGGTGCCAAAATTGGCCGGCATGTACATATTTACTCTTCTGCTAATATCTGGTTTCCCTGGAATCTGGAAATAGATGATTGGAGTGCAATTGGCGAAGAAGCATTAATATACAATCTTGGAAAAATCAGAATAGGAAAACAAGTAACCATCAGCCATAAAGCACAATTATGCGCTGGAACTCATGATTATACAAGTCCATTAATGCCCTTATTAAGACCCGAAATAAAGATAAATGATCAAGTTTGGATTTGTTCAAATGCGTTTATAGGGCCGGGGATTACAATAGGTGAAGGTTCTATTATTGGAGCTTGTGCCGTGCAAATGAAAGATGCGGAAGCATGGGGTATATACGCAGGTAATCCTGCCAAGTTCATAAAAAAAAGAATATTAAAGGAAAAATAATATGGATTGTCTTTCTATTTTCATACCCACATTCAATGAAGAGATACACATTGAACGTGCGCTGAAAAGTGCTCTTAGTCTTACAAGAAACGTATTCGTTATTGACTCTTATTCTACAGACAAAACTGTAGAAATTGCCGAGAGAATGGGCGCCAAGGTTTACCAATACAAATGGGAAGCCGATAGCAACTGGGCAAAAAAATTCAATTGGACACTTGACAATGTGCCCTTCCCCACTCCATGGGTCATGCGTCATGATGCAGATGAATATCTGACAAAAGAATTGATTGAGAAAGTGAAAAAGGATTTACCTCAACTTTCTGAAGACGTGTCAGCCATCAGTATCAACCGACGGGAATATTTCATGAGAAGATGGATGAAACACGGAGGAGCTTATCCTAAAGCCATGGTAAGAATTATTCGGAAAGGAAAAGCCCGCTTCGAAGCCAGAATGATAGATGAACATGTGGAAATAAAAGAAGGAAAATCAATTTATTGGAACGTAGACTTATGTGACGACAAAATCATTACCCTCACAAAATGGATTGCGGCCCATAACATGCATGCAGTAAAAGAAGCAATTGTACTAATTGATAATGAGATTGGTCTCACAAATGTAGATGACTTACATAAACATCTAGATAAAGCAGCATTAAAAAAACGCCGGAAAAAAGGATTTTACGGAAAACTTCCATATTTTTGGCGTGCATGGGCATTTTTTATTTACAGATACATCTTTCAACTCGGCTTTTTGGATGGAGTAGAAGGATTTCTATATTGCTTCTTGCAGTGTTTGTGGTATAGAAACATTGCAGATGCCAAAATAATAGAGGCTTATAGAATCTGTGGAAAAAATAAGGAAAAACTGACTGAATATTTCATGAAAGAATATAACATTGACTGTACAAAACAATAAAGATATGAAAGCAGTAATATTTGCAGGCGGCTTCGGTACAAGACTCAGCGAAGCCACAAACATGATTCCGAAACCAATGGTAGAAATTGGAGGTAAGCCAATCCTGTGGCACATAATGAAAATCTACAGCCACTATGGAATTAATGATTTTATCATCTGCTGTGGTTACAAGCAATATGTGATAAAAGAATATTTTGCAAACTATTTCCGTCACAACTGTGACATGACAGTAGATCTTTCAGACAACTCTGTCAAAGTGCTGGAAAACCATTCAGAGAAATGGAAAGTTACAATGGTAGATACCGGGCTGAACACCATGACGGGCGGACGACTGAAAAGAGTACAGAAATATATCGGGAATGAACAATTTTGCCTTACTTATGGTGATGGAGTAGCTGATGTAAATATTACAGAAGCTATTCAGTTACATAACAAGTCAGGCAAGATTCTTTCAATGATGGCTTACCAGCCCACAGGTAAACTGGGAGTCCTGGAAATCAACAAAAACAATGAGCTCACTAATTTTGTCGAAAAACCGCAGGAATCAGGTTCATGGATTAATGCAGGATTTTTTGTGTGTGAACCTGCTATTTTCGATGTACTGGAAGGCGACCATGAAATGTTTGAAAAAGAACCGATGCAAAGGCTTATGGCAAAAAACGAGATTCATGCTTATAAGCATGAAGGTTTCTGGAAACCAATGGACACACTTCGTGACAATCAAGAATTAAATAAAATGTGGGATGAGAACAGAGCTCCCTGGAAAGTTTGGTAATAACAATTAAAATAGAACTGAATTATGGCTTTTAACAACGTTTTTAAAGATAAGAAAGTAGTGATTACTGGTGATACAGGTTTCAAAGGCTCATGGCTTTCCACATGGTTACTCATGTTAGGCGCGAAAGTTTACGGCTATGCCAACGAAATACCGACCACTCCTTCCATGTTTGAAGTAACAGACCTTGACAAGAAAATAAACCATCAGTATGGGGATATTCGGGACAAAGAAAAAATGAATAACTTCATACAAGAAGTAAAACCTGATTTTATCTTCCATCTGGCAGCTCAAGCTATTGTCTCCACTTCATACAAAGATCCATTTGATACAGTAACTACCAACGTGGTCGGGACTGCTTCGGTATTGGAAGCCATCAGAAACATTACCTGGGATTGTACTTGTGTAATCATCACAAGTGACAAAGCATACGATAATGTGGAATGGATTTGGGGGTACCGTGAAAATGACCGTTTGGGAGGGAAAGACGTATATTCAGGCTCCAAGGGTGCAGCTGAACTTATCATAAAGTCCTATTGGATGTCTTTCATCAAAGATATGCCGAACATCAAATTGGCAGTTACCAGAGCTGGAAACGTAATTGGCGGAGGCGACTGGGCTAAGGATAGAATCATCGTAGACTGCGTGAAAGCCTTCTCTGAAGGAAAAACGGTGGAAATACGCTGTCCGAAAGCTACCCGCCCATGGCAGCATGTATTGGAACCGCTCAGTGGTTATCTGAACGTGGCACAATATCTATATGAAGGAAAGGTAGCCAATGGAGAAGCATTCAATTTCGGGCCACGGGCAGAACAGACCAAAACTGTTTTTGAACTGACTCAGGATCTGGCTGAAAAATGGGGGTTGGACAAAAACAATGCGGCTAAGATTACAGGAAATATTCCCTTTAGAGAAGCTACCCTATTAAAGCTTAATTGTGACAAGGCCTTGGCATTCCTTAACTGGCACTCCACACTTCATTACGAACAATGCGTGGATCTGATTGCAGAATGGTATAAGGCTTATTACGTGGAGAAAAGCAATGACTTGCATGAACTGACAAAGAAACAGATTGAATTTTATACAGAAGAAGCAAAAAAGCAGGATATAGAATGGAGCAAGTAAATATCATGGGGGTGTCATTACACCCCCTTAAACATATCGCTGTACCCAAAGGGGATATTTATCACGCATTAAAAAGTACAGACGAAGGATACACCGGCTTCGGAGAAGCCTATTTCTCACAGATTGAAAGTGGTGAAGTCAAAGGATGGAAGCGCCATAACCGGATGACACTTAATATCATCGTTCCTGTAGGAAAAATAAGATTCGTGATATTCGATGACCGGGAAGGAAGCGAAACTTATGGAAAGTTCCAGGAAGTAACTCTTTCGCCTGAAGACAATTATCAACGTCTTACATTGGCACCAGGATTATGGATGGCATTTCAGGGAATAGACAGCAAAACATCCATGCTGATGGACATCATCCCTGAACCACATGACCCTACGGAGGCAAGCAGAAAAAATATAGAAGAAATCAATTTTAAATTCTAAAACAATGAAAATCGTACTTACTGGCATTACGGGATTCGTTGGACAAGAACTCATGCCGATGTTACAGAAAGATTGTACAGAGCATGAATTCTTAACTCTAAATATAGATGTAAATGATGCAGAAAAAAAATATCCATGCAACATCTACACAAATTTCAAGCATGTACAAACCACAGACTTGAAAGAAGTTATTGAGTTTAACCCAGATATAGTATTGCATTTAGCTACAGTAACTACCTCCAGGAATGATACAGAAATCATACACCCAATGATTTCTGCCAATATAGAATTTGGAGTGCTATTATTGGATGCTTTAGCAAAATGCAGCAATATGAAACTATTTGTTAATACAGGATCGTTTGCGGAATTCAGATACGGAGAAGGGAAATATAACAATGCTTATTTGTATAGCGCTTCAAAAACAGCTTTCAGAGCTTTTCTTGATTACTATTCATCTCTGTGTGACTTTAAATACATTAATGCTATTCCATATACTGTATATGGTGGAAAGATGACGGTAAAAAGATTAATTGATTATATTTGTGAATCTTTAGACTCGCCGACTCCTGTTAATATGACGGGAGGAGAACAAATTTTAGATTTTGTGCATGTGCATGATATCGCCTCTTTTTTTGTTCAGACCATTACAAGTTTTGATAAGATGATTCACCTGAACAATGGTGAGAATATCCATTTAGGAACAGGCATAGGACATAGTATCAGAGAAGTAGCTTACATCATTGAAAAAGAAACGGGTAAAAAAGCCAATATAAATTGGGGAGCTCTACCCTATAGAGACAGAGATATCATGTATGCAGTGGCTCCAATAGGAAAAAACGTTGAATGTACAGGATGGAGATGCAAAATAAATATGCAAGAAGGGATAAGTAAATATATAAAAGATATCTAATAAACTATTCGTGTTACTATCTTTTAACAAACTATAAACTAGTAAGTTTTATTCTTTCACTTTGCAAATCAGGACAATTAAAATTTATTTAGGATAGTCTTACTTATATTACTAAAAACACAATGCAAAATCACGTAGTCATTATGGCAGGCGGAATTGGTAGCCGGTTCTGGCCTATGAGTACCCCCGAATATCCCAAACAGTTTATTGACGTGATGGGATGTGGCAAATCACTGATACAACTTACCGTAGAGCGTTTTCTTCCGCTTTGCCCGATAGAGAATTTCTGGGTGGTAACCAGCGAAAAGTACACAGACATCGTGAAGACGCAGTTGCCGGAATTAGCGGAAAGCCATATTCTGGCTGAACCGGAAGCGCGTAACACGGCTCCTTGCATAGCGTATGCCTGCTGGAAAATCAAGAAGGAGTTTCCGGAGGCAAACATCGTGGTCACACCTTCGGACGCCCTAGTGATAAATACCGCTGAATTCGCACGGTGTATCGCTGCCGCACTCGAAAAGACAGCGGAATCAGCTGCCATCGTCACCCTTGGAATCAAGCCAAGCCGTCCGGAAACGGGTTACGGATATATTGCTGCCAAAGGTGAGGCTGACAGCAGAGGTATTTACGAAGTGGAGGCTTTCAAGGAAAAGCCAGACAAAGAAACTGCTCTAAAGTATGTAGCTGCCGGAAACTTTTTCTGGAATGCGGGCATATTCGTATGGAACGTGGAAACCATTACCAGGGCCATCCGAATGTATGCACCGCAGATAGCCGGAGTGATGGATGAACTGGAACCTGCCTTATTTACGGATAAGGAACAAGAGGAGCTGAAACGGCTCTTCCCTACCTGCGAGAAGATTTCAATAGACTATGCCGTCATGGAAAAGGCGAAAGAAATTGACGTACTGCCGGCTGAATTCGGCTGGAGCGACTTAGGCAGTTGGGGTTCACTGCACACATTGTTGCCGCAGGATGAAAACGGAAATGCACACGTGGGAGACAACGTGAAGCTATTTGGATGCCGGAATTGTGTGGTACATGTGGCAGACGAGCAAAAGGTGGTGTTAGAAGGACTGGACGGTTACATTGTAGCAGAAAAGAACGGAAGACTATTAGTATGCCGCTTGACGGAAGAACAACGTATCAAGGAATTCTCACAGGCATAATACTGAAATCCGTAACTGCCACATCAACGTGGGTACGGGCAAGGAAGTGTCTATCCGCGAAGTGGCAGAGAAAGCCATGAAGAGAATCGGTTTCAAGGGTAATCTACGCAGGAATACATCAACTTTACAGTCAGAGATAGCATCACAAAAGTAAAAATGGACTAAAACATTCATCGCTTGTATGAATGGTACCTGAGAATTAATCTTCAATATTTATATAAGAAAGTCAACAAAAAATCCACAAAAAACTTATAATTCATTCTTGCTTTGCTCGTTATATAAACGATGCCAAGATAAAAAATATTTTACTTCTATAAAATCAAAGAAAAAAGTAAAAACTATAACAGCTATCATAACAGACAACAAGTAAAAATTTCTATATGAATCCACAAATGCTTAAATTTAAAATTATCGACAAATGTTTTCAAGATGCCACATTTTACACTAAAACAGATGTTGACTTTCTTTTAGAAGAAGATGACTGGAATGATTTTTACTATAGGACATTATACCATATACATGCAACTCCCAAGCTAACAAAAGGGAAAACAGAATATCTAGGCACAATAAGAATAATGCGATATGGCCAAACCACAGAAGATAGCCAACTGCTTCGAAGATTATTTCCGAAGTTAATATTTGAGAAACTTCCCAATAATTTTTGCTCACTTTCCTTCTCTATAGATATGTATAAAGCACTTAATCTTTATCTCACAGAAAGGGAAAGAATATCTTTCATACAATCATTACGTCTTATATTAAGTGAAAAGGATGAATGGTACCTTTTAGCAAAAAATGACGAATGCTTTAATACATCACTCTTAAGAGGAGGAAATATGGAAAGTTTTGAACTACACGAAGGACGTCGTCTACTTTTAATGGAAGGCAATAATTATTCACTTGAAAACAAAGAAATCAAAATAAAATATACAGACTCGGCAGACACGTTGAGCCTAAAATTTAAATCAATGGCTCAAGATGCAAATGACATACAAGATCCTGTTATTGCATTTATTGGGAAAAATGGTAGTGGGAAAAGTACAGCTTTATATAAACTAGCTTCTCTGCTATATACAAATCCAAGTAATAGATTCTTATTGGAAGATTCAATCGGCACTATTGAGCCCAAAGATTTAGGCATCTCTCAGTTAATGATATTCAGTTATACTCCTTTTGATAATTTCGCTTTACCAGGAGCCAATAGCAAAACCGACCTGAAACTTTGGGCACAGAATATCGAAAAAAGAAAAGGCAGATTTATTTTCTGCGGATTAAGGGATGTTGCCAAAGAGGCCAATACAATGGTAGAAAAATACACAAAACAAGAACAGGAAATAAAACAGCAAGAAAAAAAAACAGCATACCAAATACGTTCAGAAAAAGTAATATTAAAAGACCCAAGTAAACTTTCAGATGAAAGTTTATGTGCTTATAATGAAATAGACCACAATAAAGATAAACGAAATGAATGGAATGAACTAAAAGAAGAAATAAAATATTTATTTCCAGAGATTTATAATCCAATAAGAACATTAGAAGCATACTGGATTCAAGGAGAAGATTTATGGCACCAAACATATAATAACCTCAGTACTGGTCACAAATTTTTTATCCATACTATATTTCATATTATAGCCTATTGTGAAAGAAACGCACTTCTAATGTTTGACGAACCAGAGAATCATCTGCAAAGTCCACTCTTATCATTCATGATGCATGCTATCAAAAAAATTCTAAGAAAAAGGAAATCTGTAATGTTGGTTGCAACCCATTCCCCTGTCATTCTCCAGGAACTTATGTCAAACAACGTACGGATTGTTTCTCGTATGCAAGGCAATATACATTTCAACAAGCCACTTATAGAAACATTTGGAGGAGATATAGGAGAAATATCCTCCGAAGTATTTGGACTTAATACTGATAGGATTTATTTCTTTAAAACACTTGATAAAATCTATACAATGCTTCAGTGTGCAAAAATGGAAGATGCAACAGCAGCTGTCAAGTCTGTAAAAAAATTCATGATGAACTCAATAAGCAGTCAAGGAGTTCATTATATCATCAGCAGATATTTAAAAGACAACAATTAATCATGTGGACAATACACAAACCAAATATCAATAAGGCTAAACAAGATCTTGATAAGATGATAAACAACGGCGATGTACCAATAACGGACAAGGATGCATTGCTAAGATTATATGACAATTATGATAATCAAGCAGGACACGTTTCTGATAAAGAACATAATTCCATTCCCAAACTAACAGCAACAAAAATACACGATGCCTATGAGAAAACAACCAATAAAATGGACAATCAAAGGAATGTATTTACTTATGGGGAGTATTACTACATTCGAGAAGAATTGATGGAGGGAGTGCGACTATGTCCATTATGCGGAATTGCACAAGACTTAACATTAGATCATTATATGCCTAAATCAAAATATCCAGCATTGTCTATGTTTCGTCAAAATCTCGTTCCTGTATGTTCGGCATGTAATCGAGCCAAAAAAGCTCAACCTTATATCAATTTTATTCATCCCTATTATTTTATTCCTCCAACTAGGAAAGAAATATTCTTGCAAGCTACAATAAAAATACACGAAAAATCGTTATGTGTATTTCTTGACATAGATGAGACAGCGTTTACTAATTATACAATGGTTGAAAAACTTCGTAGCCATCTAAAAGGAATAAACAGCGAATTCCGCTTACAGAATGCTATTATTTCATTTTTACAAGAGTGCTTTGTAGGAAAATATAATAATGAAAATGAAATTATAACTTCGTTACCTCTTTTAATGGAAGCTTATCATTTATATGGAAAAAATCATTGGAAACTTGCCGTGTTACGAGGTATACATGATGTTTATCATAGAGGAGAAATCGATAAATTCATTCAAGTTTTAAACTATATTACACAAGCAAGCCGCGACCAAGCTATCTAACAATGCTTTTCTTAATAAATTACTTAGTTTTTTTTATTATTTACTATATATAAAATTCAAGTAGCAATTAAAGCAACAAACAGCTTGCTAAGATATAAGAACCTAGTCAGACAATGCAAGGAAGTATTTGTTTTTCAATGAATAATTCTCTTTCTTTGCAAAAAGAATAATTCATAAAAAAAACTAAAGCAAGAAGATGGCACAATTAAATATTGCAGTAGCCGGTACAGGCTACGTAGGTTTATCCATAGCTACTTTGCTGGCACAGCATCATCAGGTTACAGCAGTAGATGTGATTCCTGAAAAGATAGAAAAAATCAATCACCGCATCAGCCCGATTCAGGATGAGTACATCGAAAAGTATTTAGCGGAAAAGGAACTGAACCTGACGGCTACACTGGATGGAGCATCAGCTTACCGGAATGCGGATTTCGTGGTGATTGCCGCTCCTACCAACTACGACCCGGTGAAGAATTATTTCGATACGTCGCACGTGGAAGAGGTTATCGATCTGGTACTGGAAGTAAATCCGGATGCGGTAATGGTGATCAAGAGTACCATCCCGGTGGGTTACTGCCGCAGTCTGTATGTGAAGTATGCAGAGAAATTCCGCTCCACTCCTGCCCTTGCAGGAAAGAAATTCAACCTGCTGTTCTCGCCGGAGTTCTTGCGTGAGAGCAAGGCATTGTATGACAACCTCTACCCCAGCCGTATCATCGTGGGCTTCCCGAAACTGATTAACGGACGCGACGAGGAGAACGCGGCTATTCAGGCGATTGCCGGGGAACACCTGGAGGAAAAGGCGCATGAGTTTGCGGCGCTGTTACAGGAAGGTGCCTTGAAACCGGACATCGATACACTGTTCATGGGACTGAAAGAGGCGGAAGCGGTGAAGCTGTTTGCCAATACCTACCTGGCACTGCGTGTAAGCTACTTCAATGAGCTGGATACGTATGCAGAGGTGAAAGGGTTGAACACACAGGCCATCATTCAGGGTATCTGTCTGGACCCGCGCATCGGTTCGCATTATAACAACCCTTCTTTTGGCTACGGGGGCTACTGTCTGCCGAAGGACACGAAGCAGCTGTTGGCCAACTACCAGGATGTGCCGGAGAACCTGATTCAGGCCATTGTGGAGAGCAACCGCACACGTAAGGATTTCATTGCGGACCAGGTGCTGAAGAAAGCGGGATACTACGACTATTACAACCGCGGGGATTACAGTCCGGAAGCGGAGAAGGAATGTGTCATCGGGGTATATCGCCTGACCATGAAGTCGAACAGCGATAATTTCCGCCAGAGCAGCATCCAGGGGGTAATGAAGCGTATCAAGGCGAAGGGCGCCACGGTCATCATCTATGAACCGACACTGGAAGACGGCACTACGTTCTTCGGCTCAAAGGTGGTGAACAACCTGGAGGATTTCAAGAAGCAGAGCAACGCCATCATTGCCAACCGCTACGATGCGTGTCTGGATGACATAAAGGAAAAAGTTTATACACGCGATATTTTCAGAAGAGACTAGTTACAGTTAATAATTAACAATGAATAATGAAAAACGGGTACGTGCACCGTTCTTCATTCTTCATTATTCATTCTTCATTATTCATTTTTCATTATTCATTATGGAGACTTTCAAACGCAACATACTGATTACCGGCGGTGCCGGATTTATTGGCAGCCACGTGGTGCGCCTGTTCGTAAACAAGTATCCGGAATACCGTATCATCAACCTGGATAAGCTGACGTATGCGGGGAACCTGGCGAACCTGAAGGACATTGAGAACCAGCCGAACTATGTGTTCATAAAAGCGGACATCTGCGACTACGAGAAGATGCAGGAGCTGATGGAGCTGTATCACGTGGACGGTATCATTCACCTGGCTGCGGAGAGCCACGTGGACCGAAGCATCAAGGATCCGTTTACCTTTGCACGCACCAACGTGATGGGTACGCTGTCTCTGCTGCAGGCGGCTAAGGTGTACTGGGAAAGTCTGCCGGAGAAGTATGAGGGCAAGCGTTTCTATCACATCTCTACCGACGAGGTGTACGGGGCACTGGAGATGACGCATCCGGAAGGTATCGAGCCGCCGTTCACTACCACGGCTTCGTCGTCGGAACATCACCTGGCGTACGGGAAGGATTTCTTCTACGAGGATACGAAGTATAATCCGCACAGCCCCTACTCTGCCAGCAAGGCGAGCAGCGACCACTTTGTGCGGGCATTCCACGATACGTACGGCATGCCGACCATCGTGACGAACTGTTCGAACAACTACGGGCCGTATCAGTTCCCGGAGAAGCTGATTCCGCTGTTCATCAACAACATCCGTCACCGCAAGCCGCTGCCGGTGTATGGCAAGGGGGAAAACGTGCGCGACTGGCTGTATGTGGTGGATCATGCGCGGGCTATTGACGTGATTTTCCACAACGGTAAGACGGCAGAAACCTATAACATCGGCGGTTTCAATGAGTGGAAGAACATTGACATCATCAAGGTGGTAATCAACACGGTAGACCGTCTGCTGGGCCGCAAGGAGGGTGAAGACATGGATCTGATTACCTACGTGACCGACCGCCTGGGCCACGACATGCGCTATGCCATCGACTCTACGAAGCTGCAGAAGGAACTGGGCTGGGAACCGAGCCTGCAGTTTGAAGAGGGTATCGAGAAGACGGTGCGCTGGTACCTGGACAACCAGGAATGGATGGACAACGTGACGAGCGGTGACTACCAGAAGTATTATGACGCGATGTATAAGGGACGATAACCAAGAACTAAAAATAAAGGAAGAAAGTATCTGCATTTCAAATCCACTGAAATACAGATACTTTTTTCATCATAAGGTCACTTGACAAATATACAAAAGCTGCATACAAAAAAATTATACATCTTATCTGAAATAACGGGAAAGAACAATCAATCTAATCATTTATTTTGTATCTTTGTGTATAAAATAATCAGTTTATATGGAAATAGGGATATTAAATATACTGGATAAAAAAGATATAAGTGCAGAACGCATTGTATTGCAAGTAAGAGAAGATTGTAACAGCTGGGCATTTATTCTTTTCTGTAATACCTCAAAAGATGAAGGTTGCAGAAAATCTTTTATATTTCCCAACATGGAAATCCATAAAGGTGACATGATTACTATATACTCCAAAAGAGGCACAGAGAAAAAACAAAAAATATCCAATGGAAATATAAATCATATTTTATATTGGAAAGAAGATAATTCGATATGGGAGAAAAACACAACTGCACTATTAGTCAAAGTAGCAGATTTCACATATAAAAGCATATAAAATGAATTTTCTCTTCTGGAATATAAATAAAAAAAATACAAGTTTCTTATTTGATAAAATAAGTATTCTAATACAGAATGAGCATATTGATGTTTGTATGCTTGCAGAACTGGATCAAGCAGATACGGCAAAACTATTACATATCATTAACTCAAGAAACGGTAATTCCTATAAGATAGTCCAATGTCTGGTATGGAAAAAAATCGTGATTATAAGTAAAAAAAACATCGATATAAGTACATACGACGAAAGCGGTAAAAGGATTGGTGCTTTTAAAATAAACACATAGCGAAAAAGTAAATTTGGGCAAAGCGTAGCGAATTA
>ERZ773260.2401-NODE-2401-length-20824-cov-3.394001_pt1 | contig 20824 bp, 20 predicted proteins | sample MGYA00511387_ERZ773260 | MGnify/ENA primary metagenome ERZ773260 (study PRJEB29015, sample SAMEA2737745) | human gut metagenome | biome: human gut; feature: human-associated habitat; material: faeces | place: China | collected 2012 ... | reverse complement strand
GGTAAAGCCACCGCCTCCGCTCACAAAGGAACCGGCTTTGCCGCCGGGCTGAGAAACCATACTGTCGTTGGCTGCCCGCAGGGTATCCCGCAACATACGATCAAAAAGCACATAGCTCCACACATCGGTCCCGTTATACCACCGAGGCGGCTGCATGGCGATGGACTCGAACTTCTTGATCCACTTGTCGCTGACGCCAAGGGCGTAAGTATAGGGCAGAATATTATAGAAATACTCCGGATCCTGCTCCACCAGCGCCTCTAACTTCTCTTTCTCCGCCGTTACCAAAAAGCTGCGAAAGCCCTGGATCTGCGCCAGGGTTTTGGCGCCCTCATCCGTGCGCCGCAGCATACAGCAAGCGGGGATCAGCCCCAGCGCCAAACACAGGGTGCCTGCCAGCATAGCATAGAGAATACTCGGCTCCAAAGTCAGAGCGTCGCCCAGCGCCCGGTGGCTGAAATAGGCGCCGCCGGCTGCGCTCAGCGCCAGCAGTACAAAGGACAACAACTTCAAATAAATACTGGTTTTGTCAAAAAAGCGACTGCGGCTCTCCGTACTGTTCAGGTCGGCCCGTATGGTACCCACCGTTTCATAAAAATGGTTTTTCAGCTGTTTATTATCCGTGCGGGTGCGACCGTCGGGGAACAAACCGTCCATAAATACTGCTAAGTTGGTATCTTGTCCCACATAGCCATGACATTTGGTGAGCACAAAGTCTCGCTTGCGCTTGCCGGGGTGAATCGCAATATGATTGCGCTGCGCCAGGTACACCAGCAGGGACAGCACCATCTCATTGGTGGCCTTGCCCTTGTACCACAGACCCACCTCTGCGCTGTTCAGCCCTTCCGGCGGATAAAACTCCACCGTGGGCGCATAGCGCTTATCCCGGCCGAACTTCAAAAACAGTACCAGCACGATCAGCGCTGCCAGCGCCGGCAAAACGGCGATCATAGCAATGGTCAGGTTATACTTGGTATAATCGAACTTAAAATACCCATCCGGCAGGATCAGGCGCAAGGTCAGCCCCTCACCCGGTGCCAGCGCCTGCGTAACCGTGCCGCTGATGGTACGGTCCTGCACGGTGTAGGTTACATTTTGGGTTCCGGCGGTGCCGTAGCTGCCGGTGCTCAGACCCAGCTTGGCCGGGTCAAAATCCTTCGGCATAGTCACCGAGAACTGCACCCGGCGGATATAGGTGTCCCACCCGGTGCCCACCAGGTTATAATACAGCTCGTCGGCGTTCTTTACCGTGTCCAGCCCCAAGTCGTAGTTGTAGCGAATGGTATAGGTGTGGGGGCCGGTGATGGTCTCATCCTCGCTGCCCAGGCGCAGCACATACTTGTCGTTGCTGACCTCATGGCTACATTCATCCGCACCGGTATCCACATGACTGACCCGGGCAGTGACCACGGCGGTAGAGCCGTCCGTACGGGTCAACTGGTTGCGCAGGGGCAGGTAGCGATAAATGCCGTGGCGTGCTTCATTAAAATACACCTGATAGGTCTCCGTTATCGCCAGCACATTGTACTCACTGACCACCACCTGCATTTGGCAGTCGGTGATCACATAGGGCTCCTGGGCGTACCGGGACAAAAAATCGGACTCGTCCGGCGTGGCTGCCAGGGCGTAAATTGGGGCGCACAAGGGCAGCACCAGTGCCAGCAGCAAAGTGATGATCTTCTTCATCAGAATTCTACCTTCACATTCTCCCGCTGAGCAGTATCGTCCACAAGATACATACTGCGTTTTTCAAAATGGAACAGACCGGCCACAATATTGGACGGGAACATCTCAATCTTGTTGTTCAGCTGCTTCACCGTAGCGTTATAATACTTGCGGGCGTTGGCGATATCTGTCTCCACCTGGCGCAGCTGATTTTGCAGATCCAGAAAATTCTGATTGGCCTTTAAGTCCGGGTACTGCTCTACCACGGCAGAGAACCCGGCAATGGCGCCGGAAAGCTCTGCATTGGCTTTCAACTTCTCCTCCGTGGACAGGGCAGCATAGCTGCCTGCGCGAGCGGTGACCACATTTTGCAAAGTCTGGGCCTCATGAGCGGCGTAGCCCTTTACAGTATTCACCAAATTCGGGATCAGATCCCACCGCTTTTTCAGGTACACATCCATGGTGGAGAACGCCTCCTCCACAGCGTTTTTCTTCTTCACTAAGCCGTTGTAAGTGCCTGCCAGCCACAGCACCAGCAGTACCACCACAACAAGAATCACGATGGCAAGTTTCATAAAAATTCCTCCTTGTATGCCAAACTGCAATAACAGTATATGCCTGCAAGCTCATAGTAGCATAGAACCGACCGTTTTGCAACAAAAAAACCGCCTGCGGCTCGAGGTCGCAAGCGGTATTTTTGGATTTGATTTTATTTTACAAAGTCGGCAGCCACCTGGGCAATATGGTCGGCACACAAGCCAAACTGCACCAGCAGATCTGCACCGGGGCCGCTGTGGCCAAACTCGTCGTTGACGCCGATACGGCGCACAGGCGTGGGCAGCTGCTCGCTGAGCACGGAGCAAACGGCCTCGCCCAAACCGCCGATAATGCTGTGCTCCTCTACGGTGATGACCTTGCCGGTCTTCTTGGCAGTTGCCAAAACGGCAGCCTCGTCCAAGGGCTTAATGGTAGCCATATTGATCACCTCGGCAGAAATGCCCTTGGCAGCCAGCTGCTCTGCGGCAGCCATAGCCTCCGGCACCATCAGACCGCAGGCAATGATGGACACATCGCTGCCCGCACGGATCACCTCGGCCTTGCCGATCTCAAACTGATAATCCTCGTTGTGGAACACCTCGGTTGCCAGGCGGGCAAAGCGCATATACACCGGGCCCTCCATCTCATAGGCGGCCTTTACCACCTGCCGAGCCTCCACATCGTCTGCCGGACAAATCACGGTCATGCCGGGGATCACCCGCATCAGGGCAAAGTCCTCACAGCACTGGTGGGACGCGCCGTCCTCGCCAACGCTGATCCCGGCGTGGGTAGCACCAATCTTTACATTCAAATGGGGATAGCCAATGCTGTTGCGCACCTGCTCAAAGGCACGACCGGCAGCGAACATGGCAAAGCTGGACGCAAAGGGTACCAGCCCCATGGTAGACAAACCGGCGGCCACGCTCATCATATCCGCCTCAGCAATGCCGCAGTTAAAGTGGCGGTCCGGATAGGCTTTCTTAAAAATGCCGGTCTTGGTTGCGCCGGCCAGGTCTGCGTCCAACACCACCAGGTTATCGGCGCCGCCTGCAGCCAGTTCCTTTAAGGCGTTGCCGTAGCTCTCGCGAGTTGCGATCTTCTTTACTTCTGCCATGGTTACGCCTCCAATTCCTGCAGCTTGGCAGTCAGCTCTGCCATTGCCGTTTTGTATTCCTCCGGGTTGGTGGCCTTGCCGTGCCAACCGCACTCGTTCTCCATAAAGGACACACCCTTGCCCTTCACCGTCTTCATCAAAATGCAGAAGGGCTTGGTGCTCTTGTGGAAGGCATCAAAAGCGCTCTCCAGCTGGTCAAAATCATTGCCGTCAACGGTGACCACATCAAAGCCAAAGGCCTTTACTTTCTCATCAATCGGCTCGGCGCACATCACATCTTTGCACAGACCGTCGATCTGCAAGCCGTTCCAGTCAATGATCACGCACAGGTTATCCAGGTGGTACTGGTTGGCAAACATCATGGCCTCCCAAACCTGGCCCTCCTCGATCTCACCGTCGCCCAAAAGGGTGTACACCCGAATATCATCCTTGCCCAGGAACTTGGCGCCCTTGGCCATACCGCAGGCGGCGCTGATGCCCTGACCCAGAGAGCCGGTGCTCATATCAACGCCGGGCACCGTGTTCATATTGGGGTGACCCTGTAAATAAGAGCCAATATGGCGCAGGGTGGTCAGGTCCTCCGGCGGGAAAAAGCCCTTGTATGCCAGAGCGCTGTACAGACCGGGGGCGCAATGACCCTTAGACAAAACAAAGCGGTCACGATCTGCCCACTTGGGGTTCTTTGGATCCACACGCATTTCTTTGCCATACAAATATGCGAACACATCCGCGGAGGACAAACTGCCGCCGGGGTGCCCGGATTTGGCGCTGTTGGTGCTGTCTACAATGCCCAGACGGATCTTGGCGGCGTAGATCTGGAGCGCCTTTTTGGTTGCTTGGTCCATAATGATAACTCCTTCAAAAAGATTTCATCTGTATTTTAACACTTAAACGGCGGCTGTTCAATAGTTTTTCCAAATTTATAAGTGCCAAAAAGGGGCCCTGTTCCACAGAGCCCCCACTTTTTCGACCTTAACGGATCCGGGTGTAAAACACATCCAGCACCGTCTGCATTAAACTGTCTTTATCCGGGTAAAAACCGGCGTACACATAATCCTTGAATTCCTTATTGTCCACCGCTTTCATCTCCCCCTCCAGGGTATAGGACTGGAAGCCGGTAACGCCCTTTTGCAGCAGCAAAGAGCCAAGGTAAGTCACATTGGACACAGTCAGATCCGTGGTGCAATAATCAGAAGCGGTATTGTACAAATTGGTAATGACGCTAAAATCTGAGGTGACGCTGCCTCGCACTTTGTCCGCAAAGGCGTTTAGGTACTGCACCTGGCGCTGGGTACGATTTAAGGAAGCGTTCAGGTTATCCATATCACGGGTACGCACATAGGCCTCGGTGAGATCCCCGGTCAGGTGCACGGTGTCGCCCTTCTTGACCCCGTAGTCCGGTAGGTCGTAGAGGGACTGCACCTTCACCCCGCCAATAGAGTCGTTAATGGGCTGGATCCCGTTCAGATCCAAGGCAAAATACTTATCGATGGGCACATTGTAGAGAATACGGCTGATAGACTTGGTCACATTCTTGCAGGAGGTGCCGAAGCCGTCGCCGTAAGCATAGGCAATACAAAGCTCCATTTCCTTGGTCTTTTTGAAATTGCCGTCCTTGTCAAACACATCCACATCCACCATGGTGTCGCGGGGCACGGCGATCATAGAGGTTTTGCCGCTGACCTTGTCAATGGCAACCACAATATCCGTATCCGCCATACCGTTTGTGGAAGTATGGTTCTCCGCCTTGCCCAGCTCTCGCTTGTCTACACCCAGGAACGCCATGGTCACCACATTCTCGTTATACACATAGGTGTGACCCTTATACTCAATGGTCTCCTGGTAGTCAGTGGCGGCAGTGGTATCGGTCATCTTCTTCTCGCCGTCGTAGTTCAGGATCAGGAACGCACCCACCACAAGGGCAACGATAATCAGCAGTGCCACCAAAATGCCGATCACCACCCGGGCGCCCTTGGGCAGCCGATGATGGCGATGGTGCCGGTGATGGTGGTGCCGGTGCCGACGGTGCTTGCCGTGACGGCTGTGGCTATAGCTGTCGCTATGGTGGTGATGGTGATGATGATGGTGGTGGTGTTCCTCACCGCCGGGCGCCGGTTCCACCGGTGCGCCTGTGGCCTCCGCTCGCTGGCGGTGGTTCTCCGAGGCGTGGTACTCGCCGGGGGTTGCGGCAGCCGAAGTCTCTTTCATTTCAAATTGAGGCGCGCGGTAACTTACGCCGGGGGTATCATCGCCACCGGTTAGGGAGAACACGCTGTCTTCAAAGCGCTCCAAATTGGGATCAATCGGTTTCTTCATTCTTCAGTAACACTCCGCTTACAAGGTATCTGCTGCTCCGCTGGCTGGTGCCGGTAAAGCAGGTGGACAGGATCACCACATGGCTGTCCTTATCCACAGTGGTCTTTAGGTCCGTGCGCACATTCTTCAAGGCAGAATCCGGATTTTGCAGCATGGTAAAGAAGTCACTGCGCACCGTCACATCTTGGAAAGAAAAGCTGTTCATAATATGCCGATCATCGTACTTAAAGGCAGAGATGATCTGGTAGGTCAGCTTGTGGCCGGGCATATAAATGTAAAAATACGGGTGGCTGTCAAAGAAAGACTTGTCCTCAAACTTATGCAGTGAGGTAAACATACTCTCGCTAAAGCCGTTATGACCGTACACCAGGGTCACCGAGTCGTTAAAGGTGGTTGTGTTCTGCGACTGGGTAAACACGGCACCGCTGGCCAGCCAGCTTTTATCATAGGCACTGTGGGTCAGGTAAAACTCATCGTCCACCGTGCTTTGCACAATGGGATAGTTCACCTCGGTACCGTCCACCTGGATCCAAGCGTAAATTTCGTCATTTTGGCTTTGCAGCTTTTTGAAATTTACCGGATTGGTGGGCTTTTTGCTCTCGCCGGTGGTACTGGGCGCTTCCGTTACCATACTCTGGCTGCGCCGATCCTCCTGGCGGGCGGTGTACTGCTGGTACAGATCCACGCCGATATACGCCAATCCGGCAATCAGGCACACCAAGGCAATGATCAGCAGTATGACCCGCCCGGTGTTGCGCTTCTCCTCTTTTTTCGGTTCTTTTTGATTATCCATTGCTTGGGTATCGCTCCTTGGCATTGTCGCCGTATTTCATTAAAAAAAGCCTGTTTACCGTATGGCAAACAGGCTTTTGCAGTTCGTCTTATTCAGCGTCCTGTTTTTTCTTCATGGCAGCCAGAACTGCTGCACCTGCGCCGGCAAGTGCAAGGCCGGTAGCCATGGTCGCGCCGGTTTTGGGAGAACGGCTCTTTTTGTCCTTTCTGGGCGCCTTCTTGGTGGTGGTCTCACCCTGGAAGTTTACGATGGCGTTACCAATTACATCGCCCTCATAGCCGTTGATCAGTTGAATGGTGATGGTGTTGCCGTCTACGGAGATCACCTTGTAGTCCTTGCCCTCGGTCATGCCCGGGAACTGCCAATTCTGGAAGTCGCCGTTGCCGGTGTAGGTAAAGCTGATTTTGGTGGGATCGGTGGGATCTACCTCATAGTCCACATCGTCGCTGACCTTACCGTTTACCTGGCCGATCTTGTCATTGTCTCTGGTGGTGTGCTCCGGGCTGGCCACGGTGTTAGACGCAGCGAAAGCCATCATGGAAGTGGCACCCAGTGCAGAGAACGCCAGCATAGCAGCCAGCAGGATGGAAAGAATCTTTTTCATTTTCATACACCTCTTTGAGAATATAGTTCTGCCATAGATATTCTAACTTCATTACTGATTATATCATCTTGGTAATCGCTTGTAAAGCCTTTTTTCAAAATTCTTTGACCCACAAAACCGTGCCACGCGCCATAGTTGCTATCCCTTGGGGCTGTGGGCGCACCGGGCTGCCACCGAGCACAAAATGTAGCCGCATTTGTGAACAAAAAAATTCTTACGCCTCCATTGGCGCTGCCTCCAGCGCCTGGGCAATACTGCCCTCGAACAACCGGCACAGAGCCTGCACATGGGCCACAATATCATAGACCATATTTTGATTGAGCCAGTTGGTCACCTGGCCGAACAGCTCGCACTGGCAAAAATCCACAAGAAGCGCCAGCTCCTCCTCTGGCAGTGTGCGCAGCAGGTCCGCCGAGCGGCAGGCAATGTAGCGGCTGACCACATAATTGCACACCCGCATTAAATTCTGCTCGTAAAATGCCCGATCCGGCGAGGCCCAAATGTTGCGAATGGCCCGCTTGTTCTCCACCAGCCGCTCCAGCACCGTCGTCAGTCCCTCTTCCAGAGAAAAGCTCTCCGGTATGCGAGAGATGATCTCGTCCGCGCTTTCTATGATCACCGTTTCCAGCAGTTGGGGCAGGTCCTGAAAATGGTAGTAGAACGAATTGCGATTGATACCGCAGTCCTCCACAATATCCTTAACCGTGATCTTGGTAATGGGTCTTTGGCTGAGAAGCCGCATAAAGGACTGCTGAATGGCTATCTTGGTAAAATTCGACATAACAACCCCCTGTTTGCTCACTATACCATAATCGGTGGCAAAAAGCAAAGCACACAGGGGGTTATTTATTGTTATTTTACGAAGAGTGCCAACAGATCTTTGAAGCTCAGCAGCTGCACGGACCAGTAGGCCGGCGCTTTCTTAAACACATTGATGCTCACCATCATAATGAGCCAGTCCGCCAGAATCAGCGTCCCCAGCACATAGTCCAGCTGCACCGTGGTGCGGTAGGGAATACGCTGAATTTTCTTCATCAGTCCCTCAAAGAAATTGCCCATAATGACAGCCACGCCCAGGCTCATGGCGGTGCAGGTAGGAATGCTGGTGTACTTGGTCACATGCAGGGGGATCCCGCTGTAATCCCACAGGGAGATGCCGGACACCTGCTCAAAAATGCTGCCCACCACAATCTCGCCGAAAAAGACAAACAGGAACACCACAGTAAAATAATAGATCCGTGCCAATATTTTATCCCGGCGGGTGTTGCCCTCCAGCACCCGGTGGCTGAAGAAGCGCGGGTGATTGGTGGTGCCCAAAGCCAGGTACATGGCCCACATGGCGATAGTGTAGCAAAACAGGAAGGGCAGCAGCTGATTGCGGGAGTCCAAAACGCCCTTAGACACTAGGCGAAACAGGTTCTCCACCCAGTAGCCAATATGGGCATACACCAGCCCCGCCAGCCACAAATGGGTCACATCGTAATCATACAGCCGCACGGTGCCGTTGTCCGCTTTGGTAAAGAATTTGTCCAGCACTTTGTTCATAGTGCCACTTCCTTTCTGCCCTCATTGTAGCACCGACTGCTGTCTTTACAATGGCCGAACCTGCCCCTTTGTCTGAAAATATAACAATTTTTGACAAATGTCGAAAAAGCAAAAAGCGGAGAGGCACGCTCTCCGCTTCTGTATCATTTTTTGCAGGTCTTAGCTGAGCTTGGCCTTGCCGGTGCACAGCTGGTAATACCGACCCTGCTGGGCCATCAAGGCGTTGTGGTCGCCCCGCTCGATAATGCGGCCGTCCTCCAGCACCATAATCGCGTTAGACTCCCGCACCGTAGAGAGCCGGTGGGCGATCACAAAGGTGGTCTTGCCGGCCATCAGCCGATCCATACCGTGCTCAATATGCTTCTCTGTGCGCGTATCAATGGAGGAGGTGGCCTCGTCCAGTACCATCACCGGCGGGTCTGCCACTGCCGCCCGGGCAATGGCCAGCAGCTGGCGCTGACCCTGGCTCAGGTTGCCGCCGTCGCCGGTGAGCATGGCCTGGTAGCCCTCCGGCAACCGCCGGATAAAGGAATGGGCAGAGGCCAGCTTGGCTGCGGCAATGCATTCCTCGTCGGTGGCATCCAGCCGACCGTAACGGATATTCTCCATCACCGTACCGGTAAACAGGTGGGTGTCTTGCAGCACCATCGCCAGGCTACGGCGCAAATCGTCCTTTTTGATCCGGCGAATGTCAATACCATCATAGGTGATGGTGCCCTCCTGAATATCGTAAAACCGATTGATCAGATTGGTAATGGTGGTCTTGCCTGCGCCGGTGGAGCCTACAAATGCAATCTTCTGCCCCTCTTTGGCGTACAGGCTAATATCATGGAGCACCACCTTCTCCGGCACATAGGCAAAGGTCACATGGTGGAACTCCACCGCCCCATGCACCGGCACCCGGCGGTCGCCGTCCTGCCAGTACCACCGTTTCTCCTCCCCGGCACCGGTTACCGTCAAAGTCACGGTGCCTTGGTCCTCTTCGGAGGCAGTGTCCATCATCTCAAACACCCGCTCCGCACCGGCCAGAGCGGAAAAGATGGTGTTCATCTGATTGGCGATCTGGTTAATGGGTTGCGTAAATTGCTTGGCATAGCTGAGGAAAGTAAAGAATGTACCAATGTCCAGCCGCCCGGTCAGGGCCAGCAGCCCGCCGAACAAAGCGATCAGGGCATAACCGGCGTTGTTGATTCCGTTGGACACCGGGCCCATCAGCCCCGCATAAAAGTTGGCGTTGGTGGCCGCAGAGCGAAACGCCTCGTTGTACTGCTCAAAGCCCGCAATGGCCTGTTCCTCATGGTTAAATACCTTGATGACCCGCATGCCCTCAACGGACTCCTCAATATTGCCGTTCATTTGGCCCAAATTGGCCTGCTGTGCCTGAAAATAATGCTTGCTCTTTTTGCCGATCTTAGATACCGTCACCAGCATAATAATCATAAACACCAGCGAAATACAAAACAGCGGCGGACTCAGGGCAATCATCATCACCACAATGCCCACAAAGGTAAAGGCGGAGGACACCAGCTGCACCATAGACTGCTCCAGCATCATCTGAATATTATCCACATCATTGGTGTAGCGGCTCATGATCTCGCCGTGGGTCTGGGTGTCAAAAAACCGCAGAGGCAGAGTCTGCATGTGGTCAAACAGCTCCTTGCGGATCAGGTTGGTGGTCTTGTAGGCGATCTGGACCATCACCTTGCTTTGAATGTACGTACAAAGGGACGCGCCAATATACAGCGCCGACACAATGGCCAGGTTACGCATTAGGCTTTGCACACCCACGGTGGCAAAATTGCCTGCCCGGATGGAGGCATCAATGTCGTTCAAAATAGGCTTCAGCCAGTAGGAGGCGCCTACGGAGCATACCGTGCTGGCAATGAGCATCACGAATACCGCCAGCAACATAAATTTGCTCTTGCCCGCATACTGCAAAATGCGGCCAAAGGTCTTTTTGGCATTCTTAGGTTTCTTAAAATCCGTTCTTCTGGGACCCGGCATTATTCGCTCACTCCTTTCGCCTGTGTGGTTACGATCTCCTTGTAGATCTCGTTGTCGGCCAGCAACTGCTCATGGGTACCGATCCCCTTGATTTGGCCGTCGTCCAATACCAGGATCTGGTCCGCAGCCTGCACGGAGCTGACCCGCTGGGCAATAATGAACACGGTGGTGTCCTTAAAATCTTTATAGAAGCTTTCCCGAATTTTGGCCTCCGTTGCCGTATCTACGGCGGAGGTGGAGTCATCCAGAATCAAAATTTTCGGGTGCTTGATCATGGCGCGGGCAATGCAAAGCCGCTGCTTTTGACCGCCGCTCAGATTCAGCCCACCCTGGCTCAAATCTGTATCGTACCCCTTGGGCTGGGCCAGCACAAAGTCATGGGCCTGCGCCGCCTGACAAGCCGCCACAATCTCCTCGTCCGTGGCGTCTTTCTTACCCCAGCGGATATTTTCCTTAATAGTGCCACTAAAAAGCACGTTCTTTTGCAGCACCACGCCAATCATCTCCCGCAAAGCGGTCAGGTCGTACTTACGCACATCCACTCCGTCAATGAGCACCTGCCCTTGGGTGGCGTCATACAGCCGGGGGATCAGGTTCACCAAACTGCTCTTGCCGCAGCCGGTGCCGCCTACAATACCGATGATCTGGCCGGGCTTGGCGGTAAAGCTGATATGCTCCAAAATATCGTCCCCGTGGCCCTCTGTATTATACTTAAAGCTCACATCCCGGAACTCTACGCCCCCCTTGGGGTTCTCCGGCAAATAGGGGTTCTGCGGATTGGTAATGTCAATTTCTGTATCCAGCACCTCCACCACACGGTCGCCGCAGGCTTTACCACGAGCCAGCTGCAACAGCATCATAGAGATCATCATCAAATTCATCAGAATTTGAATCACATAGGAGGCAAAGACGGAGATTTGGCCCACTTCCATCACGCCGGCGTTGGCCTCTAAAGCGCCTTTATAATACACAAAGACCACTACGGCGTTGAGCATTAGCATCATCACCGGCATCACGGTCACAATCAGGCCCGCTGCCTTGGCGCCCTGGGCGGCCAAGTCATCGGAGGCGTCATGGAATTTGTCTTTCTCCCGGTCCTCCCGCACATAGGCCTTGACCACACGCATACCGATTAAGTTTTCCTGCACCACCCGGTTTACGTTGTCGATCTTCTTCTGCATTTTTTGGAACATAGGGAAGCCGAACTTCAAAATGCAGGCCACCACCACAATCAAAATCGGCAGCAAGATCAGCAGCATAGCGCTCATTTTGGGATTGATGGACACCGCAAAGCAGGCGGCCACCACCGCCAACGCAGGCACACGCACTAAAATCCGCAGGCACATCATCACCACATTCTGCAAGGTGGTCACATCGTTGGTCATACGGGTAGTCAGCGACGCAGTAGAGAACTGGTCAATGTTCTTAAAGGAAAAATGGCTGATCTTGCGGTACATATCCCCTCGCAGCCGGTAGGCAAACCGCTGACTTACATTGGCGGAGGTTTTCATGGTCACCACGCCGCCAAAAAGGCCTAACAGTGCCAGCGCCAGCATGCCCAAGCCGCTGAGGATCACCGCAGTACGCACGCTCTCCGGCGAGGCGGCGGTGTCCACCTTTTGATAAATGCTGTTGGCAAGGGACGGCAGGGCCAGCTCGCAGATGGCCTCTACGATCATACCGGCGGCGCTGATGGCTGCCAGTCCCCACAGCCCTTTCATATATTTGGATAACTTCTTTAACATTCGGTTCTCCTTTCCGTTTTCTTCTCTATCTTTCACACTTACGGGTTTTCTTTGCCCACATTTTGCAGCGCACGCTCCAACAGGCCGGCCAGAGTCAGTACCTGTTCCTGGCTCATACCGGCAGTGAGCACCTGCTCCATGGCGTTCATTTTTTGGTGAATCTTTTTCGGCGCGTCCTCCGCCACCGGAGTGGGATACAGCCGCACAATCCGGGCGTCCTTTTCGTCCACCCGCTTTTCAATAAACCCGGCCTTTTCCATGCGCTTGACAGACACGGAGGCGGTAGCGCTGGCCACCCCCAGGGCACGGCTCAGCTGGCCCAGGGTCATACCCGGTTGGCGAATCAGCAGCAGCAATATATCCTGCTGGCCGGAAAACAGACCCTGCTCCGCTACGGCGGCATTAAAATTCTTGCGCAAATATTTAGAGAGTTCCATCACCCGAGGACCGATCTCATCCGGTCGCAACGGACGACGATGACAGGGTTTCAGCTCCATGCAGGCACTTCCTTTTTATTCATTTAGCCGCCTATCGTTAGGCGGCTTATGATGTATTTTAGCACACTTGCACAAAAAGTCAAGCATATGATTGTAAATTCTGCCGAAGTGTGGTAGAATAGGCAACCGTTAGAGGAGCGGTTGTATGGATTTATATGATTATAATACAATAAAGAGAATATTAACCCGTCACGGCTTCACTTTTTCCAAAGCGCTGGGGCAGAACTTTTTGATCGACCCCTCCGTGTGTCCCCGTATGGCAGCAGCACTGGAAGCGGACGACCGTACCGGCGTGCTGGAAATCGGGCCGGGCATCGGCGTGCTCACCAAAGAGCTGTCTGCCGTGTGCGGTCGAGTAGCCGCCGTGGAGCTGGACCGCCGCCTGCCGGATGTGCTGGCCGAGACCCTGGCAGACTGCCCCAATGTGCAGGTGGTGCCCGGCGATGTGCTGCAAATGGACTTGCAGGCGCTGTTTGCCGACCAGTTCGCCGGCTGTGACCGCTTGCAGGTGTGCGCCAACCTGCCCTACTACATTACCACCCCGGTGCTGATGCGCCTGCTGGAAAGCGAGCTGCCTATTGAACAGCTGGTGGTGATGGTGCAACTGGAGGCGGCCAAGCGCCTGTGCGCGCCCCTGGGCACCCGGGACTGCGGCGCCGTATCCGCAGCGGTGGAATACTATACGCAGGCGGAGATCTTGTTTGAAGTGGGACGAGAGAGCTTTTACCCCAGCCCCAATGTAGACTCTGCGGTGATCGCCTTGACCCGACGGCAGCAGCCTCCGGTGCAGGTGACGGACGAGGGCTACTTTTTCCGTGTGGTCAAGGGCGCCTTTTTGCAGCGGCGCAAGACCCTGGCCAACAGTTTGAACGCCGCCCTGGGCGTGCCCAAGGCAGAACTGACGGCGCTGTTCCAATCTTTAGGACTGAGTGCCACTGCGCGGGCCGAACAGCTGACCATGTCTCAAATGGCAGCCCTGGCTAACGCGCTCTATGAGAAGAAGGCATAAAAGATCAATGAAAGACAATACCCAAGTTTTTGAAAGCTACAGCGTACCCCGGGCCGTGCGCACTTTGGCGCTGCCCAGCATGATGGGCATGCTGGTGAATATCGTTTATAACCTGGCAGACACATTCTTTGTGGGTCAGACCGGCAACGCCAATATGGTGGCCGCCGTATCGGTGACCATGCCGCTGTTTTTGCTGTTTATCGCCTGCGGCAACCTGTTCGGTGTAGGCGGCTGCGCCTTTGTAAGCCGCTCTCTGGGCGAGGGCAAGACAGAGAGGGTCAAGACCATCAGCAGCTTTTGCGTTTACAGTGCTATTGGCGTTGGGCTGGTGATGACCGTGCTGTTTTTGGTATTCCGCAAGCCGGTGCTCTACGCAGTGGGTGCGTCGGACGCCACCTTTGCCTACGCCGCCGATTATCTGAAGTATGTGGCCATTGGCTCTCCCTTTATTGTGTCCTCCGTGATGCTGGGCAACCTGGTGCGGGGCGAGGGCGCCGCGAGGGTATCTATGATCGGCAGCATTATCGGTCAGGTGGTCAATATTGTGCTGGACCCGATCTTTATTTTGCACAAGGGCGACAAGCTCTTTGGTCTGGCCATGCCCTTTGGCACCGGTCAGGGCGTAGCCGGCGCTGCCATTGCCACCGTCATCGGCAATGTGGTCAGCGTGGTATTCTTCCTGATTTACTTTTTGCGGGGCAAGTCCATTTTATCCATCAGCCCCGGCCGCTATCGGGTGCGGGGCGGCATTGCCCGCGGGGTCATTACCGTTGGACTGCCTGCCGCCATTAACAGTTTGCTGATGAGCATTTCCAACATGCTGATCAATGTCTTCTTGCAGGCATACGGCGACAACGCGGTGGCAGCCATGGGCATTACCATGAAGGCCAATATGCTGGTGGTGATGCTGCAGCTGGGACTGGCGCAGGGCGTACAGCCGCTGGTGGGCTACTGCTACGGGGCAAACAACCTGGACCGTATGCGCCACAGCATTCGCTTTTCCTGCGTTTGCAACATTGTGCTGGGCACAGTAATCACCGTGATATACTTTATCTTTACCCGCCAGGTAGTCAGCGTGTTTATCGACGACCCGGCTGTAATCGACTACGGAGTCAAAATGCTGCGTGCCTTAATGATCTCCGGCCCGGTGATCGGCTGTATGTTCGTGCTGAACTTCTCATTCCAGGGCATGGGCAAGGGCACCCAAAGTATGATCTTGTCCCTCAGCCGACAGGGATTGATTTATTTCCCGCTGTTGATTATAATGAATAAGACTGTTGGTCTGGATGGCATTATCTGGTCCCAGGCCGTGGCCGACCTGGTGTGCACCGCCATGAGCGTGGTGATGTTTCTGCTGGTGGTGCGCAAACTGCGCCGGCAGCATAGCCAAAAGACGGAAGCATAAGAAAGGGTAAGGGCAAATGGAGCTATCCCATTGGAATAAAAAAGAACAAGCACCGCTGGTGGAGTTCTTAGGGGCGTCGCTGCTGTCGCACCCGCTGATGATGTATTATTGTCCGGATCGGGACAAGCGGGAAAAATTCATCACCCGCTATATGGAGCACAACCTGCCCCGCTGGATCCAAACCGGCACCGTGCTGGTCAGCGATCCGGCTCACGCGGTAGGCGTGCTGCTGCCCAAGAACGCACCGGAGTACCGCTCTCCGTCCATGGGCACCCTGTCCATGCTCTCCGGCGACCGTTTCCGCCGGATCCAATCTCACCGGAATGTAACCCGCAATATCGTGGGTGTGATGATCCCCAGAGAAAAGCCGGTGCAGGTGCTCACGCTCTTTGGCAACGCCACCGCCCAAAAGCAGGAGCTTTTACAGCTGGTGTCCGAGGCCCAGGACCTGGCGGACGAAAAACAGTTTGTCCTGGTGTACGATACCTTCTCCCGCCGCTTGGTGGACGCACTGGAAAACCAGGGCTTCTCCACCGGCTACCAGCGTAATTTCCTGGATACCCACTTCATCCAAACCCTAATGACCTATAATATATAATGCATGGCAAAAAGCAGCCCACCGGGCTGCTTTTTATTTTTCCATACGATGTCTAAAGTCAAAGCAAAGCGATTCTTCATAGACAATCTGCGCGGGGTATGGTATAGTGTGAGTAAGCGCAAGCAGAAAAGAAAAGGCAGGCAGGTTTATGAGCAAATACGAAAAAGCGGAGCTGACCAACATGTGCATGATCTATGACGGTGCCGGGCGTGTGGTGGTGCAGGACAAGGTCGGCAAAAGCTGGGGCGGGATCACCTTTCCCGGTGGGCATGTGGAGAAAGACGAGTCCTTTGTGGATTCCGTTATTCGAGAAGTGAAAGAAGAGACCGGGCTGGATATTCAGTCCCCCAAACTGTGCGGGATCAAGTGGTGGGAAGCAGGTCACGGCCGGCGCTACATTATCCTGCTGTTCAAAACCGACCGCTACACCGGCACGCTGCATGATTCTAACGAAGGCAAAGTGTTTTGGGCCGAATTAGACACGCTGCGCTCCATGCGCCTGGCGCCCAGCTTTGACAAAATGCTGGATGTTTTCACCAACGAGGACATACAGGAATACATCCAGCGCAAAGGGACGGATGGATGGACGGATATTTTGAAATGACAAAACAGGAAATGATATCCACCGTGTATCGCCAACTGGCGCTGGACTATAATTGCCAACCGGAGGATTTTACAAGAAGCGGCATTCTTTTTACAGAAGCAAAAATGCAGCGAGGCCGGCGGGAAATGCCATTTGTCACCCCGCGTCTGGAGGTGATCACCATGGGCAAAAGCACCGTGGTCAACGCATCTAAAAGTGTTATGCCCTATGTAAAGCAAAAATTCAGGAACAAAAGCAGCTACGAAATTCTCACCGACAAGCTGGTCTACGGCGCAAATCCCTACTATCTTCCGGATATAGAGCACATAAAGCCTATGGAAAATGCCGCCTGTTCCTTTGTTCTGCTGGATAAAGACCTGCACGGTTTGTATAAAAACAAGGGCTTTTCAAACGCATTGCAGTATGACCGCGACAGCGCGCGACCAGAAGTGCTGGCCGCCGTAGCCTATGACCAAGAGCAAATCGTCGGCATTGCTTGTGTCAGTGCAGATAGCCAGACAATGTGGCAGATTGGCGTGGATGTGCGCCCTGCCTATCGCGGCAACGGCATCGGGGTAAAGCTGGTGAATATGCTGACCATAGAGACTTTGGCTCGAGGTGTGGTGCCCTATTACACCACGGATATTGCCAATATAAGCTCTCAAAAAGTGGCCGTCAAAAGCGGCTATTTGCCCGCCTGGACCCATTGCTTTAGGAACCGATTACCAAAATTCCATAAATAAAAAGCAGTCCACCGGGCTGCTTTTTATTTTACCGTCGGTGGGGAGTAAACAGCATTGCCCTGGCAAAGAAAAAGCCCGGCTGGATCGATCTGGATGCCCAAACGGCCACCACGGACGATCTCTTCAATCTGATTCTGCGCACCGCAAATGGGCAGGAAACCCAAAACGAACGCCACGGCTACCGGGAGATCGCCATTTTCAAAGACGGCGTGACCCTGTAAAAAGCGCAAAAAAGGCGGAACCACTTTACATGGTCCCGTCTTTTGTTTTGCTTGATGGACTTACTCCCCCGCCTCGGTGGAGAGCAGCACTCGGTCGTTGTCAAACTCTTCGCCGGAGGTAACCTTAAACTTATCCAGCAGATCCTTGGTGGTCAGTTTCTTCTTCTCTTCACCGCTTACATCATAGATGATCTTGCCCTCGTTCATCATAATCAACCGGTTGCCGATGGCAATGGCGTCCTTCATATTATGGGTGATCATAATGGTGGTCAGGTGGTCCCGGGCCACGATCTTCTCCGTCAGATCCAGCACCTTCTTGGCGGTTTTTGGGTCCAGCGCTGCCGTGTGCTCATCCAGCAGCAGCACCTTGGGCTTCTTCAAGGTGGCCATCAACAGGGTCACCGCCTGGCGCTGACCACCGCTGAGCAGGCCCACCTTGGAGGTCAGGCGGGTATCCAGCCCCAGATCCAGCTCCTTGAGCATCTCCGCATACTGAGTCTTTTCTTTTTTACTAACGCCGGAACGCAGGGTTCGCCCCTTGCCACGGCGAGCGGCGATGGCCAAATTCTCGGCGATCTGCATATCCGCAGCAGTGCCGGTCATGGGGTCCTGGAACACGCGGCCGATGAACTTGGCGCGCTTGTATTCCGGCAACTTGGTCACATCCTGGCCGTCGATCACAATGGAACCGCAGTCCACCGGGTACACACCGGCGATCATATTCAGCATAGTGGATTTGCCGGCGCCGTTGCCGCCGATCACCGTTACAAAATCGCCCTCGTTCAAGGTCAGATCAATGCCGCAAAGGGCCTTTTTCTCATTGATGGTGCCGGGGTTAAATGTCTTTTGTACACCTGTGATTTTAAGCATTGTCCTTGCCCCCCTTATTCGTCTTTACATGCTTGGCGCTCAGCTGCCCTTTCCAGTACGGCACGCCCAGGAACAGCGCCACCACCAACGCGGAGAACAGCTTCAGATCGTTGGCGTTCAGGCCCATTTGCAGCACCAACTGAATGACAATATAGTAGATCACGCCGCCCAGCACCGCTGCCAGCAGGCGCAGAGCAAAGTTCTTGAACAGCTTGCCAAAGATCACATCGCCGATGATCACTGCCGCCAGGCCGATAACGATCGCGCCGCGGCCCATGTTAATGTCCGCAAAGCCTTGATACTGGGCCAGCAGACCGCCGGACAATGCCACAATGCCGTTGGAGAGCACCAGTCCCAGCACCTTGTTGAACCCGGTGTTGATGCCGTTGGCGCGGGCCATGGCCTCATTGCACCCGGTGGCGCGCACGCCGGCGCCCAGTTCTGTGCCGAAGAACCAGTACAGCAACCCAATGATCACCAGCGCAAAAGCACCGCCGACGAGAATAGATTTGGGAATATACCGCAGGGATACCAAGATCCCGTATTCATCAATATTCAGCGCCACATTGGCACGACCGCTCATAATCCGCAGGTTTACGGAATACAGCGCCAGCTGGGTCAAAATACCTGCCAAGATCGCCGGTATGCCAAACTTGGTATGCAAAATACCGGTAACCAGTCCGGCAATACACCCGGCCAAGAACGCCAGCAGCATGGCCAGCCAAATGTTCATCCCTGCAATGGTACACACCACCAGCACGGCGCCGCCGGTGCCAAAGCTGCCGTCCACTGTCAAGTCGGCCAGGTCGAGAACCTTAAAGGTCAAATACACGCCCACTGCCATGATACCCCAGATGATACCCTGGGCACAAGCACCGGGCAAAGAAGCTAAAAATCCGCTCATTGCACAATCTCCTTCAATTTAAAGTGCTAAATTCGCAAAGCGTAATCCTATCTTACCAAATCCGCCGTAAAAAATCAAGTAGAGGACGCCAATATAAAGGACGCCAATCTCTCCACCACCGAACCACACGCCGAATCAACCACACAAAAAACCGGGCAGCATTTCTGCTGCCCGGCATCGTGGCAATGTTTAACTTTCGATTGCCTTGTAGCCGTCTACCACCTTCAGGCCCAGTGCCTTGCAGCGGGCGGCGTCATATTCCTTGGTCAACTTGTCTTCCGGCACAAACTCAATGTCCATGGTTGCCGGGTCTTTGCCGTTAACCAGAATGTCATAAGCCATTTCGCCGGCCTTGTAGCCGATGTCGTAATAGCTGATGGACAGAGTGGCTATACCGCAGCCGGAGCAAATGCCCTCCTCACCGGCAATAATGGGTACGCCGGCAGGCTGTGCAATGTTGTCAATGGTCTTAGCGCTGGAGGCCATAGTGTTGTCTGTGGGAACATACAGCACATCGCTGTTCTGGCAAGCCAGCTTAGTTACGGATGCGATCTCATTGGAGTCCGCAGCGGTGTATTCCTTCACTTCCAGACCCATTTCCTTCAGCTTTGCGCCCACAACAGTGGCCTGGTACTTGGAGTTCTTCTCCGCAGAGCAGTACAGAATGCCCACTTTCTTGGCATCCGGCACCCACTCTTTAACCATGGCGGCCTGCTTATCCAGCGGTGCCAGGTCGGCGGTACCGGTCACATTGATCCCGGTCTTGGTGGCAGTCTCGTCCTTCAGACCCAAAGCCACACCGTAGCTGGTAACGGAGGTGCCCACAATCGGAATGGTGTTGGTTGCCGTGCGGGCAGCCACCAGTGCGTCCGTAGCGTTGGCCATGATCAGGTCCACATTCTGAGACACATACTGGTTCACAATGGTGGAGCACAGGGTGGAATCGCCGGCGGCGTTCTGCTCTTTGAAAGTCACCTTGTCGCCCAGCTTGTCCGTCAGCGCCTTCTTAAAGCCCTCGGTAGCCTTGTCCAGTGCCGGATGCTGCATGGCCTGGCAGATACCTACGGTATAAGTGCCCTTGGCACTGCCGCCGGAACAACCGGCAAATACAGAAGCCACCAGCAGCCCGGACAGCGCCACGGCAGCGATCTTCTTCACAACCTTATTCATTGTAATAACCCCTTTTCTCGGTAAATTTATGATGATTTTAGTTTAGCACATAAAAGCGTTAAAGTCAACACCTTTTTTCTTGCATAAATTCCCGCCCGGGTGTATAGTGAAGTTATCCTAACGAAAAGGGGATATTCCTATGCAACTGAACCCGTACCGGGATCTGCCCTGGGAGCAGCTGATGCCAACCGCCCGGCGCAAGCTGCTGTGCAGCGACAAAGACTATATGTTCGTCTTAATGGAGTGCAAGGCCGGCACAGCCCAGCCGCCCCACAGCCATCCCCACACCCAGGTGGATTACCTACTGGAGGGCGAGATTGATATGCAGGTGGGCGACGAAGTGCGCCGTATGCACGCCGGCGATATTGTGCAGGTGCCCGGCAATGTGCCCCACGCCTTTTGCAAGGTCTACCAAGACACCCGCTGGCTGGAATTCTTCACCCCCGCCCGAGCGGACATTTTGCCCCGGGAAGAACAGAAAGAAAAAGAATAATTCAAACC
>ERZ773260.2395-NODE-2395-length-20897-cov-3.187410_pt1 | contig 20897 bp, 14 predicted proteins | sample MGYA00511387_ERZ773260 | MGnify/ENA primary metagenome ERZ773260 (study PRJEB29015, sample SAMEA2737745) | human gut metagenome | biome: human gut; feature: human-associated habitat; material: faeces | place: China | collected 2012 ... | reverse complement strand
CCTCCCCCGGACCCCACCCGTCCCAAGACTTTTGACTGACGGGGAGGCGGCGCGGGAGGAGTTCGTTCCGGCGTAAGCCGGGAGGATGGCCCGCACCCCCCGCAAATCCGGCAGATTCACCCTCTTTCACTGCCTCGTCAAAGGAAACGTCCCGCCCCGCCGACCATGAACGGAAAAGGAACACAATCATGAACGACATCTATCCCATTCAGGAAATCAGAAGCTTGTTCCCGGCCCTGTGCCGTCTCCACAACGGCAACAAGGCCGTCTATCTGGACGGCCCCGGCGGTTCGCAGGTCGTCGCCACGGCTATCACGGCCATGACCAACTACATGCGCCGTGGCGTAGCCAACACCCACGGCAAGTTCCCGAGCAGCGAAGAGACGGAAGCCCTCATCGAATCCGCCAAGGCCGCGCTGGGGGATCTGCTGGCCTGTGCGCCCAACGAAATCGCCTTCGGAGCCAACGCCACCTCAAACATGTTCGCCGTATCCCGGGCGCTGTCCCGAAGCTGGAATCCCGGCGACGAAATCGTCGTCTCGGAGATGGATCACCATTCGCACATCGACACGTGGATTCTCTCCGCCCGCGACCGGGGCATCGTGGTGCGCCATCTGCCGGTGGATCCCAAAGCCCTGACGCTCGATCTTTCCGATCTTGACGCCATCGTCAACGCGAAAACAAGGCTTGTCGCCGTGGGCTACGCTTCCAATGCCGTCGGGACCATCAACGACGTCGCCCGCATCTCCCGGCGCTGCCGCGAGGTAGGCGCGCTGCTCTCCGTGGACGCCGTGCACATCGCCCCGCACAAGGCCATCGACATGGACGCCATCGGCGCGGACATGCTGTTCTGTTCCGTCTACAAGTTTTTCGGGGGACATATCGGCATCGCAGCAATCCGAAAGAACGTGTTTGAGGCGCTCGACACCTACCGCCTGCATCCGGCTCCCTCCACGGCCCCCGGCAAGCTCGAAACCGGGACGCAGAGCCATGAGGCCATTGCGTCCATCGTGCCCGCCGTGGACTTCATCGCCGGGCTCGGCACCGGTTCCACGCGCCGCGAACGCCTCGTCTCCGGCTTCGAGCGCATCGAACGGCACGAAAACGCCCTCGCCGGCATCATCCGGCAAGGGCTCACGGATGTCCCCGGCCTGACGCTGTACCAGTCCGAAGGCCCCAAGACCGCCACCGTCGCCTTTACGCTGGAAGGGCAGCAGCCCGGCGACGTATGCCGGAAACTCTGCGACCGATACGGCATCTTTGCCGCCGATGGGGATTATTACGCGGAAACGCTCGCCCACAGGGTGGGCGTAGACCGGATCGGCATTGTTCGGCTCTTCGGCCATTGCGGGAACGATCAATATCATCACGAAGGAACCGATGCGCAACTCTGCCCAGATTGCCCATTCGTTGACGATGATCGGGGGAAGCCGTCCGGATAATAATACGACCGTGAACGCCTCGTTGGTGACGGACGATCATAAGGCGGGTATCTACCTCTTTGGGCAGGGCCGCCACCGTGCCTCTTACGACCATGATGGCGATGGCTACTCGGAGCTGGGTAAGCTGGAGGCGAAGACCCTCGGATTCCGTTCCTACTTGAAGACCAGCAATTATTCCAAGCTGACTTTCGAGTACCATAACATCAGCGAGTTCCGGCGAGGTGGTAATTTATTGGATCTTCCGCCTCACGAGACGGATATCACCGAGCAGACCGACCACCAGATCAACGGGGGAGGCCTGAAATTCGATCTTTTCTCTCGCGACTACCATCATCGGCTGAATGTGTATACCTCCGCCCAGCATACGAAACGCCAGAGTTATTACGGTGCCGGAAAAGATCCGAACGCCTATGGTAACACGACGGACATGACCTTTATCGGTGGCGCCCAATATTCCTACGAATGGGATAAATGCCTTTTTATGCCCGCTACCTTTACGGGAGGCGCCGAATATAGCTACGATGATCTGCAAGACGAGATGCTTGGCTATCACCGTACGATCGCCCAGACCGTGCATATCGGTAGCGCCTTCGCCCAGAACGAGTGGAAGAATGACCGTTGGAGTTTCTTGATCGGTGGCCGTTTGGATAAGCATAACATGATGGATCATGTGATCTTTAGCCCTCGTGCGAACGTGCGCTTCAATCCGACGAAGGATATCAACCTGCGTATGTCGTACTCCAGCGGTTTCCGGGCCCCTCAAGCGTTCGACGAGGATTTGCATATCACCGCCGTGGGGGGCGACGTGGCGATCATCCAGATCTCTCCGGACTTGAAGGAGGAGAATTCGCAGAGCGTGAGCGCTTCCGTGGATTTTTATCATCGCTTCGGCCCGGTTCAAGTGAATTTCTTAGTGGAAGGTTTCTATACGGATTTACGGAACGTGTTTATCTTGGAGGAGATCGGCCGTGACGAGGACAATAACCTGCTGATGGAACGCCGTAATGGAAAGGGTGCCCGTGTGATGGGTATCAATCTGGAGGGTAAGATGGCCTATTCTTGGATGCAGATACAGGCGGGCGCTACTTTGCAACGGAGCCGCTACAAGGAGGCAGAGCAATGGAGCGAGAACCCGAATATCACCCCGCAGAAGAAGATGTTCCGCTCTCCGGACGTATATGGCTATTTCACCTCTACCTTCACGCCCGTGAAACGTTTCTCCGCCTCATTGACGGGAACCTATACGGGCAGCATGTTGGTGCAGCACTTGGCGGGTTACATTCCCGAGGATCGTGAGGAGAAGACTCGTGATTTCTTCGACTTGAACCTGAAGCTGTCTTACGACTTCCCGATCTTCAAGTCCGCAACCTTGCAGGTGAACGCCGGAATACAGAATATCTTCGACTCCTATCAAGATGATTTCGACAAGGGAGCGCATCGGGATGCCGGGTATATCTATGGCCCGGGAATTCCTAGAAGTTATTTCGTGGGGTGCAAGATCAGTTATTAAATACTCGGCGAGCCTTGCCGAGGGAGTTGGAAGGACTTTGAAGCATCCGGCGGCTATCGCCGGGGGATGTGGAAGACTCTTGGGATGCCCGGCGGGGGTCGCCGGAGGATCGGAAGGGAACTCAAGATGCCCGGCGGAGATCGCCGCAGAGTTCCAACCCGTTTCCAATCCTCCGGCGAGCCTCTACGGGGCTATTCCTCCACTATCCTCTCTATATAATTCGGCGGCAGGGTGGTGCGTGGTACTTTCATGCCGCCGAACCATTTATGCAAGGGCAAGTCGAAGCCTGTTCCATTCATGTAATTGTAGAGGGAAACGCGAAGCCCCTCGCTGAAAAGCTCCGGATCGCAGCCGGATAGCGCCTCGAACTGTACGTCATTACGGGCGAATCCGCCAAAGGGAGGCTCCGTGACACGGCAACTGTACTCGGCGGGGTGCAACCCCACAGGGCTATGCGCTGTCATGGCGAAACGATGCCAAAATCCGGATTGAATCAGCCCAAGCTCAAACATTTGCCGGACCGTTTCTAAGGAATCTATGGTTTCTTGAGCGGTTTGGGTCGGGAAACCATACATCAAATAGGCATGGACCATGATGCCTGCCCCGGTAAAGTTGTTGGCGACCCGTGCCACTTGAGCCACTGTCACCCCTTTATTTATCAGCTTGAGGAGTCGGGGAGAGGCTACTTCCAGACCTCCCGACACGGCGATGCAGCCACTTCGTTGAAGAAGGTCGCATAGTTCCTCAGTATAGCTTTTCTCAAAACGAATATTTCCCCACCACACGACGGTTATCCCACGGCGGATAATCTCCTGCGCCATTTCCCGTAGCAAGGCGGGTGGAGCGGCCTCGTCCACGAAATGGAAGCCGATCTCGCCGGTTTGCTCGATCAAGCGCTCCATACGGTCTACCAAAGTCTTGGCTGTATTCGGCTCATATCGTTTGATGTAATCCAATGAGCCGTCACAGAAGGCGCATTTCCCCCAGTAGCAACCGTGCGCCAAGGTCAGTTTATTCCAGCGACCATCGCTCCAAAGCTTGTGCATCGGGTTGGCCATTTCCATGACGGAGATGTATTTGTCCAGCGGCAAGCCCTCGTAATCCGGGAATCCGGTCTCGCTTTGCCGGCAAGCGGGGTAAGCGGGATTATCTTGATAAACGACCCGGCTACCGTTCTCGTCCAAGGAGAAGGTGCGTACCAGTTCCTCTTTTTGGATCGCCCCGTCCAGATAGCGTAACACTTGGAAGAGTGGGTCCTCTCCATCATCTAGCAAGAGGTAATCGATGTATTTGAAGAAGCGTGTATCCGTGATGGAGCGAAGTTCCGTATTCACGAAACCACCTCCCATAAGGATCGGGATATCGGGATGTGCCTGCCGTAGCCATTGGGCGAGCCGGAGGGTACTGAATAAATTCCCCGGGAAAGGTACGCTGAAAGCGATCGCCTTGGGCTTGCTCTTGGCGATGTGCTTTTCCAATAGCGGTTGCGTCAGGCGGTCGATAAAGCCGAAAGGTTTTTGGAGGGCTTCCTCGATCTCGTCGAAAGAGGAGGCGCAGCGGCCCAGATGCTCGGCATATCGACTGAAGCCGAAATCCGGGTCGATCGTTTCCCTGATCAAGTCGCAGAGATCCTCCAGATACAAGGTCGCCAGATAACGGGCCTTATCCCGTAATCCCGAAGTGCCGAACGCCCATTCCAGCTCCTCCTCGTTTTGGCTCCCGCAGTCGCTTTCGGGAAGGTAATCTTGGTTACAGATGCGATAAGCGAGAGGATCGTTCTTTCCCTGAAGGAAAGCGACGACGGCGGCTATCGTGTCGATATACCGTTGCTTATTAGCTAGCATCCCCCGGACTTTAGCCGGATATTTACCTTTCCGTCGCTCGATCTCGGCGAATAACTCCCCGAGACCCTGCGTGGAAAACAAAGCCAAGATTGTCTCGATACCCAGATCGGTCTGCCCGGCATGTACACCCTTTGCCTCCAAATAACCTTTTAGGTAAGCCGTGGAAGGATAAGGCGTATTGATCTGCGTAAACGGAGATAAAACCAGAAGAACCGAAGCTAATCCCATATCAACTCAACTAATTTTCAATTATTCAAGCTATTGTTGATAGACTCGATATAGTCCAGAATCTCATCCCGTCCCTCTTTCTTCTCCGAGGAAGAGAGGAAGATCGGAGGAAGCTCTTCCCAAGTCTCCAGTAATTTATCCGTATAGACTTTTAGGTTCTCTTTCAAGCGTCCCTTGCTGATCTTGTCGATCTTCGTGAAGATGATAGAGAAAGGAACCCCGCTCTCACCCAGCCATTCCATAAACTCCAGATCGATCTTTTGCGCCTCGTGACGGCAGTCCAAAAGGACAAATAGGTTGGTCAGTTGCTCTCGATCGAGGATATAGTTCTCGATGATACGTTTCAATTGCTCCCGGTTCTCCTTGCCTCGTTGGGCGAAGCCATACCCCGGAAGATCTACCAGATACCACTCGTTATTGATAAGAAAATGATTGATAAGTAAAGTCTTACCCGGTGTTTGCGAAGTCATCGCCAAGCCCTTCTTGTTGGTAAGCATATTGATCAAAGAGGATTTGCCTACATTGCTTCGTCCGATGAAGGCATACTCCGGCTTATTACCCTCGGGGCATTTCCTTACGTCTGTGTTGCTGATAACAAATTCTGCGCTTTTAATTTCCATAAAATATAAATTAATGAATAATGAGTATTGAATAATGGCTAGGCTTAATTCTCAATTTTCAAATTTCCATTTTCAATTGCCGAAAGCCACAGCCCGGCGAACGTGATGCCTCCGTTTACCATAAGCATCTCGTAGCCGAACGTATAGCCTGCGTATTGTTTCACCAAGAAATCCGTGGCGAGGCAAATCAACGGGGAGGCTATACAGATATAGGGCACGTATTTGTCACGGGGTTTCCGCTTCGTGAAAAGCCCGAAAACAAACAGCCCCAATAGAGGACCATACGTGTACGACGCTATCATGTAGATCGCGTCGATAACGCTTCGGTTATTTACGGCCTTGAACGCCAAGATGATCAAGACGAACAAGACGGATATCATCACGTGTACCTTTAGGCGGGTACGTTTCGCCCTTTTCGCTTCCTCTCTCTGCACGCCGAGGATATCCACGCAAAAAGAGGTGGTGAGCGCTGTCAACGCCGAGTCGGCGCTACTGAAAGCCGCCGCTATGATACCGATCGTAAAGAAGATCAAGATACTCCCGCCCAAGATCCCCGAGGTACAAAACATCGGGAGGATATCGTCGTTGAGGGTTGGCAACTGGATGTTCTGCTGTGCCGCCAATGTCAGTAGCAGTACCCCCAGTGCGAGAAACAAGAAGTTGACCGGCGTGAAGGCGAAGCCATATGTGTACATGTTTTTCTGGGCATCCTTCAAGCTCTTGCAGGAGAGGTTCTTTTGCATCATGTCCTGATCCAGCCCGGTCATGACGATCGTGATAAAGATACCGCTGAAGAACTGCTTGAAGAAGTTCTGCGTACTATGCCAATCGCCGAACTCAAAGATCCGGAAATGAGGGCTTTCCACCAAGGTCTGCGCCATATCCCCGAAATCCAGTCCCATCTTGTCCTTCACCTGCCAGATGATCACGATCAACATTGCCACGAGACAAAGGGCCTGCAACGTATCTGTCCAGATGATCGTCTTGATACCGCTCCGGAACGTATATAGCCATACCAGCAGGATACTGAGGATAGCGGTCACGGCGAATGGGATGTTCCAAGCGTTGAACACGTAGGTTTGCAAGATCAAGACCACTAGATATAAGCGTGCGGCCGCCCCTACGATCTTCGAGAGCAGGAAGAATGAGGCCCCTGTCTTGTACCCCCTTCTCCCGATCCGGTCATCCAGATACGAGTAGATGGAGGTAAGCTGCAACTTATAGTATAGCGGTAGCAATACCTTGGCTATAATGATATATCCCACGAAGAAGCCTAATACAGTCTGCATATACGTCATATCGATCGCCCGCACCATGCCGGGTACCGATACGAACGTCACCCCCGATAAGGATGTCCCTACCATGCCGATAGAGACGATATACCAAGGTGATTTCCTGTCCCCGAGGAAGAATGCCTCGTTGCTGTTATTACGCCCCGTGATCCATGCTATCAGCAGCAAGACGGTGAAATAGGCAGCGATAATAAAAAGGATGATATAGCTGTTCATGTATTGCTAACTTCTTTCTTTTTCTCCACAAAGATACGGCTTTACTTTGAAATAACGGGCATATGCGTGGATTCTACCGTGATGGGTTTCTTGATGCCCTTTAGGTAGTCCATGAAAGCGTCGGTCGATATGATACCTAAATTATCGAATTCCGGGATCTCGTAGCCCTTGAATAAAGAGGCGTCGTACCCGTCTCCGCCATCGGTGATGAAAGCGTCTAGGGTCACCACGCAAGGGGTATTGTCCTCGATCTCGGTCTTTTGCCCGTCTCTCGTATAGACTATTTTCTCGATCTTATTTCCGCTTAGGGTAAGCGTGAGGTCGGAGGATTGAAGGAAACCGTTCGGATTCTTCCGTCCATCCTCCAATAGCTTCTTCAACCGCTTGCCGTCGAAACGATAGGCAACGATAGCGGAGCCGAAAGGCAAGATGTTGCCGGCACGCAGTCGGGTGATATCTCCTTTCGGGAGGGCCGCACGTATACCTCCGTAATGGTTTACGCCGATCACCGGCTGATCCTTGTAAGCGGGCATCTCTTTTTGGAAACGCTGGGCGTAAGCGGCCGTGACCAACGCCCCGATAGGCGTATAGTCGAACTTATTGATGGTACGGTCGTGGATCAAGGCCTCTTTTGCCGTGGCAAGTTTCTCGTTCAGCCGATATTTATCCATGATCTTCTCCACGGCCTCTCGCATCTCCGGGTTCTCCTCGCAGGCTACACGCACGGTATCCCCTTGGATGAAAGAGATATCCCGGTGTCCGTTGAAATCCTGTATCTGGAACAGCAGTTTCCCGATATGGGTACCGTTTACGCCGGCTTGGATGATGGGAATGTTATTGATCTTATCGAGCACCAGCTCATGCGAGTGGGCGGATATGATGGCGTCTACCTTATCGATGAACGGCAGTCCTTGGGCGTTCTCCTCGGTGATGCGGTAAGGCATTTTCATATCCGTGCCGATGTGTATCAAGAGGATAATCATATCGATCTGGTCCTCTTTCTTTAACTGGTAGACGGTTTGTATGCAGGCTGCTCCCAGCGGATGCGTGAACTGAAGCCCTTTCAGGTTCTCCGGCTTGGTCTTGACGTAGGTGTCCGTCGTGGTCAGTCCGATGAAGGCTATGCGCAGGGAGGAGCCATCTTTCAACTTACGCTCTACGATACGGTAGGGACTCAACCAGTCGGGGTGAGTATATCTCTTCTCTTCGGTGATATTGGCGGCCACATGGGGGATATTCAAGGCGGCGGTGTCCACTAGATAAGGAAGCCCCCAGTCGAACTCGTGGTTACCGATGGCGGACATTTCCACGTCCATCGCCTCGTACATCTCTTTGATAGGCTCGCCTTTCGTGATCTTGGAGAAATAGCTTCCGCTGAAATTATCTCCGCCTGAGACAACGATGGAATGCGGATAGCGTTGCTTCTCGTTTTGTGTCATTTGTACCAACCGGGCGGCTCCCGGCGTGATCCCGTCGGAGGCGAAAGCCCCATGAAAATCGTTGAATGAGAAAATGGCTAAAGTGTCTATCGAGCTGGACGGGGTGGCGATATCTTGTGCGAATAGGGGAGCGGTTAGCGCGCTGCCTAGCAAAATCGCTGATACGAATTGTTTTTTCAGTCCCATGGTTGTATGTATTAATAGGGACAAAAGTAGGAAAAATAACGGGATTCACCGAGGAAAACGCCTGATTCGTCGAATTCTTTTTGATCGTTTTAAACCTTCGGCCTACCTTTGTGTCATAGTAATAGCTCGTGAGAGTGAAAGCGAACCGGTTGTTCATCATAACTGGGAAATAGGTAAACATTAAGTCAAAGGGCCGCCGTCCGGATAAGATGCGGCCCTTTTGATTTATTCGGACTTGAGGTTGTTTACGGGATTGTCGTGGGTGGTACGGAATACGTTATATCCGGAAACCGCCAGTATGACGGTGAGTACCAATACGCCTCCTCCCACGAATAGATACCAGGATAGCTGGATCTTTTCCGAGAATTGTTCTTGCCATTTTTGGGAGATATAGAAAGCGATACCGCAACCAAGTAAGATGGCTGGCAATGCCATGGTGATGATATCTTTCAAGAAAATATGGAGTATGTCTTTTACCGTGGCTCCGTTAATCTTGCGGATCGCCATTTCTTTCCGGCGACGGTTCACCTCGTCGTTCGTGTATCCGATCAATCCGATGAAGACGATCAGCAAGGTGACGATGCCACCGATCATGACGGAGTCACGGAATTTTCGGGAGGAGGTGTATCCTTCCAGCATCTCGCTCTTGAAGGAGATCACGTTGAGTTCTTTATCCGGGATGAGTTGCCCCATTAGATCCTGTGTCTTGCGTAGGGCCTCGGAAGAAAGGCTATGGTATCGAATGACCATATGTTGGGCCGCCCCTTTCGTATAGAACATGATCTTGGCTCGCGGATCTTCTCCCGCTATGGAACCTAGGCGGAAATCCTCGAATACGCCCCGGATCGTGAAGAGAGGCATCGACTCGGACTTGGTATCGTGTCCGGTTATTTGTACCGTCTTGCCCACGGCTCCATCCTTCCAGTCGGCGAAAGGTTTCATGTATTCAATGAAATTGCGGCTCACCAGTATCTCTTGCGAGGAGGTGGTATTCTCTGTGAAGTATTGTCCTTCTACGATCGGGATTTCCAATACGTTCAGGTAATCGTTTCCTACGTCGTAGAGGTCGGCGATGTTGAATAGTTCCCGGTCGTCTCCCGGAAGATAGACGTTATTGCCCGAGGCTCCCCAGAAAGGAAGGTTATAGCAAGTCGTGATGGCGTCTACCTCAATTCCAGTTAAAGAAGAAGCCTCGGGCAATCTTTGGGTTTCCTCGATCAGTTTGGCACGCCCCGTGGAGTCTACGGCGCCGATATACACATAGGCGAGGTTCTCGGGATTGTATCCCGGATGATCATTTACCATATGGTCGTATTGCTTGCCTACCACTAGCAATAAGGAGGCGAGGAAGCTGATTGCCGTGAACTGGAAGAACAAGAGTCCCAGTTTCCAAAGGCGGCGTGCTTCACGAATGCTCCGGAAAACAGCCGCTACAGGAATGCGTCCTAAGAACCAGCCGGTAGCTATGCCCGTAGAGATAAGTACGACTATGACCGTGAGGCATATCGCCCACATACCTGTGGATAGGAATAACGATCGGACTCCCGTGCCGATCAGCTCCTTTATAGTTCCTTGAAATCCTAGGATCAGAAGTACGACCAGCGCTAGCGCGACGGTGACGTGGGTCCCTACCTCGGACAACGCCATACCTTGGATATCCTTACCGCTCGCCCCGTAACATTTGCGTACGGCCATCTCTTTCGTGCGGTTCACGATGGAGGAGATCACGATCAATATATAGTTCATTACGGCGGTGAAGATCAATACGAAGGCGATGAACGAGAGGATCAAGGCCATACGTTTGGCCATATCGTCCTCCATATGTACGTTGGGTAGTTTGTGGAAGGTGAAGGTCAGTTCCACGCCGGCTTTCTTAAGGTCGTTTACGGGGAAATGCTTGTCGATCATCTGTCTCATTCCCGCTTCCAACTGGGCCTCTGTTGTACCCGGCGATACCTTGACATAACTTTGGTAGCGGTCGTTTCCGGTTAACATATGGGTTCCGTCCCACATGAACTTGCTGATGGAAGAAAGGGATACGATAATGTCATAACTCTGTTCGGTGTTGTCCGGTAGTTTCTTGAATACGCCGCCTATCGTGAGGGCTTGTCCCGGCGCGTCGTCAATCTCGAAGCGTTTTCCCATCACGTTGCCGCCGATACGTTCGGCGATCTCGTCGGATACGAGCACGTACATGGGTTGGGAGAGAACTTGCTTAGGGTCTCCGATGAGCATGGGGCGGGGCAATACGTCGAAAAGACAACTGTCCGCTAGGATGAAGGTCGCTTTGAGCCGATGCTTGTTGTCGGACATCGTAAAAGGGGAGTTTCCCCGGAAGTACGTATAGCGTGTGGCGGCCTCGATCTCTGGTGTCTCTTGTTTCAAGAGGGGGATTACTCCGGCGGGCGTTTGCCCGTGGTCGCCCACTTCCCCGTTCATGAAAAATTTCTCATATACTCGATAGATCCGGTCTCCGTTCGAATAGAAGTTATCGTAGGTGTTCTCGAAGTGGACTTTAGCGATCAGCACCAAGCCGATGGTCAGTCCTATACCCAAGGAGATAATCTTCATTACATTGTGTTGCCCTCTCTTAAAAAGGGAGCGAATTGCGATCCCGATGTTTTTCATATTGTTATTGTATTATTTTCTGGTAAGATAAAATCAAATACCGTGCCATTGTGTTTATGTGGTTGAAAAACAGAGGGGTGAGTGGCGTACGATTGTTTATGAGTGTCCAATAATTGGACAAGGGTGTCCAAAATCTGGACACCCTTGTTTAATACCTTTTCTCAATAGAGGCTCCGGGGAAATAATGCGTGAGGATTTTCCGGTACGAATATCCTTTGGCTCCCATCACGGCGGCTCCGATCTGGCAAAGCCCTACGCCATGTCCCCATCCGGCTCCTGTCAAGATGAAGCGGGAGGGGATATCAAGGCGGATATCCTTCTTATCGACAACAAAGGCCGAGCTGTATAGATGCGTCTCGGATAATGTCCGGCGTATCTCAAGCTCTTTGCCGATGGTGAACGAACGGCGTACCCCTACGATCTTGAGTTTCGTGATGCGTCCGGACGAACCTCTTTCCAACGGTATGAGATCGATGATCGGCCCGAAATCCATACCCGTTTTCCGGTGGATCAACCTTGATAGTTCCTCCTGCGTATATTCTACCTTCCAACGGTAGAAATCCGTGGTCTCTTGATCGTAGTTGTTTAGCACTTGGCTAAGGATCTCCTTGTCCGTTGTATTACAGAAGGCTTCGGGTGAGGTACGTATCCATTGTTCCGCTTCCCGCTCGTCCGTCAAGTCGGGATAGGAGGGAATCTCGTCATCCCTCAAGGCGGTAAGATAGGAGTGGGGAACCGGTTCCCAGCAATTCTCGAATTTCTCGGTCACGCCTCCGCAGCATTTCGAGAAGCGGGCGTCGCAGATCGTATCGTTATCCATCAATACCTCTCCACGTGTCTCTTTGATCACCTCCCTGACTATCGGGTTCGATGCCCGGGTAATACCTTGGTAACGCTGGCAATGGTCGTCGGCACAGACATCGAACAGATCATGGTCCTCCCGGTCGTACCAGCGGATCAAGGTCTCGCTGTCGCGGTAACAACTTTTATAGGGCGTAACCGATCCGTTCAAGTTGAAATTCTTCTCGACCTGCGCCAAGAGCCAGCTTCGCGAGATCACGGCATGGGCTTTCAGCAACTCTTTGGAAGCGTTGGCGCTCATCTCCGAGGAGATTACGCTGGTAAGGTATTCCTCCACGTCCACTTGGTTGATCGTGACGATACCTTTATCGGTCGCCACGAGGTTCAACGCTCCCTTGAAGCGTTGATCCTCCTGTCGTTGCCAGTGAAAATCCACGCCGATCGTGACCGCCTTCAAGTCGAAAGAGGATTGCGGGCTGGTCGGCTCGAAGAATAGCTCCTGATAAAGCTTCCCATTGTACACGATCTTGCCGTTTACCCAGAGGGCACGTTGCTCGCCTATGGTGAACGTGCCGGTTTCCGTATGTACATACTCCTCGTTAAAAACAAATGAGATTGCTTTGTGGGTCATGATTCCCACATTGATTACAGGTGCTTCCATATCCTTATTCCTTTATTCTATTCTTTTTTCGCGTTCAGGGAATTAAATGTGAGGTAAGCGATCATGACAAGGTACATGACAACCGCCAGTATCTCGGCGGCATTGCTAGATGCCCATTCCTCGTTCATCAAGTTGATTCCACCGAAACGTAAGGCCGCGCTGACCACGCCCATCAAGGCACCGCCGGCGATAAAGCCGGAAGCCAGTAACGTACCTTTCTCCAAGCGGGCTGAGTTCAAGCTTTGGTCTTTGCTACGGCTTCCCACGTACCAACTGATCGCTCCACCGATCAAAAGCGGCGTATTCAGGTCCAAAGGGATAAACATACCCAAGGCGAATGCCAACGCTGGTATCTTGCAGAAGTTCAATACGACGGCGAGGACGGCTCCAATCGCGTATAAAGCCCAAGGTGCCCCCGAGCCACTCATCAACGGCTCGATAACGGCGGCCATAGCGTTCGCTTGCGGAGCGGCCAATTGTCCGGTCGTGAAACCGTACGTCTGGTTCAATATCAAGATCACGCCTCCTACCGTAGCGGCGGAAACTAGTGTGCCTAGGAATTTCCAAGTCTCTTGCTTGGCGGGCGTACTACCCAGCCAGTAGCCAATTTTCAAGTCGGTAATGAAACCTCCCGCCATGGAAAGCGCCGTACAAACCACGCCTCCGATAATCAGGGCGGATACCATGCCGGCCGGCCCTTTCAACCCTACGGCGACCAAGATGATGGAGGCGAGGATCAACGTCATGAGCGTCATGCCCGATACCGGGTTCGTCCCTACGATAGCGATAGCGTTTGCCGCTACGGTCGTAAACAGGAAAGCGATCACCCCGACCAGCAATAAGCCGATGGCAGCATGGAACCAATTATGAAGTACGCCGAACTGGAAGAACAGGAAGGTGACGATCAGCGATACGATGATACCGATCGTTATCACTTTCATCGACAAATCCTTTTGCGTACGTATGGTATTACTCTCCACAGCGTCTCCTTTTCCTTTCAACTCGTTCGCCGCCAAGCCTACGGCTCCCTTGATGATTCCCCAAGAGTTGATGATGCCGATCACCCCGGCGGTAGCGATACCTCCGATACCGATGTGGCGGGCGTAGGTGGTGAAGATTTGCTCGGCGCTCATGCTCCCGACGGTCGCCGTGATAGCGTCATTGCCGAACGTAAGCACGTCGGCGCTGAAAATGGCGGACATGGCGGGGATGATCACCAACCATACCAAGAATGAACCGGCGCAGATGATCAAGGAGTATTTTAATCCGATGATGTAACCCAGACCTAGCACGGCTGCGCCCGTATTGACTTTCAACACGATCTTGGCTTTCTCCGCCAGCATCTCGCCGGCCCCGACGATACGGGTACTGATCGTCTCGCCCCACCAACCGAAGGTGGCGATGATGAAGTCGTACAAACCTCCGATTAATCCGGCGAAGATCAAGGGCTTCGCTTGGCTTCCGCCTTTCTCGCCGGAGACGAGTACTTGCGTGGTAGCCGTAGCCTCCGGGAAGGGATACTTACCGTGCATATCGGATACGAAATATTTACGGAACGGGATTAATAGCAAGATCCCGATGATACCTCCTAACAAGGAACTCATGAAAACCTCGAAGAAATTGACCGTGATCTCCGGATATTTGTCTTGCAGGATATAAAGGGCGGGCAAGGTGAAAATGGCCCCCGCCACGATCACGCCGCTACTAGCCCCGATAGACTGGATGATGACGTTCTCTCCCAAGGCGTTCTTCCGCTTGAATCCGCTGGACAACCCTACGGCGATGATAGCGATCGGGATGGCGGCCTCGAATACTTGACCGACCTTCAGGCCCAGATAAGCGGCCGCCGCGCTGAATATCACCGCCATGACCAATCCCCAAAGGACGGACCAAAGCGTAACCTCCGGATAGTGTTTGTTGGGAGACATAAGAGGCTTGTAGCTTTCCCCTTCTTTTAATTCTCGGTAGGCGTTTTCTGGCAGCCCGGTTACCTTTTCTTCATTTTCTGGTTTCACGATATTAAAATGTTAGATTATAAGTTCGTAATAGCTCCACCAAACGGGTGTTGGGTGACAAATTTATGTTTTCTGGCTGAGACATGCAAGGATTCTTTAGAATAGTTAGGGCAACCGTACCCAAATTATCTATATGAATTCTTGCCCAGTAGCGTATGAATTCTTGTTCGCATGCTGTATAATTCTACAAACCACGGCGTGATCTGTACAGACCAAGTCGTGGAATATACAAATCACGTCGTGGTCTGTACATCCCACGGCGATCATTTGGAAATAGATCAAGTAGCAAGTATGTTTGTATATGGCAAAAAGAATGTTTATTACTTGAGGACATGAACAATTATACCTAGAGCAGTTATAGTTGTACATATCAAGCAAGAGATGTGCGACTTGAATGGGATGGGGGAGAAGCCGAGTAAATAATTTGAGGTTTATCGTTAATTCGTAAATTCTTTCTATTTTTGTAGTCAAATACAGAAAGTAGATGAATCAAAGATATCCTTCAGCCTTGTTGGAAAATGCCGTGAATGAATTGGCTTCCTTGCCGGGGGTGGGGAGGAAGACAGCGCTCCGGCTAGCGCTTTATATGTTGCGCCGGGACGTCGGCTATACGGAAAACTTCGCCGCGGCCTTGGTTGCCCTCCGTCGAGACGTGAAGTACTGCAAGGTCTGCCATAATATATGTGATGATGAGGTTTGCTCTATTTGCGCCAACCCCAGCCGTGACCATTCCTTGGTTTGCGTGGTAGAGAATATCAAGGAGGTGATGGCGATAGAGAATACCGGGCAATTCCGTGGCGTATACCATGTGTTGGGCGGGATCATCTCGCCGATGGATGGTATCGGACCGGGCGACTTGCGTATCGACAGTCTGGTGCGACGTGTGGCCGAAGGTGAGGTGAAAGAGATCATCTTGGCGTTGAGCACTACCATGGAAGGCGATACGACTAACTTTTTTATTTACCGGAAGCTATCCGGTTACGATGTGAGGATCAGTGTCATCGCACGTGGCGTATCTATCGGTGATGAGATCGAGTATGCCGACGAGATCACCTTAGGACGATCCATTATCAATCGTACCGAGTTCAATCTCACCTCTTCTAATTCATAAATCATAACTCATAATTAATATCCGGAATGACCTACGAAGAAACCAAGTTGTCCGTTATCATCGTTAACTATAACGTGAAGTATTTTCTGGAGCAATGCCTCTATTCTGTCCGTGCCGCCGTAACGGGGATGGACGCCGAGGTGTTCGTGGTGGATAATAACTCGACGGATGGATCTGTCGAATATCTCCGGCCTAAGTTCCCGGAAGTGGTTTTCATCGAGAATAAAGATAATCCCGGTTTCGCCAAGGCCAATAATCAGGCGATTCGCCAGTGCACCGGGGAATACGTGTTATTGCTGAATCCCGATACCGTGGTGGGAGAGGAGAGCCTCCGCAGCCTGTGCTTCCAAATGGATGAGGATCCGGAGATCGGAGCTATCGGCGTGAAGATGCTGAATGGACACGGGGTATTCTTGCCGGAGAGCAAACGGGCTTTCCCTTCGCCTTGGGTGTCGTTCTGCAAGATATTCGGCCTTTCAAAGCTGTTTCCTAACTCTCCTGCATTCGCACGTTATAGCCTGCCGTATCTGGATAAAGAACAGACGCATAAGGTGGAGGTGCTGGCGGGTGCGTTCATGTTGCTTCGCCATGAGGCGTTGGATAAGGTTGGCTTGTTGGATGAGTCGTTCTTCATGTATGGGGAGGATATCGATTTGTCTTATCGGATCGTGTTGGGAGGCTATAAGAACTTGTACGTGCCGGAACGGATCCTGCATTATAAGGGGGAGAGTACGAAGCATGGTGACTTGAGGTACATAAGGGCTTTTTACGGTGCCATGTTGATTTTCTATAAGAAATATTATCCGGGGTCCGGTTGGTTGATGCGGATACTGATCCGGTTGGCTGTCCTGCTGAAAGCTTGCTGGGCGACGATTTCAGCCCCTCTACGCAAGAAGGCTAAAGCGGTTAAGCATCGCCGCCTTTTGATCTTGTGTAGGGAGGATCATTTTGAGGAGGTAAAGGCCGTTTGCCTGAAAGCTATGCCGGATCTGGAATTCGTGAATCTCTGGGATTTGGACGTGGAGCGTGTGATGGATGCTATCTGTCGCAAGAACCAGATGAAAGGCTTTACGGACTACGCTTTCTGCTTCCCCGATGCCCGTTACGAGCAGATGCTCTTGTTTATGGACAAGCTCGTGAACAAGAAAGCGGTTTACCATATATATACGAAGAAGAGTGGTCGGCTTGTTTAAGTAATCCTTGGGTAAATATGTTGTTGTCGAATGATAGAGTCCGCTTGAGGGCATTGGAACCAGAGGATCTGGAGTTGTTGTATCGTTGGGAGAATGATCCGGAGTTATGGGAAGTAGGGAATACCTTGGCTCCCTATTCCCGTTATATATTGAAGGAATATATAGCGGGTAGCGACCGGAGTATCTATGAGTCTCGCCAACTTCGCTTCATGATCGAGGAATGCGATACGGGGACTTCCGTGGGGATCGTGGACTTATTCGATTTTGAGCCGCATCCGAACCGGGCGGCTTGCGGTATTATGCTGGACCGTAGGTATCAAGGACGTGGCTTCGCTACGGAAGCGTTAAGACTATTGATGGAATACGCTTATACGTTTTTGAAGCTTCATCAACTTTATGTGCATATTCCCGTGGCGAACGAGCCTAGCAAGAAATTATTTACCCGTCTGGGATTTGTCGAGGCGGGGACGCTTAAGGACTGGATCAGGACACCGGATGGTTATTCCGATGTCTGCATAATGCAGTTAATTTAAATACGGGTCCTTCGGATATTTTGTCCAAGTTTTATAATCATTGCCTAATAATTCTACGGAATCTTTCCAATAGCCCTCCCCATCGGCAGACAGGATATTATCGGTGGTGATATGGCTTACGGCCCACGAGTTCCGTTTGATTTCATGGTTTAATTGCCCTTCGGTCCATCCGGAGTATCCCAAGAAAAACTTCACTTTCCCATCGATTGGGTGCCCGTTGAGGATGTATCGTTTCAATGCGTTGAAATCCCCGTCGAAATATAAATAATCATTGATCTTTAATGCGTCCGGAATGATATTATCCCCTAAGGAATGAATAAAGAACAAACGGTTGGGGCTGACCGGCCCCCCCAGATAAATCGGTATCTCCGGAAATTCGGCAAACTCCTTGAAAAAAGAGTTTACGATAAGATCCGTTTTTTTATTCAAGACAAATCCCATCGATCCGTGTTCCGTATGCTCTATTAATAATACGACGGAACGTTGGAAATAGGCATCTTGTAAAAAAGGCTCGGCAATCAGAATACTTCCTTGAATAGGAAGGACATCGTTATGTGTTATTTTAAATATATTTTTATAAGATGCCATGATCGTGAATGTTAGGTTGTTACTAATTCACCGACAATATAAGGCGTTTTTTAATAAGAAGCAAATGAAAAGCCCGGGATTCAAGTTAATAAACGTGAACCGACCGGGCATATTGTTAATTTATGCTTGATGATTTTCCTCGAATAATCTCAGTCTTTCGTCCAGCAAATCATATTGGTGTTCTTTTATGAAAGAGGTACAAGCCCGTAGTCCTTGTTGGTTACTGCCTGTGGTACTTAATGATATGGCGCTTACTCCGTAATAAACCAGCTCTTCCATCAATTGTCCGCCGGTCATTCCCGGGTAACCGATCGTGAAATAGAAACCGTCGGCTATCGGTTGGTCCAGATCGTGATCATAAACGATTGTGAAACCATGATCCGTAAAAATCTTCTTTAGTTTCTCCGCACGACGTCCGTATTCTTTCACTTGCGAGACAAAGTCGAACGTACCGTCCGCGGCGGCCTTGAACATGGCGGCTAAGGCGAATTGGGCGGAGTGGCTGGTTCCGGAAGATAGGGCGTATAAGACACGGTGGATATATACCGTACCGAACGTACCGCCTCCATAACGCTGAGTCAATCCCGGATAGGAGCGATGGTAAAGTTTATTGGAGATCGCTGTCACGCCGATACGCTGTCCGGCATAGCTGAACGCTTTGGAACCGGATATCTGCATGATATAATTATCGGTATAACGGGCTACGCTCGCTTGGTAAGGAGGCTCGAAAGGACATCCGAGGTCCTTGCGGAAATCCATGGCAAAATAAGCCAGGTCCTCGAGAATAATGGTATCGTATTCGGTTGCCAGTTTGCCGATGACTTGTAATTCGAAATCCGTCAGGCATACCCAGGATGGGTTGTTCGGATTACTATAAACGATGCCGGCGATATTCCCCCGGTCCAGGTATTCCCGTAGTTTAGCTTCCAGTTTTTCTTCCCGGTATTCATAGATATCGAAGGTTTGATAAGGCTTGCCGATGACTTCGAGTTGGGTTTTCTGTACCGGAAATCCCGGATCTATAAATAAAATCGTGTCTTTCCCCTTATGGCATTCGGTCAATGCCATGAAAGCGACATAAGATGCCTGCATGGCACCTACTGTCGGGATGATTCCTTCTGGCCGGATATCGACATCCATGAAATTTTTTACAAAACGGGAAGCTTCTTCAGAAAGTACCGGATAACCTTCCAGCATCGGATAAAATTGGGCTACTCCGTGTTTTAATGCTTCGATTTCGGCTTCTGTTCCGATACGGGAAGGAGCCAGACCCGGAACACCCATTTCCATTCGGATGAATTTTTCGCCGGTGGCTTTTTCCAGTAGATTAGCTATTTTTACCGTGTCGCGGATAGAAGCATCGTCTAAATTACTTACTCCGCATTGAGCCATCGTGGTGTCAACCAGCTGTTTATCAATCAGATTATTTTGCATGATATGATTTAGTTTGTTGCTTTCATTTTGAAACAATAATACAAAAATTAATTGAAAAAATACAATGATATGGTGATTTTAACTTATAATTAATCAAATTTGTATCGTTTGCAGATTAAATCTAGGTTTGATTTTTCCCCTTTCTATTCCGATTCCGGTTTTTATACCGTCAGACCGGTTCGTTAAGGCTTTCCTTCATTGACCGGCGGAAGCGACCGGGTCTCCGAACGCGATCACCGAAGACGAATAAGTACAACAATAATGCTACTTTTTAAAGTAGTTTCGACGTGTTTTAAAGTTGAGCTTAATCAATTTTGATTGCTGTCGTTTTATTTTGGGGGAATCCGTTGTTTGGCAAATAAACCGATCCTTAAATAAATGAATAAACAATTTTTTCCCTTAAATTTGTCGGGTTAACTAATTGGTGACGGAGTGAATCTTGAATTATTCATAGCAAGAAGATTATTGAAGGGAAAACAAAACGGAGCGGTATCTGTGCCGATTGTAAAAATTGCGTTAGCCGGTATTGCGCTAGGAGTTTGTGTGATGCTGCTTTCGATCCTGATTATTACCGGTTTTAAAAATGAGATAACCACTAAATTGTCGGGATTTATGGCTCATTTGAGCATTACGGCTTATGATCGTGAAGATGCTTATTCGGGAAGTGAGATCGAGCTGAACGATTCTTTGTTGGAAGTGGTCCGGAGAGTGTCCGATTTAAAGCAGATGTATGCTTATGTGACAAAACCGGCGATCTTGAAGAGTAAGGAAGAAATTCACGGTGTAATTTTGAAAGGTATGGATTCCTCTTACGATGCTTCTTTCTACCGGAAGCATCTTCGGGAGGGCGAATACCCTGATTTTTTTCAGGCCGAACCTTCTCGTGAGGTGTTGATCTCAGCTGCTGTGGCGGCTATATTGAATGTCAGTCCCGGTGATAAAATTACGGCACATTTTGTACAAGATCCGCCGAGAGCACGGGTGTTTACGGTGAAGGGAATTTACGATACCGGTTTTAAGGAGTATGACGAAATGCTGGCGGTGTGTGACATCAGGCATTTACAGAAATTGAACAATTGGGCGCCCCGGGAGGTTTCCGGTATTGCTGTGGAACTGAACGATATGAAACGCATATTAGAGGTGGAGGCGGAGTTGG